>Ga0222712_10002347_pt1 | contig 21773 bp, 17 predicted proteins | sample C33_657DmetaG_FD_165043 | JGI IMG/M metagenome (GOLD analysis project Ga0222712, IMG submission 165043) | Estuarine water microbial communities from San Francisco Bay, California, United States - C33_657D | ecosystem: Environmental > Aquatic > Marine > Unclassified | place: USA: California... | reverse complement strand
TTTATTATTCTGGTGGATTACCTGCATTAATTAAAGAAATGTCATCGCTCATTCATAATGATGCGCTTACGGTGAATGGTAAAACTATAGGAGAAAACTGTGCAAACTCCGAAGTATATAATAGAAAGGTGATCAGTACTTTGCAAGATCCTTTCAAACTAGATTCTGGTATTGTAGTGGTAAAAGGAAATTTAGCGCCTAATGGTGCGGTGATTAAACCTTCGGCTGCTAGCCCTGAATTATTGAAGCACTCTGGTAAAGCAGTGGTGTTTGAAAACATAGAAGATTATCATGCACGCATAGACGATCCTGAATTAGAAATTGATGCGACTAGTATTATGGTGTTAAAAAATGTTGGTCCTAAAGGTTATCCCGGAATGGCGGAAGTAGGAAATATGGCCTTGCCTAAAAAATTACTTTTAGCCGGAGTATCCGATATGGTTCGTATCAGTGATGGAAGAATGAGTGGTACCGGATTTGGAACAGTGGTACTGCATGTATCACCAGAGGCTGCTGTGGGTGGAGTATTAGCATTAGTGCAAAATGGGGATGTTATTACTTTAGATACTTTTAAAAGAATTTTGCAATTAGAAGTTTCTGAAGCGGAACTAGATATTCGAAGGAAAGCTTGGACATTAAAAGAAAAAATTCATCCTCGTGGTTATGTACATCTTTATCAAACTCATGTGGAACAGGCTCATCTTGGTGCGGATATGGATTTTTTAAAGGGTGCTTCTGGTAGTAAGGTTACAAGAGATTCTCATTAAGATAAATATTAAAAGAGAGTAGCTTTTTTTATAAATAAGTTTGTTGAATTTAATCTATAAACTGGTATTAAAATAAGTTAATTCTTACTTTACTATTTTTAAAATATAAATATTTTATTTCAATAAGTAAACCATGTCATTTAAAGATAAAGTTGCCATCGTAACCGGAGCAGGTCAAGGTATTGGTCTTGAAATTTGCACTCATCTTGTAATAGGAGGGGCAAAGGTAATATTGAATGATGTGGATAATGAATTAGCAGTGCAAGGAGCTAAAAAAATTACGGAGGCTACCGGAGGCACTTGTATGGCTTTAGCCGGTGATTCGAGTGATGTTTTATTTATTCAGAAAATGGTAGATACTGCCGTAGAAAAATTTGGAAGTCTTGATGTGGTTATAGCTAATGCAGGTATTACGCTATTTGGAGATTTTTTCACTTATTCACCCGAATCATTTTATAGAGTGATGCAGGTTAATCTAGGTGGAACATTTTTTCTAGCTCAGGCTGCTGCTATTCAAATGAAAAAACAAGCGGAGGGTGGTTCATTGTTATTTACTTCCTCTGTTACAGGCCATCAGGCGCACAAAGATCTTGCAGCTTATGGAATGAGTAAGGCAGCACTAGAAATGCTTGCAAAAAATTTAGTAATAGAGTTATCTCAGTACAAAATAAATGTCAATACCATTGCTCCAGGAGCTACACTAACAGAGCGGACTTTAAGTGATCCTGAATATTTTGCTACCTGGTCAAGGATAACCCCTATTGGTAGGCCAGCAGATGTGAGTGATATTGCAAACGCTGCTTTATTTCTTGTTTCCAATAAGGCAAAGCATATTACTGGACAAAGTTTAATCGTTGATGGAGGTTGGACATCCATCAGCCCCTCACCTTTTTAATATCTTTTATATGAATAATTTAAGCGAATTGAAACCAATTCAAGTGTTGCAAAAAACTAGTTTGTTGGGAGAGGGACCTGTATGGGATGCTGGTAAAAAATTAATCTGCTGGTTAGATATTTTAAATGGAATTGTACATCAATATGATCCAGCAAGTTCTGAATACTCAGCAATCAATGTTCATCAAATGATTGGATCTTTTGCTGTTTGTACTAACGGAGATTTAATTGCCGGACTTCATCATGGATTTGCATTTATCAGTAGACCAGATGGTAAATTAAAAATGATAGTAGATCCTGAAGCTGAAATTCCTGCTAATCGTTTTAATGAAGGTAAATGTGATCCTGCTGGAAGATTTTGGGCTGGAACAATGGCGATTTCGGAAATTTTGCATCAAGGAAATGTATATGTTTTAGATAGGGATTTGAACTATAAAAAAAAGATAGACAATGTCTCCATATCCAATGGATTAGCTTGGAGTCTAGATCATAAAATACTTTATTATATTGATACGCCTAGTTTTGAAGTGGTGTCTTATGACTATGATGTAAGCTCGGGTGAAATCAGTAATAAAAAATCAGTTATAAAAATCGATGTCAAAGAAGAGGGTTATCCCGATGGTATGACAATTGATCAAGAAGGAATGCTTTGGATTGGTCATTGGGATGGATGGCAAGTAGCTAGGTGGAATCCTTTGACTGGTGAAAAAATTGGAAGTATTAAATTACCTGCTTCAAGAGTAACTTCTTGCACATTCGGTGGAGAAAATTTGGATGACCTTTATATTACCACTGCAAGAGTGGGACTTTCTGAAGAAGCACTCGCAGCGCAACCTTTGGCAGGTGAATTTTTTGTAGTCAAAAATTGCGGATTCAAAGGACTACCTGCTTTTGAATTTATTATTTAATCATTTCTCCTTTATTTTTTTGGTAATCAGCTGATTTAATTTATTATGCGGAATTCTTATCGATGGGGTGTTATAGGTGCTGGCAGAATTGCAGATAAATTCTGCACTGCTCTTAGTTTTGTTGAAGGATCAGAATTGTATGCAGTCGCTTCTCGCGATCAACAAAGGGCTCAGCACTATGCAAATAAATTTAATGCCACTAAGTGGTATGATGATTATGATGAGTTGATAAAAGATGATAATATTGATATTGTCTATATCGCTACTCCCAATCATTTGCATCACGATCTTGCCATGAGGGCTATGCAACATAATAAAGCCGTATTATGTGAGAAACCTCTTTCTATCAATTATCGCCACTCGAAGGAAATGATAGAGCAGGCGAAGAAAAGCAATGTCTTTTTGATGGAAGGCATGTGGACTTCTTGTATGCCATTTATTGAAAAAATTCAGCAATTAATACAACAGGATTTAATTGGCTTGCCTCAATTCGTGCAAGCTGATTTTGGATTTACTGCGCCTGTTGATTTTGAAAGTAGGATATTTAGTAAAGCTTTGGGAGGTGGATCCTTATTAGATATCGGTATTTATCCTATTTTTTTAGCCTCACTAATTCTAGGGGAGCCCTCTACTGTAGAATTTGTTTCAAAACTTACTACTACTGGCGTAGATGAATATTGTAATCTTGTTTTGCAATATCCTCAAGGTCAAACGGCACACTTATTATCTACGATTAGTTTCAATACGCCTATTCAAGCAATGATTAGTGGTGCTAAGGGAAGAATTGAAATTAAAAGTCCTTGGTTTAAGGCTACAGATTTTACGGTGGTATTGAATGATGGTACCCGACAAGATTATGCTATACCTCATCAAAGCAATGGATTTGAGCACGAAATAAAAGAAGTGATGCATTGTTTAGATAATGGTTTTTTACAGAGTGAAAAATGGCCTCATCACTTAACCTTATTAGTTAGTAAAATAATGGAAGAAGTATTAGTTAAGGCAGGGGTGGACTTTGATTAAATACAGCATTTTTTGAATATCTTTAATTTATTATATTAAATAAAAATTAGTTATTATCTATATAATAATTAGTAAATCAATTTTAGTTTATGAAAAGAATAACCTTGCTTGGTATCTTTATTGCCACTATTTTTACATTTTTATTTACTTCCTGTAATCAAATTAATAAAGCTAAAATGGAACAAAGTAAAGGAATTAGAAGGTCTTCCTTTGGAACTGCGGGTGGAAAAGAAGTCTTTCTTTACACGCTCATTAATTCAAAAGGTACTGAGGTGAAAATTACCAATTTTGGAGGCATTGTAACCTCTTGGATTTCTGCTGATAAAAATGGCAATAAATCTAGTATCGTTTTAGGTTATGATAGTCTATCTGGATACCTAGCTACTCATCCCTATTTTGGAGCTATTGTAGGGCGTTATGGAAATCGAATTGCTAAGGGTAAATTTTCAATAGATAGTATTGAGTATACTTTAGCGATTAATAACGGACCTAATCATTTGCATGGTGGTGTAGTAGGATTTGATAAAGCAGTTTGGGAACCTACCGTTGAAAATGATTCTGTTCCTTCTTTATTGTTGAGTTATTTAAGTAAGGATGGTGAAGAGGGATATCCAGGAAATTTAAATGTAGATGTTCACTATACTTTGACTGATGACGATGAATTGAAAATTGAATATAGTGCCACTACTGATAAAAAAACGGTGGTGAATCTTACTAATCATAGCTATTTTAATTTAACGGGGGATGTTACTAATACTATTTTAGATCATGAATTACAAATCGATGCAGATCATTTTACGGCTGTTGATAGCACGCTAATTCCAACGGGTGAAATTACTCCTGTAATAGGAACTCCTTTTGATTTTACACAGCCCACTAAAGTTGGATTAAGAATAGATTCTGTTAAAGGTGGTTATGATCATAATTATGTATTCAATAAAATAGATGCTAGTTTAACTAAAGTAGCTTCCGTTTCAGAACAAAAATCTGGAAGGGTGTTAGAAGTATTTACTACTGAGCCGGGAGTACAATTTTATACTGGAAATTTTTTAGATGGCACATTGAAAACTAGCGATGGTAAAGCAATTCAACAACATGCTGCATTGTGTTTGGAAACTCAACATTTCCCTGACTCGCCTAATGAGCCTAAATTTCCTACTACACTTTTATTGCCTGGTCAAAAGTTCCATTCAATTACAGTGTACAAACTTTCGGTTAATAAATAAATTTAAGTATACATTTAGTAAGAATATAAATTAATTGCTTTCATCAATCAACTATAATTATGAAATTTTTTATCGACACGGCCAATCTTGCAGATATTAGAGAAGCCAATGAATTAGGTATTTTGGATGGGGTTACCACCAACCCTTCTCTTATGGCAAAAGAAAATATAAGAGGCGAAGCGGCTATTGCCAATCATTACAAAACTATTTGTGATATTGTAGATGGAGATATTAGTGCTGAAGTATTAGGAACTGAATTTTCTGTTATTGTAGAAGAAGGGAAAAAATTAGCAGCGATACACCCAAACATTGTAGTGAAAGTACCCATGATAAAAGATGGCATCAAAGCAATCAAATGGTTTACCGATAATGGAATTAAAACCAATTGTACTTTGGTATTCAGTGCGGGTCAGGCTATTTTAGCAGCGAAGGCTGGAGCTACTTACGTGTCTCCTTTTATCGGCCGTATCGATGATAGCGGTTGGGACGGGGTACAGTTAATTTCACAAATCAGTAAAATATATAGCATTCAAGGATTTGAGACAGAAATATTGGCAGCGTCTATTCGTAACGGTAACCACATCATCGCATGTGCTGAAGCAGGAGCCGATGTTTGTACTTGTCCTCTTTCTTCCATTCTTGCATTGTTAAAACATCCTTTGACAGATCTTGGGTTAAAACAATTTTTAGCAGATGCTGAAAAAATGAAGGGATAGTTTTATTCAACCGAATTCAAAGCCAACCACTGCAATTTGGTTGGCTTTTTTTTGTTAATTCGTAAATGCTTTAGTATAAAATTTCTTTGTACATTCAATACTTATTTTACTATTTATGAAAGCCTTACTTCTTTTTATTATTACTATTTCGATTACTCCTTTTTTATCTGCCCAAAAAAAGGTTGCTGTGCAAAATCCTGCATCTATCGTTTCTCCAGCTCCTGGTAATTATTTTTCAGGAGTTAAGTGGCGTAATATTGGCCCTTTTCGAGGCGGTCGTTCTGTTGCGGTGGTGGGCGTAGAAACTAATCCTCTGACTTATTACATGGGAACAGTAGGTGGTGGTGTTTGGAAAACAGAAGATGCAGGTATTAGTTGGCAAAATATTTCTGATGGACAGTTTAAGACTTCCTCTGTAGGTGCGATCGCTGTTGCACCCAGTGATCCAAATGTATTGTATGTGGGGATGGGTGAACATGCTGTTAGAGGTGTAATGTCTTCCTACGGCGATGGGGTATACAAGTCTACCGATGCTGGTAAAACATGGAAACATTTGGGCTTAGAAAATACGCGCCATATAGCTGCTATTCGTGTAGATCCTAAAAATCCTGATATCGTTTTTGTAGGAGCACAGGGGGCTTCTTATGGGGCTTCGGAGGATAGAGGAATTTATAAATCAATAGATGGTGGTCGGAGTTGGAAAAAATCTTTGTTTGTTGATGTTAATTCGGGTTGTACTGATTTAACAATGGATAATAATAATCCTAGAATTTTATATGTTGCCATGTGGGATCATCGACGTTTGCCTTGGCAGATCAGCAGTGGTGGAAAAGGAAGTGGATTATACAAATCAGTTGATGCGGGTGAAACTTGGGTAAAAATGGAAAAGGGATTACCAACAGAAATGGGCAAAATGGCGATCTGTGTTTCCGCAAGTAATGCTAATAAATTATATGCAGTGATAGAGTCTGATACCAAAAAGGAGCAGGGAGGTGTATTTGCCTCTAGTGATGCAGGAGCTTCTTGGAGTAGAGTGAGTAAAGATCATAATACCGTGCATCGTGCTTGGTACTACATAAAAATTGCTGTGGATCCTCTCAATGAAGATGTAGTGTATGTAATGAGTTCTCCTATGCTTAAATCAATTGATGGTGGAAAAAATTTCACCATGATGAACACAATGCATGGTGATCATCATGGTATGTGGATCAATCCAAAGAATAGTAAAAATTTTATTTTAGCAGATGATGGAGGTGCTGCAATTACCTTTAATACTGGTCAAACATGGAGTACGCTTCAAAACCAACCTACTGGACAATTTTATAGAGTAAATGCGGATAATCTTTTTCCTTATAATGTATATGGAGGTCAGCAAGATGATGGCTCTGTAAAAATTGCCAGTCGTTCTACTAACCGCTCTTCTATAGACGCGAAGGATTGGAGTTTTTCTGCAGGCGGGGAGAGTGCTTTTTTAGCTTTCAATCCTGATCATCCAAGGTATGTAATGGGTGGAAGTTATCAAGGAACTATTGAAGTGCTCGATCAAGAAATAATGGAGGGTAAGCCCATCATGCAAAAACCATTGCAATATCAATCTTTGCAACCAAAAGATATGCGCTACCGATTTAATTGGAATGCGCCGATTATTTGTTCCCCTCATGATGGTAATACTTTCTATCATGGAGGTAATGTGCTTTTTAAAACTACTAATCTTGGAATAACTTGGCAGGCTATTTCTCCAGATCTTACCAGACATGATACCAGTAAGATGGGCATCAGTGGTATTCCATATACTAACGAAGGGGCAGGCGGAGAAAATTATTGCACGCTTTCCTATGTGAGTGAGTCACCCTTACAAAAAGGAGTGATCTATGCAGGAAGCGATGACGGGTTAGTTCATCTTACAAAAGATGGTGGTGTTACCTGGACTAATATCACTCCTTTAGGATTATCAGAATGTTTAATTAATAGTATCGAAGTTTCTTCTCATGATTCAGCGACAGCCTATATTGCCACTACTCGATACAAGTTTAATGATTTATCACCGGCTATTTATAAAACTACTAATTATGGTAAAACCTGGACGAAGATAGTAAATGGAATTCCTGTGGGTGCTTTTACTAGAGTGGTTCGCGAAGATGCTGAGCGGAAAAACCTTTTATATGCAGGAACAGAAACTGGATTATATATTTCTTATGATGGAGGTGGCCAGTGGCTTCCTTTTCAACTGAACCTTCCTGTAACACCTATCACCGATTTAAAATTGCATCAGGGCGATTTGATAGCTTCTACCGGTGGGCGAGCATTTTGGATATTAGATGATATTGGTTTAATTAGACAATACGATTCCACTGTTATTTCAAAAAAAGAATTTCATTTGTACGCTCCTGAAAATGGGTATCGTGTTTCAGGTGGAAGTGCTTTAGATAAAGTAATTAGTGAAGATCCTATAGGCCCTGAGCCAACGGGTGATGCAGGTACTAACCCTTCTTCTGGTGTAGTAATCTATTATCAATTACCTCAAAAAATTGATTCTGCTGCTACGCTCAGTTTAGAAATTGTAGATGAGCAAAATAATTTAGTAAGAAGGTATAGTAGTAAGGCAGATGAAAAATTTGTTTCCTATCCTGGTGGACCTAATGGTGAACCTTTGTTAACGGTGAAAAACGGTTTAAATCGTTTTGTATGGGATCTACGTTATTCAACGATGCCGGGTGTTAGCGGAGTATATATTGAAGGAAGTTATATCGGACATAGAGTGGTTCCAGGAAAGTATATTGCCCATTTAAAATTAGGCAATCAAGAAAAGCAGGTATCCTTTACCGTTATGGCTGATCCAAGAATCAAGGCTTCAAAGGATGCTTATGTAACCCAACATCAATTGCTCACCTCTATTGAAACGGGTGTAAAAGAAATTCATTTATCGGTTACCAGTATTAGAAAAGCTAGGGAACAAATCAATTATTTGTTATCCTTAGTCAATGATCAGCCGGATTTAAAAGTAGTGGTTGATTCTGGAAAAAAAGTAGTTGAAATAATTACGAATTGGGAGGAGAGGTTGGTACAGCCTAGATCACAGTCTTATGATGACATCATTAATTTCGAAAATAAATTAAGTGCTGATTATATATTTGTTCATGGTGAAGCGGATACCAATATCCCTTTTGTCACCGATGGACAGCAGCAAGTATTGAAGGAATTAAATGATAAATGGTCACTATTAAAGAATGAATTAACCTCTATTATTAGTAAGCATATTGGAGGTTTTAATAAATTATGTTCAGAGAAGAAGCTGGAAAAAGTTACGGTGGTTAAATAAAAACATCTTTTATTGATTATAGAAAGAGAGTAAAATAAATCAGCGGTGAACTTCGGAAAGAAAATACATTTTCCTAGGTTGACCGCTGATTAAATTAACACTCATTACTGCTGAGCGAAGTAAAGTAAATATCTTTTTAAGTAGTCTTAAAAATTGCGTCTTCTATAAAAGGTTGGTTCCTTAATCTTTTACCAGTGGCTTTGAATATCGCATTCGCTACTGCTCCTCCTGTTGGTGGTAATGCAGGTTCTCCTAATCCAGTTGGCTCTATTCCATTATTTACAAAGTGAGGCTCAACTTCAGGAACATCTTTCATTCTGATTAAACGGTAGGTGTTAAAATTATTTTGCTCTGCCGCACCATTTTTAAAAGATAATTTTCCGTACATAGCATGCCCCATTCCATCTACAACACCACCCATTACTTGTTGGCGTGCACCACCTAGGTTAACCACTTCACCACAATCAGCAATTGCATATATTTTTTTCACTACTGGTTTTCCAGCTTGCATAATTACTTCGCAAACTTGCGCCACATAAGATGCGTGCGAAAAATAAACGCTAAAACCTTGGGATACACCTTTCTTTTTGCCCCATCCAGATTTTTCGGCCGCCAATTTTATGACTCCTTCCATTCTGGCAATATCATATTTGATGGTACCTACAGGGTTACTTTTTGCTCTTGCTAATAGATCTAGTCTAAACTGAACGGGGTCCTTACCCATTGCTGTTGCAACTTCATCTAAAAACGCTTGTTCTGCAAAAGCTAAAAAATTAGTGATCGGAGCTCTCCAAGCACCTGTAGTAATAGCCGATTTATGTTCTACTGCTTCTATTAATAAATTGTCAATTGCTCCAGAAGGGAAATTGTCCTCACGGGTAGGACTACCCGAATTAATTCCTACACCACGGCATTTGTATCCAGTCAAATTACCACTACTATCAATAGCTGCTTCAAATCTATACTTTACCGCTGGACGGTAACTACCACCAGTAATATCATCTTCTCTAGTCCAGATTAACTTTATAGGAGCCTTAACGATGCTAGATAATTCAGCGGCTTCCACTACATAATCAAATTTCAGCCTTCTTCCAAATCCTCCGCCTAAACGAGTTATTTGTAAGGTGATTTTATCTTCAGGAATACCTAATAATTTAGATGTGGCACTCCGAGCGCTAGCAGGTGTTTGGGTTGGACCAACCAACTCAACTCCGTCTGGTCTTACGTGAGCGAAAAAATTCATTGGTTCCATGGGTGAATGGGACAAGAATGGTCCTTGATATTCACTTTTAATAATTTTTGCTGCGTTAGCAAAAGCAGCTGCAACATCACCATTTTTTCTTTTAACAGTAACATTGCCGTTATCTAATAAATTGGAGAAAATAGCATTATGGTCGGAAGTGCTTTCTGGTGTTCCTCCATCATTTTCATATTCGATGACTAATAATTTTCTAGCCTTATTAACTTCCCAAGTTGACTTACCAACTACGGCAACATTATTTTTGAAAACTACTACATCTACAACACCAGGCATTGCTTTAGCTGCAGCAGAATCTACTGATTTTATTTTGGTACCAAAAGCTTTAGGCCGTTGTATCATTGCATACAGCATGCCTTCTCTGTAAAAGTCAAGTCCAAATAAAGGTTTACCAGTTACAATACTTTTATTGGCAACATTTTTTACAATTTTACCAATAAGGGTAAAGTCTTTTCTATCTTTTAAAGGAACATTTTTAGGAACTTCAATAGCAGCAGCTTGAACAGCTAAACTACCATAACTTAATTTTTTGCCAGACTGAGCATGAATGACCATTCCGTTTTTGGCGGTACATTCACTCGCAGGCACATTCCATTGATTGGCTGCTGCTTGCACTAGCATATATTTCGCAGTAGCTCCAGCAGTTCTTAATCTTTTCCATGAGTGAGGAATAGCACCACTACCTCCAGTAAGTTGTCTGTCAAAACTTTTTGTATCTAGGGGAGCTTGAATCACTTTTACTTTTGTCCAATCCGCCTCTAGTTCCTCAGCTATAATCATAGAGAAAGAGGTCATGATATTTTGCCCTAATTCAGGATTAGGCGAAAGAATGGTGATTACACCATCTGTATCGATTGATAAATAACTATTGAACCCTTTCTTTTCAGCGGCAAGCAAATCGGTGATGGCTACTGGAATAGCAGCATCAGTTTCGAGCCAGCTAAAACCTAGTAGCAGACCGCCACCAGTAAGGGCGCTTATTTTTAGAAAATCTCTTCGGCTATTTTGAGTATTGGTAGACATGATATTAGATTTTTTTACTTGCTACTTTAATGGCTTCATGAATGCGGTGATAAGCACCGCATCTGCAGATATTTCCCTGCATCGCATTATTAATTTCTTCAGAACTTGGGTGTGGATTTTTTTTGAGTAGTGCAGCAGCTGTCATCAGTTGACCAGCTTGACAATAGCCACATTGAGCTACATCTACCTCATCCCAGGCGGTTTGCAAAGGATGATCACCATTCGCCGAAAGGCCTTCAATGGTGGTTACGGCTGAATTTTTAACAGCAGAAACTGGTAATACGCAGGATCTTACTGCAGTACCATTTACATGAACCGTACAAGCGCCGCATTGTGCAATACCGCAGCCGTATTTAGTTCCCACTAGTCCAAGGTGGTCTCTTAAAACCCATAAAAGAGGGGTGTCTTCAGCTACATCGGGCTGGTATTGTTTACCATTAATTGACAGTTTGAATATTGGCATAAAAAACTTATTTTATAATAATACTTAAAAATAAGTAAAAATCTTTACTAAAAATATAGTAGGACTAAAAATTTGTTTACTTAAAGGCGACCTCTTTTGGTAGACTATTTTACCTATAAAAAGAATGGAATTGTTATCCTTATTTACATACGCTAATTTTTTATAATATCATAAAATTGATAACAAAAATGCTGATTGAAAGATTCAGCCAATGATAATAGGGGAAAGTGAAGGGATTAAATCAAAAATCCTGAATCTGGCAACTTTAATTCATTGCTTGATTCAGGATTTAAGTTGGGTTACTAGGATTCGAACCTAGACGGACAGAATCAAAATCTGTAGTGCTACCATTACACTATAACCCAATCTAACACTCAAAATTTCTTTTGAGAGAGCAAATTTAGTCTTTGCAGTTAAAATAGCCAAAACCAATTGCAAAAAAACGGATATTTAGATTCAAAAAATTTAAAATCCACGCTACTTCTGTATTATAAACGACTGATTGTACCTAGAATAGTCAAATGGAACTTATGATCTTAATTAATATTGATCAAAACTGTCAATTGCAGAGATGGTTTTGTCCAAATCTTCATAACTAAGCGCATTGTTTAAAAACCAACTTTCATAAGCGGAAGGAGGTAGGTAAATACCATTTTTCAGTAGGTGATGAAATAGTTTGTTGAAAAGTGGAATATTAGCTTTTGAAGCTGATTCAAAATCAATAATTGCATGATTGCAAAAGTGCAGACTAATCATACTGCCTATTTGGTTGACACGAAAATTGATTCCCTTTTTTGATAGTACCCTCTTAATGCCCTCACCGAGATAGTTGGTTTTTGTATTTAGCTCATCGTAAATAGCTGGGTTGTTTTTTAATTCATTTAGCAAAGTATATCCAGCAATCATTGCAATTGGATTGCCGCTGAGCGTTCCAGCTTGGTAAACATTTCCAACAGGGGCTATATGCTGCATGATTTCTTTTTTTCCTCCAAATGCACCTACTGGCATTCCTCCGCCAATAACTTTTCCATAGGTTACTAAGTCGGCAGCAATATTTAATTTTTCCTGTGCTCCACCGGCTCCTAGTCTAAACCCTGTCATCACTTCATCAAAAATAAATACAATGTTTTGCTCATCACATAATTTCCGAAGCCCTTCTAAAAATCCAGGTTGGGGAAGTATGCACCCCATATTGCCTGCCACTGGTTCAATAATAATAGCAGCAATTTCAGATTGATTCTCATCAATCAATTGCTTTACTGCTTCTAGATTATTGTAAGGAGCAGTTAAAGTGTCATTAGAAACTCCTGCTGTAATGCCGGGTACATTTTGAATATTAAAGGAAGCAACACCGCTTCCTGCTTTCACTAAAAAGGCGTCTGCATGCCCATGATAATTCCCTTCAAATTTGATGATTTTATTTTTTCCAGTAAATCCTCTTGCTAGTCTTACTGCACTCATACAAGCTTCAGTACCACTACTTACCATTCTTATCTGATCTACATTAGGAGCCATACTAATAATGAGTTCGGCCATATCAATCTCTAATTCAGTAGGTGCACCAAAAGAGGTAGAATGAATAGCTTTTTGCTGAATGGCTTTTACAATAGGTTCGTGCGCATGTCCCAAAATCATTGGTCCCCAAGAAGCAATGAAATCAATGTATTGATTGTCATCTGCATCAAACAAGTAGGCGCCTTTTGCTTTTTTAATGAATACAGGTGAACCACCAACACTTTTAAATGCTCTAACAGGTGAGTTTACACCACCGGGAATCGACCGCTGGGCTCTTTCAAATAATTCTATACTTTTATTAATCATTTGGTGGGTTTATAATTCTTCTAAGATCCTCACTGCATCCTTGGCAAAGTAAGTGGCAATCAAATCTGCTCCAGCTCTTTTAATGGAAGTGAGACTTTCTACAATAGCTTTATCTTCTTGCAGCCATCCCATTTTTGAAGCGGCTTTTATCATCGCATATTCACCACTTACTTGATAGGCACTCACTGGAACGTCTACTGCATTTTTTATTTCTCTAATAATATCAAGATAGCTCATGGCGGGTTTTATCATTACAATATCTGCACCCTCTTCTATGTCCATCATTGTTTCTTTGATAGCTTCTACTCGATTGGAATAATCCATCTGATAAGTTTTTTTGTCACCAAAACCAGGCGCACTATCTAAGGCATCACGAAAGGGTCCATAAAAGCAGGAAGCATATTTGGCACTATAAGCCATGATTCCTGTTTGAGTAAAATTATTTTGTTCAAAAGCTTCTCGAATAGCACCAATCCTTCCATCCATCATATCACTAGGAGCTACCATGTCTGCACCCGCAGTAGCATGACTCAGACTCATCTTTACCAAGGCTTCTACGGTTGCATCATTTACAATTTGACCGTCTTTTACAATACCATCATGACCATAACTAGAGTAGGGATCTAGTGCTACATCCGTCATGATTATAATTTCTGGTACGGCCTCTTTTATCGCTTTAATAGCTCTTTGCATCAGCCCATTTGGGTTCCAAGATTCCTTACCCGTATTATCTTTTGTATCATCGGCTGCTTTTACAAAAAGCAATACAGCTTTAATACCCATGCTCCATAACTCCTTTACTTCTTTCACCGTTCCGTCAATGGATCTTCTGTAATAGCCAGGCATCGACGGAATTTCAAAAGCAATATCATTTCCTTCATCAACAAACAAAGGAGCAATAAAATTAGAAGGATGTAAAACCGTTTCTGCGACCAAATTTCTGATAGCAGCATTTTTTCTCAGTATCCGGTTTCTTCTTTGTAAATACATGAATTATGTTTTAATCTTTTTTGAACTAAAAATTTATGATGTCTGATGTATGATTTCTGATGTCTGATTTTTTTCGGATCGAATATTTTTCTTCATTCGAAATCTTTTTTTGACTTACTTATTCAAGTAAAACTGAAATCCATCAAATTTAATTAAATCAGACATCAGACATCAGAAATCAGACATCAGAAATCGGACATCAGACATTAAAAAATCAGAAAATCATACATCCTTAAATCAGTCATTAATTTGACTTTGTTGCTTATTATTTGCTTTAGCTGTTTTATCGGTGGCTGCAAAAATAGCAGTTAATTCATTTGCTTCTTTAATCAATTGTCTTATTTGTTCGCCCTTAATCAGTTCAGCTTCTTCTATTATCTCTAACCAGTAATGTGTTTCATCTGCTTCTTCTAAAACAATCTCAACCTTATAAATAAAGTCCTTCGATGATTTTGCCCTTGCAGTTGCTCGGTAATTTGCTCCTACTGAACCTGCAGATCTTATAATTTGTTTTGCTATTTCGTAACCTGCAGCATTTTTCGGTAATTTTTCACAAAGTTGTATTACATCAATGTGAAATTTTTTTGTTCTTTTTTGAAGTGTATGCCTGTCCATTGTAATTTTATATTTACATAGGTAAAGTACAATTCAAAATTGGTAATTCTTTATTTTTTTACAAGGGCTTTAGTCGGATGTCTGATGTCTGATTTTTTTCATCGAATATTTTTTCTCCATTCTAAATCTTTTTCATGACTTACTTATCCTAGTAAAAAAAGATCCATTAAATTTAACTAAATCAGCGATCATACATCCCTACATCAGACATCCTTACATCAGACATCCTTACATCAGCCATCAAAAAATCAGCCATCAGACATCCTTACATCAGCCATCAGCCATTAAATCCAATCCACAGGTTTCAAACAAGCCTGCAATAATTTATCTTCTTCCGAACCTGAAATGGGTTGATAATCGTATTCAAATCTTACAGTAGGAGGCAGACTCATTAAAATACTTTCTATTCTTCCATTGGTTTTTAATCCAAACAATGTTCCACGATCGTGTACTAAATTAAATTCCGTGTATCGACCACGCCTAATTTCTTGCCAGAATTTGTTTTCAGCAGTGTAAGTCATGTGTTTTCTTCTTTCAACAATTGGAATATAGGCTGCTATAAATCCTTGTCCACAGGCTTTTGCAAATGAAAACCAATAGTCAATATTTTTTTCATCTATAGCTCTTTTGTAATCATAAAAAATTCCTCCAATACACCTGCGTTCATTATTTCGATGGGTATTTACAAAATAATCATCGCATACTTTTTTAAAGTCGCGATAAAAACTAGGATCAAATTGATCACAAATATTTTTATAAGATTGATGAAAATGTTTGGCATCCTCCTCAAATAAATAATAAGGGGTAAGGTCGGTGCCACCACCAAACCATCGATCCATCACTTTACCTTTGGTGTCATATAATTCAAACATTCGGTAGTTGCAATGAACAGTGGGTACAAAGGGGTTGATTGGGTGTATCACCGAACTAAGTCCACAGGCAAACCAACTATCCCCGTCAATTTTTAATTGCGCGCGCATAATATCGGTCACTTTTCCATAAACGATGGAGCTGTTTACACCTCCTTTTTCAATTACTTTTCCATTGCTGATAATTCTTGTTTTACCACCTCCACCTTCGGGTCTTTCCCAACGATCCTCTTTGAATTTTACGCTACCATCTGATTTTTCTAAAGCAATACAAATGTCATCCTGAAGTTGATGGATGAAACTGATCCAACGATCGCGAAAATTTTCATCCAAGCCTTCAATAAGGGAGGGAATATTTTTTGACGATATATTGATGTTGGATGGATACACGATATCTTTTATAGAAAAAATTATTGATTTTAGAGTTTACCTATATTCTTTCACGGCATCCACAAATGCTCTAGCATGGTCTACTGGAATATTGGGCGTTATACCATGTCCTAAATTGGCAATGTAATTTTGTACACCAAACGCATCAATCATTTCTTTTACTGCTTTTTTTATTTCAGGGATAGGGGCTAATAATTTGGCGGGATCAAAATTACCTTGCAATACAATTTTATTATTAGTAAGCTGTCTAGCATATTCAGGGCTGATACACCAATCTATACCAACACCTGCAGCACTACTTTCACTTAGCTCTTTGAGCGCATACCAACTTCCTTTTGGAAAAAGAATGACAGGCACATCATCTTTGAGCGCATCCGCTATTTGTAATAAGTAAGGCTGTGCGAATATTTTAAAATCTGCCGGGCTTAACGAACCTGCCCAACTATCAAATAGCTGAACGGTGTCTGCACCTGCACGCGCCTGTAATTTCAAATAACTAATGGTGATATCAGTGATTTTTTGCAGTAACTGGTGAGCTAATAAAGGTTGGGTGTAGGCAAACTGCTTGGCCTTTTCCCATGTCTTACTTCCCTTACCTTCTACCATATAACAAAGGATGGTCCAAGGGGCACCGGCAAAACCAATCAGTGGAACTCTTCCATTTAATTCTCTTTTCGTTAGCGACAATGCATCATACATATAGCGTAAACTATCCTCTGCTCCATCAGTGATTAATTCATCAATATCTTTTTGTGTTTCAATAATTTTCGGAAGGGAAGGACCTTTCCCTTCTTCCATCAATACTTTCAGTCCCATAGCTTGGGGAATCACTAGTATGTCAGAGAAGATAATTGCAGCGTCTACACCAATTTGATCTATAGGCTGCAAAGTAATTTCACAGGCCAACTCAGGCGTTTGAACCCTTGTAAAGAAATCGTATTTGGCTTTTAATTTTAAATAGTCGGGCAAGTACCTGCCTGCTTGACGCATCATCCAAACTGGCGGACGCTCAACTTTTTCTTTTCTTAAAACCCTTAGCAAAAGGTCATTTTTAATTGCAGACATTTATTTATTAAAATGAAGATTTATAAAATGTTGTGAAAGTTTTTTTTGATTAAATAGTTTTTTTTGAATAGTTAAGCATTAAAAAAATTAATCATTGTTTTTGCAAGATTTTCTTTTCCTGGTTCATTTGAAATGACGACTTTATTATTGCTGTGTTTTTTTAATTCTTTTGCAGTAGTATTTCCTATAGCAAAAAGCACTGTATTCTCTACTGCTTTGTTTTTGGTAAAAAAACTCTCTACCGCACTAGGGCTAAAAAATAGTATGCCATCATATTGTTTTTGAATGAGGTGATGGGTTGCAGTCGTTTCATAAACAATTGTCTCCTTTGCTTCTATTGAATGTTGTTTTAATAGTTCAGGTAACTCATCTCTTCGTTGGTCTCCACAAAAGAAAATAAGTTTTTCTTTAGGTTGATCTTTTATTATTTGCTTTGCAAGAGAAGCTGCATCATTTGCAGTTCCTGCAATAGCATTTTGTCCAAAAAATTTCACTACCAACTGTTGAGTAGTGGTGCCCATACAATATATTTTCCAGTTCGGTTGATGTTCTTTAATCTGGTTGCCAACTACTTCTACTGCATTCATGCTTGTAAAAACAACAGTGGCTGTTTCTTTCAAGGTATTTTCAATTTCCTTATCAACCAGTTTTGATTGAATAGGATTGGTTTCTATAAATGTAAGTTCATCAATATCAATACCAGCGTCTCGTGCATCTTTAATCAGCGATTGCTGTATAGGTCGGGTACTTAATATTTGAATTCTATTTTCCATCTTGAAACGCATTGATAATTTTATCAGCACCCTTCTTTAAAATCTCATTGGCTAAAATGACACCCCAATTATTGGTTTCATTTGAAGAAATATGTTTTTCAATTTCAATCTTTTCCTTTCCGTCAGTCGATAAAACATTTCCATTAAAATATATTAGTCCTTCAATTACCTGAGCTAATGCGCTGATAGGAGTGGAGCAACCACCCAACAATGTTTTTAAAAAATCACGCTCAATTTTTGTACAAAGTACAGTCTCGTTATCATTCAAAGCCTTACTTGCATTCAGGCTAAAAGTATCGTCTTCTCTACAAACTATCATTATGGCTCCTTGTGCTGGAGCAGGTAACATCCAATTTAAATCGATTGAATTTTGTGGACGAAGTCCAATTCTTTCTAATCCTGCTGCAGCAAAGATGGCGCCATTCCAATTGCTTTGCTCGACTTTGTTCAAGCGGGTATTTACATTACCTCTTAGTATTTCTATGGTTTGATTGGGATAACGGTGAAGCCATTGAGCCTTTCGCCGAATACTACTGGTGGCTATAATTCCTGGAATCTTTATTGGTGAAATGGCAGATGGATTCGATAAATCCCATTCAACTACAATTGAAGGGTCTTTAAAAACTAGAATATCTTTGTAAGAAGCTCTTTTTAAAACTGCGGATTGAATAATACCCTTCGCTAATTGAATAGGGACATCTTTCATTGAATGAACTGCAATATCAATGGTATTATTTAGAACAGCGATATCAAGGCTCTTAGTAAATACACCTTCAACTCCGAATTCGTAAATAGGAGTATGTAAATCAAGGTCGCCATCACTTTTTATATAAATTAATTCTGACTGATAACCATTTTTCGAAAGCTCTTGTTGAACAAGTGTTGCCTGCCAAACTGCTAATTGGCTTTCCCTTGTCCCTATCCTTATCACTTTGTCCATAATCAATTAGTTTGAGTCGATGGCAATGTATTCGTTAATGGCTTCTATATAATTACAACCCCTGTAGTTTTGGTTGCGCATTTTTAAGGCTAAGACATTAATTACTTTTTGAATTTTTTCAGTGGCATCAACTTGACTTGACTCAGTATTTATTTGAGAAAAATGTGTATTAACTAAGCAACTGCTTTCTATCGCTTCTAGTTTGTGCTTAACTGCTTTTAAAACCGGTACATTTTTTCGCATTTCATACCAGTCCATAAATTCTTGGATATGATTAGCAATTATATTTTTCGCCTTTGGTATCTCCGCCTCTCTTTTGTGAAGGGTTTCGTCTTTGATCTTAGCAAGTGCATCTACATTAATCAGCGTAATGTTGGGTAAATCTTCAGCAGATTTTTCTACGTTGTAAGGAATGGATAGATCAATAATTAGTTTAGTACCACTATTAATTAATTGAGCAGCTGTTATAATTGGTTGATCTGCATTAGTAGCCACTAAAATAATTGCTGATTCATGAATTTGTTTAGTTAACTCATCCATTGGGGCGTGTTGCAATCCAAGCTCATTAGCTAGCTCAGCAGATTTTTCATCCGTTCTATTGATTAGTGTAATATTTTTTGTTTCTAAATAGGCTACTAAATTTTTACAGGTGTTTCGGCCAATTTTACCGGTACCCAATAAGAGAATTTTTTTATTTTTAACAGAACTGATATTTTGTTTAATATACTGTACAGCTGCAAAGGAAACAGATACTGTACCTCCACTTAATGCAGTAGAAGTTCTGATTGATTTGCAACATTGTAAAACATCATTTACTAATCTATCCAAATAGGTTCCAATAAAATGTTGATCTTTGGAAAACTTCACCGCCTGTTTTATTTGTCCAACAATTTCGTAATCACCCAATATTTGAGAATCTAGTCCAGCTGCAACACTAAAGAAGTGTTCGATTGCTTGATCACCTTTTTTTACATACGACATTTCGTTAAAGCGATCAATTGACCCTGCAGTTTGACTGCACAATAGCTTTGATAAACTTGAAGCCTGGTTGGCAAAGCCATATATTTCTGTCCGATTGCAAGTGGAGAGGATAAAAAATTCTGTAACCTCCATTTGAGGTGCTATTGCAATTAGTTGTTGGTATTGATCCTTATTAATTGCATATTGTCCCCTTAGATTAGCATCTGTTTTTTTGTAATTGATACCCGCTATGAAGAAATTCGATAAATTAATTGGATTCAACTCGAGCATCTTATTTAAAAACTGTTTATTTGATTTCAATGCAAAAGTAATTCTGACCAAGGTTTAAATCTAATTTCAATGTCATTTGATTGTCATTTTGCTGAATGAACTTTTTAAAAATATATTGTAGTCATTACTTTGTATTCAAATATTAGTAATTGCATTCAGCTTATTTTCAATTATTTGTAAAATCATTGAAAATTAAGAAAAAAGAGCGCATACATTATCGTAATATAATTATTTTATGGCAAAGAAAATAGGCGTTGTTTTAATGAATTTAGGCTCACCCGATTCAACTTCAGTTAAAGATGTGCGTACTTATCTCAGACAATTTTTAATGGATGAAAGAGTAATTGATATACCTTTTTTGGCCAGATATGTTTTAATCAACGGTATTATTGTGCCCTTCAGGGCGCCAAAATCTGCCGAAGCGTATGCAACTATTTGGACTAAGGAAGGATCTCCTTTGGTGGTGTTGACCAAACAATTGCAACAAGCCCTTCAACAACAGGTTGATGTGCCAGTGAAGTATGCTATGCGCTATGGAAATCCAACTGTAGCTAAAGCCTTCGATGATTTGTTAACCAATCATCCTGATGTAGACGAAGTGTTGGCTATACCCTTGTATCCACATTATGCCATGTCTTCTTTTGAAACTGCAGTTGAGTTTGCAAAGGAAGTGCACATTGAAGGTAAGTATCCATTCAGCTTAAAATTTTTGAAACCCTTTTATAATGAACCTAATTATATTCATGCTTTAGCTGAAAATATAAAGCCTTTTCTTGATCAACCCCACGACCATATTTTATTTAGTTATCATGGTATACCGGGAAGGCATGTCCGTAAAAGTGATGTGACTAGTTGTCACTGTCTTAAGGTTGAGAACTGTTGTCAAATTCCTTCTCCGGCCCATGCACAATGTTATCGTCACCAGGTATTTACCACTACCCAATTGGTCATGCAGGCCTTGCAAATACCAGAACATCAATATAGCATCGCTTTTCAGTCGAGGTTGGGCAAGGGATGGTTACAACCCTTTACAGATAAGCGATTGGAGGAAATGCCGAAAGAAGGTGTCAAGAAATTACTAATACTTTGTCCAGCATTTGTAAGCGATTGTTTGGAAACATTAGAGGAGATCGATGAAAGAGGAAAAGAGTCTTTTATGGATGCAGGTGGGGAGTCCTACACTATGATTCCCTGTCTGAATACTAACCCTTTGTGGGTGGATGTATTAACTAAATGGGTGAAGGATTTTGAAGGAGGTAGTGGGGAGATGGTACTTGATGTAAGGATGTCGGATGTTTGATTTCTGATGTCGGATGTCTGATGTCTGATTTAAGGATGTCTGATGTAAGATTTTTTGATGGCTGATTTTCTTCGGAACTACTATTTTTCTTCATTCGAAATCTTTTTCATGACTTACTTAGGCTAGTAAAAAAAGAGATCTTTCAAATTTAACCAAATCATA
>Ga0222712_10002346_pt1 | contig 21778 bp, 26 predicted proteins | sample C33_657DmetaG_FD_165043 | JGI IMG/M metagenome (GOLD analysis project Ga0222712, IMG submission 165043) | Estuarine water microbial communities from San Francisco Bay, California, United States - C33_657D | ecosystem: Environmental > Aquatic > Marine > Unclassified | place: USA: California... | reverse complement strand
TTTTGAGGGAAGGTGTGTCATGCTACGCGGGAGAATGGGGTAACTGCGCTTGAGGTTCGAGGGATTCACGGATGTTTCTGCCGCGCTCCGATCGGGGGTTTACATCCTCGTGAGCCGGGGCGTGGTGATCTATGTCGGGAAATCAAAGATGATGCTTGGGCGGGTCTACGCCCACCGCGATCTCTGGGGCAAGAAGCGGAAGGGCCAGAAGCTCCCTGAATGGCTGCCGATCCCCGGGCTGATCTACGACGAGGTCCACGTCCAGCCTTGTCTCCCCGCCGACCTAGATCGGATTGAAGCGCAGATGATCGATCTCTACCGGCCGCGGTACAACGCCCAGTTGAAGCGCCAAGGGCTGCCGATCCGCGCGCCTATGACCCTTCAGATCGGCGGCGCTGTGGTAGTACTCAATGCGCCCCCGCCCCCGGCCCCAAGATTGGAACGGCGGATATGACCCTTCGGCGCGGCCGTAACGCAGGTCAGCCTCCTTCATCCTTCAAGGTGATTGGGGTCCGTGACCTCACGCGCGCCGACCTCTCGCGCCTGCTGGTAAAGCGTGACACCGCCGCTCCGCTGATCAAGCGCCTGCGCGATCCCCACCACCTACTCGCGCGGTTGATCGCCTCTGGCCTGACCCAAGTAGACGCCGGTGCCCGTGCAGGGTACTCCTACAACCGCGTCTGCCAACTCATGGCCGATCCGACCTTCAAGAACCTCGTTGCCACCTACCGCGGTCAGGCCACCGAAGCGTGGCGCGAGAACGTTGATACCTTCTTTGAACTCGCCCACTCCAACATGCTCAAGGCCGAACGGCAACTCGCCGAGAAGCTCGAAGCGGCCGAAGAACAAGAGGAATTCCTCCCCACCCGCGACCTGATCGCGATCTCCCGCGACGCCGCGGATCGCCTGGGCTACGGGAAGCACTCGAAGCAAACAAACGTGAACGTGGACTTTGCCGCGATGCTAGAGAAGGCAATCGCTCGCTCCGGCAAGGTTCTCACCCAAACGGGTGCCCAGGCGCCACCACTCCTGGAACACTCGGGGGCTGGGTCCACTTCGCCGCCCCTCCTCCCCGACGAAGCCCAGCCCCACTCACTTCGGAGGCGCGCGTGAAGCACTCCGTTGGGACGGCCCCCGTTGCAGACCGCCACAGTTGCTTGGCTGTGGTAGCGACTCCGGGGGCCGTTTCTCATGGATGAAGCCCTGCTCCAATGGCTCGCCTCCTGCACCAAGGACCCTCTCGCCTTTGTCGCTGGGGCCTTCCCTTGGTCGGAGCCTGGGACCGTGCTCGAGAAGTTCGACGGACCCACCGACTGGCAGGTTGAGGTCCTTTCCCTAATCCGGGATGGAATCATCACCGCTGAGCAAGCGATTCAGATCGCGGTCGCTACCGGCCACGGTGTAGGCAAGTCTGCCCTCGTCGCCTTCATCATCCTCTGGGCCTTTTCCACCGCCCCCGATACCCGGGGCGTTGTGACCGCCAACACAGAAACCCAGCTCAAGACAAAGACTTGGTCAGAACTCGGGAAGTGGTTCAACCTCTTCATTGCTCGGGACTCCTTCTCCCTAACCGCCACCGCTCTCCTCTCCAAGGACCCCAACCGCGAACGAACTTGGCGCATTGACATGGTGCCTTGGTCGGAGAAGAACACCGAGGCCTTCGCGGGCCTGCACAACAAAGGCAAGCGCCTACTCCTCATAATGGACGAAGCCTCCGCGATCCCCGACGGCATCCACGAAGTCGCCGAGGGCGCGCTGACCGACTCCGACACCGAGATCATCTGGCTGATGTTCGGGAACCCCACCCGCAACACCGGCCGATTCCGCGAGGCCTTCCCTGGCGGCCGGTTCGAATCCGTCTGGTGGTCGAAGCAACTCGACTCCCGATCGGTCCCGACCATCACCAATCGCCGCAAGATCGACCAATGGGTCTCGATCTACGGGGAGGACAGCGACTTCGTCCGCATCCGCGTCAAGGGCGAGTTCCCTCGCCAGGGCCTGATGGAGTTCTTCTCCGCGGCCGATATCGACGAAGCAATGACTCGCGAGGTCACCTCCTCTCTCCACGACCCCCTCGCCCTTGGCGTGGACGTGGCCCGGTTCGGCGCCAACAACTCGGTCATCTTCCCCCGCAAGGGCCGAGACGCGCGCACGATCCCGCGCCAGTCCTTCAACGGCCTTTCCACCGTAGCCCTATCCGCCAAGGTGTTCGAAACCAACCAACAACTCCGGGCCGACGGTATCCTCGTCGATGGCGGTGGTGTCGGCGGTGGCGTGGTAGACATCCTCCGCAACATGCACCTCCACATCCACGAGGTCCAGTTCGGCGGGAAGGACGACGTAGGCGGCACTGTCTGGGGCATCGCCAGTGAGCGCTACGCCAACAAGCGCGCGGCCATGTTCGGCGCGCTCCGCGGCTGGCTCAAGACCGGCGCGATCCCACCCGACCCTGAGCTAAAGTCCGCCCTCCTCGCGATTCGTTACACCTTCAAGAAGGACGAAATCCTTCTCGTCTCGAAGGAAGACATCCTCGACGAGAACCCCAACATCCTGATCGATGACGTGGATGCCCTGGCGCTCACCTTCGCCTACCCCCTCGCCGCGCATGCAGGCGCCGGTGGCGATCATCCCAAAGCCCCGCTCGTCGAGTCAGAATATGATCCGTTCAGCAATGAAAGAATGGTGGCCTAAATGTTTGGCGGTGGTGTCGGCGGTGGTGGTTCACAAACACAAATGCTCCCTCCAGCTCCGGTGGCTCCTCTCCCGCCGCCGAACCCGCCGATGTTCGGCGTTGACGCCAAGGGCTCGGGGCAGACCCAGCGAAAGATTCAATCCGCGCAAGGTTACGGCGGTACCATCCTCGGTGGCCTCGGTGGGGATGTGAACACTTCCAACAAGACCCTGCTAGGGGCCTAGCGATGCTCAGTGTTCCCAAAGGCCAAGCACCGCGCGCGGTCGAAGCAGGCCCCCAGCCCAGCGAGGCCAATGTGTTGATGGCCCTTTCAACCATTCACAGCGAAGGTAGACTCACTGAGGAGCAGGCCTTTCAAAGCGGTATTCGAGAAACGGACTGGTACAAAGAATACGTCCAGGATCACGGCGAAGAACCTGCTCTTGAAACCAAGGACTACGACTACCGCAAGGCGTGGGAAGAGGGTGCGCGACCGAACGTACGTGACAGCAGTGATTTCTCAGAAAAGCTAGGTAAGGCTCGCTTGCATTGGCCATCCAAGTACAAGGGTGATAATCACCCCAACCGCTTCATCGACGGTGTCGATACGAGGGAAGATTGATGGCCCGCACCCGCGCCAGAGGCTACGTTCCCTTCCCCCGCGCGGTTCCCGAAGAGGACCAAACCCTGCGCAAGCGCTGTGACGGCCGCGTCCTCGGAATGCGCACCAACCGCTATTCCTGGTGGACGCACTGGCGCGAACTTGCGGACTACATCCTCCCCCGCCGTTATCGCTGGCTCATCACCCCGAATATGCAATCCCGCGGGTCCCCCCTCAACGGCCACATCCTCGATTCCACCGGCACCCTCGCCGCCCGCAACCTCGCCTCTGGCATGATGCACGGGGTAACCGATCCCGCCAAGCCTTGGTTCAAGCTCAAGGTCGGCCGGAACGATTCCTCCAAAACGACCCCCACCTCCCTCTGGCTCGCGGAGTGCGAGCGCCTCTTGATGCTCATCTTCCACGAGTCGAACTTCTACAACTCTGTGGCCGTCCTCTACTTCGACCTCGTGGTCTTCGGCACCGCCTCAATGCTGATCTACGAAGACTACGAGAACGTGGTCCACTGTGTCAATCCTTGCCTCGGTGAGTTCTACCTCGCGAACGATGACAAGAACAACCCCGCCGTGTTCGCGCGGGAGTTCACCTACACCGTTGAGCAAACGGTCCAAGAGTTCGGGCTGGAGAACTGTTCCAACGATGTCCAAGCGGCCTACACCGGCGGGGATTCATCCGCCCTCTCCCGCGAGATCGTAATCGCGCACTTGATCGAACCAAACCCCGATGGGAAGTACGGGTTCTCCAAAGACTTCAAATACCGCGAAATGTACTGGCAATGGGGTGGTAGCGCCTCGCCCCAGGGCGGCTCCAGCTTCGCTCAAGGCTTCCTCCGCAAGAAGGGCTACTTCGAGGCCCCACACATCCCGGTCCGTTGGGACACGGTCGCCAACGACGCTTACGGCCGATCGCCCGGGATGGACGGACTACCCGACATCAAGCAACTCCAACTCGAGGTCCGGCGCAAGGCCCAAGCGATCGACAAGCTCGTCAACCCGCCGATGGTCGCGGACATCCAACTCAAGAACCAGCCCGCCTCCCTCCTCCCCGGTGGGGTGACCTACGTCTCCGGCATGATGTCGCAGTCTAAGCCCGGCTTCGCGCCGGTATACACCGTGAACCCACCCGTCAAAGAGATCATGGAGGACCTGAACGAAGTCCGTCAGCGCATCAAGGACATCTTCTTCAACCCGCTGTTCCAGACGATCTCTCAGTTCGAAACCCGCTCCAACGTCTCGGCCACTGAGATCGACGCGCGTAAGGCCGAATCCATGGTCATGCTCGGGCCGGTACTCGGCCGCGTGCACACCGAACTTCACGACCGCGTGATCACCCGGGTGTTCGGCATGGCCTCGCGCGCAGGAATCTTCCCTCCCGCCCCTGAGGAAATTCAAGACAAACCGATCACCATTGAGTACATCTCAATGCTCGCGACCGCCCAAGCCGCAGCGCAGACCGCCGGGATCGAACGTATCTTCGCAGTCGCCGGTAACCTCGCAGGTATCGACCCCGCGATTGTTGACAACGTTGACCTGGACTTCGGCCTTGACAAAATGTCAGAACTCCTGAATAATGATCCGAGATTGATCAGAAGTCCGGATCAACTACAGGCAATCCGCGGTGCCCGACAACAACAGCAGATGCAGCAACAGCGCGCGGAACAGGCTGAAAAGCTTGCGCAGTCCGCGAAGGTTCTGTCGGAGACCGATGTTGGCGGGGGCCAGAATGCTCTTGCACAGATGACAGGTATCACACCGTGACCTTCCTGATCGAAACAGCCGACGGCGAAATCTTCGAGGTAACCACGCTGTTCGATAAATACGGCGAAGAAACCCTCGCCCTTGACGCCGCCATTGCCTGCGTGATCAAGTTCTCCGAAACCGAGTTCGCTTCCACCATGATCAACGGCCGCTTGATCCACAGGGCCCAATGAACGACTACAACGCAGCCGAGCGTAGCGATGTTAAGGCCGCTTCCAAGGCCGCAAGGATCGCCGAGGTCCAGCGCCAGGAAGTCATCACCGGCCTGATGTCCACCATCGCCGGGCGCGCGTGGATGCACGAACGCCTGCTTCGCTGTCACATCTTCCAATCCTCCCACACAAGCGACGCGTTGAACACCGCTTTCGCAGAAGGCGAACGCAACATTGGCCTGATGGACCTGAACGACATCATGGCTACATGCCCCGATCAATACGTTCTGATGATGCGAGAGTACAATGAGCGATCAAGCACCGCTGCCCAACAGCCCGGAAGCCAGGACGGAGACGGGGGAGATCAAGCCGCCGACAGCGCTGGGGACTGAGCCGCCTGTCGATCCGTCGAAGGCTGGCGATTCTCCTGTCAACCCCGCTAAGTCCCCGACCCTCCTGAACGGCGATCCGCCGAAGGACGGTGCCCCCGAGGCCTACACCGAATTCAAGCTTCCCGAAGGCTTCACCCTCAATGGCGAAGTCACTAAGGAAGCGTCCGAACTCTTCAAGGGACTAAACCTCCCTCAAGAGGGCGCGCAGAAGCTCGTTGACTTCTACGCCGCCAAACTCCAATCCGCTGTAGATGCTCCACACAAGCTATGGCGGGAAACGCAAGATAAGTGGACGAGTGAGATCAAGGCCGACCCCGAGATCGGTGGGAAGCTGGATCAAGTCAAGCTAACCGTTGGCCGTGCCATCGACAGCCTTGGCGATGCTAAGCTTGCTTCTGACTTCCGCCAAGCTATGGATTACACCGGCGCCGGGAACAATCCCGCGTTCGTTCGGGCGTTCTACAAGCTTGCGCAGAAAGTCACCGAAGGGTCCCATGTAGCTGGCAAGGGACCCGTCGAAGTGAAGAACCCCACCGGCCAACCGCCGTCCGCGGCCAAGGCCATGTATCCAAACCTGCCATAAGGATTCCCCATGGCTGTTCTCACCTCCACGGCCCTAACATACGCTGACTGGGCCAAACGAATGGATGATGGCTACCACGTAGCCATGATCATCGAACTTCTCTCCCAGACCAACGAAATCCTCGAAGACATGCTTGTCGTCGAAGGCAACCTCCCTACCGGCCACAAGACCACCGTCCGAACCGGCCTTCCCCAGGCCACATGGCGCCTGCTGAACCAAGGCGTCCCGAACGCGAAGTCGACCACCGCGCAGATTACCGATACCTGCGGTAACCTCGAAACCTACGCAGTGATCGACAAAGACATCGCCGATCTCAACGGTAACACCGCGGAGTTCCGGCTCTCCGAAGTCCGCGCGTTCCTCGAAGGGATGTCGCAGCAGGTCGCCTCAACCCTGATCTACGGCAACCAGTTCGTGAACCCGGAACGGTTCACCGGCTTTGCGCCCCGCTACTCCACCCTCGACACGACCGTTTCCCAGACCGCCAACAACGTCCTCAACGCCGGCGGTTCCGCGAACACCAATACCTCGATCTGGATTCACGTGTGGGGCTCAGACACCGCGCATGCGACGTTCCCGAAGGGGAAGATCACCGGCCTCCAGCACCGCGACATGGGCGAGTGGCCCGTGCAGGACTCCGCTGGTAACACCTATCAGGCCTACCGCGACCACTTCAAGTGGGAGATCGGCTACGTCCTCCGCGACTGGCGCTACGTCGCGCGCATCGCAAACATCGACGTGACCCAACTCACCGGCGTGTCGGCCGCGAACCTGATCAACCTGATCGTTCGCGCGCTCTACCGCCTACCCACCGCGCCGACCTCTGCGACCACCATCCAGACCTCAGACACCCCGGAAATCCGGGCGAATATGGGTCAGACGGTGATCTACTGCAACCGCGTGATCCGTACCTACCTCGACCTCCAAGCAATGAACAAGACCAACGTCTTGCTTCGCATCGAGGAGTTCGATGGCAAGCCGGTCACGACCTTCCGCGGTATCCCTGTTCGCACTTGTGATGCCATCCTCAACAACGAAGCGACGGTGGTGTAACCATGATCCTCGACGCACTACTCCTCTTCACCGGGACGTCCAACGGAGCCTCGGGTGGCATCACCTCCGGCGCCAACACGGATGCTCCTACGACCGGCACTCAGGTTGCCTCCAACATCGTTGACTTGGGAATCGACGACGGTATCCCTTCGTCAGCTAACGGCGGCGGCGCTCGAGACATCGGCATCGGGGATAACCCGGCGCTGGAACTCTTGGTACAGGTCGCAACCGCCTTCGTCGGCGGTACCTCCCTCCAGGTCTCCCTCGCCGGTGCCCCCGACGATGGCTCCGGCGGCCAAGGCTCCTACACGACCATGTGGACCAGTCCTGCTGTCGTCTTGGACAGCCTTGATGTCGGCGCACAACTTGCCAACATCACTGTCCCCCGCGTGATCCCCGATCAACCGCTCCCGCGCTTCCTTCGGTTGTCCTTTATCACCGTTGGTACCCACACCGCGGGTGCAGTCACTGGCGTCATCGTCCTCGACCGCATGGACCAAATCCAAGGCACAGGCGGCGCTCTCTCCGGCTATCAGGCCGGAATCAACGTCGCCAACTAAGGGAGTGCACAGCATGAAACTTCGCCCTGCACTCCTGATCGCTTCGGCGATCCTACTGACCGGTGTCCTAGCCGGTCAGGCACAGGTCCCTGGGGTCAACTCGTCCCTCCAGTCTGTGTTCAATCTCGTCTACGACAACTCGACGATGAAGCCGACGTATTCGTCCAGCACGACGACTACGATGGCCTCCTCTGCTACCGATGTCTGCCAGCTTCGGGGCTCAGCAACTCGAACCGTCAAGGTCAGGCGGATCATTGTCTCTGCTGCCTCTACCGCTGTGCAGTCTGATCCGGTAGCGATCATCAAGCGCTCTACCGCCAACTCTGGCGGTACGGTAGTTACCCCAGCGGTTGTTCCCTACGATAGTCAGTTCTCTCTGACTGGCGCAGCGACCAACACAGGAACCGCAGTTGCCGTTGGCTACATCGCCAACCCAACCGTTGGCACAGCCGTTGGCGTTCTTGCTGATCCCTATCTTACGTTTAGCAACTATACCACCGGCGTTGGTGGCGGTCCCTATCCGTTCATCTTCGGCCAACTCGGATCGCCGGTGGTCCTCCGAGGTGTTGCTCAGAGTGTAGCGGTCAACATGAGCGGCCAATCGATCGCAGGAACCACAATCTCCTGCACCTTCGAATGGACTGAGGAAACCTAACCTATGGTGGGGGCGGTTCACCGAATACCGACCTCCATCCATTGGTGGGGAGGTGCCTTCGTAGCTTACGCGGGCGCCTCCCTGCAATGGTCCTCTGCGGGCTTTTACTCGCAGGCTTATCTCGCCACGTTGGTCGTGGCTTATATCTGCGGAACCTTCCTTCACGATCCCCGTTGGTTGTGGTCGATCGTGGCGGTGGCCCTTGCGTTCAACGTGGCTATCGCTGGGGTATCCCAGGCTTTCGGGAGTGTGTGGGAGATTCCCTTCGGCCTCTACGGAAATCCGAACTTCCTCGGTGCGGCTTTGGCCCTTGGCTTAGCGGGCGCAGTGGCCTACGCGATCTGGTGGTTCATCCCCATCGCCCTCTTAGGCCTCTTCCTTTCCCAATCCCGAGGCGCGCTTGCCGCAGCCGGGGCCGTGGGAGTGGCTGCACTCTGGCGCTGGAATCGCCTTGCTGCCTTGAGTGCGATCTTCGCTACCGCGCTGATCGTGGCTAGTTTATCTACCGAACGCACAGGCTCGATCGCCGATCGCCTTGGAGTATGGCAGGATACGGTGAACCACCTGAGTGTATTCGGCGCCGGTTGGGGCGGGTTCTTCGCGGACTACTGGACGTGGGAGGTGCGAACGAACTTCATCGGCACCCGCGCGCCCCACGCGTACAACGATGTGCTGGAACTCCTCTACGAACTCGGGGTGGGAACTATCCCCCTTTGGATCGCACTGGTCCTGGCGTTCGAGTCCGAGGACCACCGGCCGAAGCTGATCCTCCTCGCCTTCGGCGTTCTCTCGCTCACCTACTTCCCCCTCCACGTCCCGACCGTGGGACATCTGTTCGCGTTGACACTTGGGTCAATCGCGCCCTTCGAAAGGAAAGCCTATGGCCCGCTGGCGGCTTAACGCACCTCACTACCTTGAGAACATTAATGTACTCAGCTGAATACGAACAGCTATTAGGCATTATGCTATTGAGGAGTTATTGTTCTCCTCAAGGCTGTTTAATTTGGCTTGGTGGGCAAAGTCGCTATGGGCGTATTTGGTGGAAAGGTAAGAACAGAGATGTTCACAGATTAGCCTTTAAGATTTTTACAGGCGAAGAGCCTGAGGTTGTGCGTCATACATGCGACAATACCCTTTGCTGGAATCATCTACATTTGGTTGGAGGCACTCATGCTGATAATATTGCAGATAAAGTTGCTAGAGGCCGTCAAGCATACGGAGAGAGTCATGGCCAAGCTCGCTTAACCGAAAAACAGGTATTAGAGATTCGAGCTAGTTCACTGTCTGAGAGCGATATGGCAAGAGAATATAACGTCAGTTGTCCTACAATAGGACGTATACGTCGCAACGAAACTTGGAAACATCTTTTGGAGAACACAAATGGCTAGATGGAGATTGAATGCTGCACATTACTTAAATGTGCCAGATACCGAATGGGAGTACAAGGAAACCGATCGCACCTCTGGCCGTCAGGGCCGGAAGCTATTCGTCGTCCCTCGGCTTCTGGACCCCAACGATCCCAACGATCAGAACTACCCCGGCGAAGTGATTGTCTGTGACGCCCCTTCCCGCACCGACCCGAAGGACTACCAGTTCTCCGGCCAACCGACCCCCGATATGGAGCCCCTCGACGACGCGGCGCAGGCGATCACCGACTCCATCAAGCACAAGTGGGTCCACCCGATCGAATCCCTCCCCGGCCAAGGCGACTACTCCGCTTCGCTGGTGAAGCTCTTCGAGGCCGAAATGCTCAAGGCCAAGGATGCCAACCCCGTCTCTGCGAAGGGCGCCTCGGCCGATGACGTTGCCGAACTTAAGCGGCAGGTCGAGGCCCTCACTCAGCAACTTGCCGCCGCTCCTCCTCCCTCCATCAGAAGGACCTAACCTACCATGGCCCGTTACCACGTTGACAATCGTCAGGCTGGCACACAGCAGAACCTGACCACGACCTATAAGACCCTCACGGCGATCTGGGCGGTTACCGCTACCCTCTGCCGCGGCCGCGCTGTGGCCCTACAGGTCGGTGCCGATGGTGCACCGAACGCCTCAGACTGCCAAATCGTCTATGCCGTTCAGCGGCAGACCGCTGATGGAACCGCAACTTCTGCCACCCCCAACCCGCTAGTCCCCGGTGATGTGGCCTCGCGGCAGACCTCAAAGGTCAACTACACCGCCGAAGGTACCTACACCCTCCCGATCTGGTCCCGAGTCCTTAACCAGCGCGCGTCAATGCAGTGGGCGGCACAAGACACCGACGCTATGCTTCTCTGGCCTGCAACCAACCTTTCCGGCCTTGCGCTCCTCGCCCTCTCTCCGACTTACGCCGCACCGGCGCTCGGAGGAATTGAGTACGACGATCTATGAACCACGCACGCGGGGTTACCATCATCACCGATCCGATTGCCGGTGTGCAGGAGGTGGATACATTCACCTGCTGCCACTGTCAGCAGATCGTCGATAAACCCCCGCGGGTCGCAGCCACAGACGGCCGTATCGGCGCGTGGTGCACTTGCTGCGACGCCGCGATGTGCCTTGATTGCGTTGGGAAGGGCTGTACCCCAATCCAACGCTGGCTCGACCAACAGGAGAAGCGACGATGGATAGCGGAAGCCTGCTAGAGGCGGTCGATCTCGCGATCGCCAACAAGGCCTGCGTGACCGGGATCACTGGGGTGAGCTACCCTAATGGACCGGCAAGCGCGGGCTCATGTCGTGACATCGTCGTTGAGCTTAACGAAGAACAAAGCAAGGCGCTCTTGCTCAAGCTTGGCGAGATCGTGCGCGCTTCGAAGGAAGAGGACTAACCTTCCTTGGCCGTCTCCTTCGTCAGCACCGGACAAAATAGTACGACGGCTGGCGTCACGACAATTTCTGTGACCATTGATTGCACTGGCTGTGACATGCTAGTGGCATTTCTTGGCAGTACGGCCTTTGCTCTGACTGGTATGACCGCCGCTTACAATGGCGTGTCTATGACTGCTATTACAAACTCTCCTGCCGACGGTAGCAGTAACACAAAGGTATGGGGCTTCTATCTAGCAAGTCCATCATCCGGCAGCAACTCAATAGTGTTTAACTGGACAACTAGCTCCAGCCGTATCAGCGCGGGCGGAATTGGTCTAGCAGGCAGCAACGGCACAGTTAGCAATGGAGTTGTAGGAACCGGAACTGACGCTGCGTCGGCTACCATCGCTTCCGCTACAGGAGACATGGTAGTTGCTGGTCTCTCAACAAACGGCGGTCAGCCATGGACTTCAACTAATACCTCGGACTGGAACAATGTTCTAGTAAACTTCACAGGTGCTGGCTCGCATCAAGCTGGGGCAGCGTCTGTTACTATGAGTTGGACCCGCGGCGGCGGTACGGGAAATGATACTGCCGTTCTGGCAGTAAATCTTCCATCAACTGGTACCGCCGTTGTTACACAAGCGCCTTACGACCCGGGCTCTATCACCCGGGTCCAGACCAAACGCCGCACCGACGAATTCGCCTACGCCATCCCGCGGCCGGTGATCCGTACCCTTGTCCCAACCCCTGATGATGTATTCCGGCGAATCGATCGGAAGGTAATCCCCGATCCATCCGTCTATGCCGTTCCCCCAGCGCCGCCCGGTAGGCTGATCGCTACTGCCTACGACACGCCACAGCTAACTACCAACTACCAGCGACCACTCCCGCAGAGCGATACCCTGCGCCTTATCCCCCGCGCGCCTGTGAACATCGTCGGCATGTTCCCGGATCACGTCATCACGCCGGTCCAGCAGCTACGCCCCTTACCGGACAACACCTACCGCTCCGTTCCGGTCCCACCAAAAGCTACCTACGGCGCGTTCCCACAGCAAGACGTTCGGGTCGTAGCGAAGCTCACCCCGCTCCCGCAGAGTGACGCCTCGCGCGCGCTCGCGCCGCCGATTCCCGCGGCTCCGATCTTCGGCTGGCCCAACAATCCCGAACTCCTCACCCGCGTTCGCTACCCTGGCCCCGGCCTCGCTGGCTACGACATCGCCTTCACCCCCGGCCAGCTTCCAGCGACTACAGACCAACCCCCAATTGCCATTCTCAGATGGCCTAGGAGCATCGGTCGATGACCGCAGAATACCGCGACCTCGATAAGCAAGACTCCTATCGAATGGTCAACATCTACATGGGCCCGACGATTGGCTGGACGCGAGTTCCGGTGTCGATCAGCAAGTACGTCACCGCGGCGGGGAACTACACCGTCCAGCCTTGGGACACGATCATTCTTGTGAACCAACTCCTCTCCGCGCCGATTTCGATCCTTCTCCCAAAGGTCTCGACTTGGCTGGACAACATCTACGGCGGTACCGAGTTAATCATCAAAGACTATGCGGGTGTGGCGGGTTCTTCCACCATCACCCTCCAGCCCTACTCTGGCGATTCAATCGTTGGCCCGAGCACCATTACCATCGCCCGCGGTTCCCTTGAGATCACCCCTAACCCAGATCGGCTCAGCTGGACAACCGTCGCGGGGATCGAATGACCGTCTCTACCACCTCCAATAAGATCACCTACGACGGGAACGCTTCCACAACCGTTTGGTCGTTCTCCTTCCCGGGCGTGGACGAGGACGACCTTGAAGTCTACTTCCTCAGCGCGGCCGGGGTAGAAACGCTCTTATCCCCCAGCGCCTACACCGTGATCCTCAACGCCCCGGTTGGCGCGAATCCGACCGGCGTTGGGGGCTTGATTACCTACCCACTCTCAGGCTCCCCGATCGCGCTGGGTACCTCCCTCACGATCATTCGTGTACTACCCGAGACCCAATCGACCTCCCTCGCGAACCAAGGAACGCTTCTCCCAAAGGTAATCGAGGCAGCGCTTGACTATGTGACCATGATCACGCAGCAGATTCAAGAGACTCTCGGCCGCCAGATCACCGTTGCTGTATCGGACCCGAATCCGGAACCACTCCCTCCCGTCGCGGAGCGCGCCGACCTTTGGGCTGCCTTCGACTCTGACGGTAACATGATCGCGGCTGATGCACCCTCTGGTGGGGTTCCGATCTCCTCAGCCATGCAGCCGGTGGTAGCTGCGGCTAGCTTGGCCTTAGCCCGTACCGCGCTTGGTCTTGGCGATCTCGCCATCCTCGATATTGGTGTAGGACTCCAAGACGATGGTGCAGGTGCTGTCCGTGTGAACTTCGGTAGCTCTACCGTCTCGACCAACCAATCGGTCCTTATCACTGATCACCTTAAGCAATACGAAGCGGTGGGCGCCCTGCTCTTTACTCTGGATAAAGCCAGTGATCTATTCTCTGGCTTTGGCTTCTCGGTCAACGTTCTCTCTGGCACTTGCGTCTTTGCGATTGACGCAGCCGACACCATCTACGGGCTGGCCTCAGGGGTGTCCCTCACCGTCCCCGCAGGGTGCGCTGTGACCTTCATCACCGACGCACAAGCTAGCGGTTCGTGGTGGGCGCGCGTCTCACAACTCGCCCGTCCGTCCTCTCTTGGCTATCTCCAACCAATGGGGGTAGCCCTCTCTGGCACCCGCGGGTTGAAGATCGTCAATAAGTCAGGAACAGAGAACACTTCGATTACAGTGACCGCTGATCGGATGGTCCTAACCGGCTCTAACGGTCTCTCTGTCCTTCGAACCTCTGTGTCCTTTGACATTGATCTTACCACGGGCACTGCCACCTCGGCGGCCGGTGGTATGGATGGGGAAGCCCGCGGCACTTCCGCTTGGCTTTATCTCTTCGCAATCGACAATGGCGATGCCATTGCTGGCCTTGCGTCTCTTGAATCTGGGAACGGATTGAGTCCAACGTTGCCAACGAACTATCCTTACTCAGCTTACCTTGGCGCGGTTCGCGTAGATAGTTTAGGAAATCTGCTTCGGACTTGGCAATACAACAATCGCGTTCAGTATGTAGTTACAGCTGGGGCTAATACCACTGATTGGCCTTCAATCACCTCTGGCACTACTGGAGGTGTGGCTACGGCAGTTTCTATAACGCCCGTAGTGCCAGCAACAGCAATTGAGATTTGGCTTTATTTGTTAGTAATCACCGGCCAACAGGGAACTGTTGGGCCAACGATAGATACCAATGCTAACAATATGTTTTCAGCAAACAATGTCTCAGGGGAGACTATTAGACATCACAGTAGCATTCTCCTTCAAGGAACAACAGTCTCGTATTCATCAGCGGCTGGTGGACAAGAACTCCGTTGCACTGGCTGGATCGACGGAAAGACAAATTAAGTAACTCTCAGCATGAACACCCAAGAAATGGCCGCGCACTTGGCCAACCTTACCTTCATCATGGATTTCCATGATCGACTCGATACCACCAAGAACCCTTTCGTCGTGGCGGAATTCCAAGCCATGCACGAAGAATTCGTACAACAACTGGAGAAGGACGATGAAGCAAGGAAGCGGGACAACGACAGTCAGCGCGACAAAGCAGGAGCCGATCTCGCGGGGAGTGAACCCCGGCTACGCAGCGCAGCTTGGGAATCACGTCGGGACGGCCAGAGCGGTGGAACCGATGTACGAGGGCCGGGGGCTCAAGGCCCCAATGGCCAGTGAGACAACCCACCACAACGGCAGTCAAGGAAAGCACAAATGAGCATGGACCAAGACGAAGTTTGCACACTACTCCACATTGTGGACCTCTGCAAACCGACAAGCTACCCGAATCTGCGCGCGATCCACGACGAAGCAATGGCGCAGTTGCAGGAGATCAACGATGCGTTGAAGGAGTCAAAGCTGGAACAGAGGCCGCGGCCTGAGCCGCGCGCGATCCCAGCCCAGACCACCGAAATCGAAAGGCGCGTGTAATGTCACGAGACATCCTCTCTGAGTTCGGCCCTGACTCTCCCTCCACTCAGCGCCCCGTCGCCACCAACGGCGGCCAGCAGACCCCGAAGGAACTCCCCTACTCGGCGCCGGTAGGCCCGAAGTCGATCAACGACGGTAACTCGCCTGGAATCCACGGCACGAACCACGAGAACTGCGGGAGCCAGGGCCGCCGATGACCGCAAATGTGGACATCGCCAACCGTGCCTTGTCCGCAATTGGGACTCGGTCAACGATCGCTTCGTTGACCGAGATTTCCAACGAGGCCATTCAGTGTAACCTTCTCTTGGAGCCGATTCGTGACGAACTCCTCCGCATGGCTCCTTGGAACTGTGCGACGAACTACAACTCCCTCGCGGTAGTCTGCGCCGCGCCCGGTACTCCTGAGAACGCCGGAGTAGGCCAGACTGTCTGGACCAAAGGCATCCCGCCGCCGCCGTGGGCCTATGAGTACGCCTATCCGGCGGATTGCCTGCGCCCTCTCTGGATAGTCCCCCAGTTCTCCACCGGCTTCTCGGGCGGGGTGCCTATCACCACCGCGGTCACCGGCGGCGCGCCGCAGTTCTGGAATGGACCGCCGGTACGGTTTAAGGTCGCGATCGATCAGATCACCAACGGTGTCCCGGCCGTAGGCGGCGCAGACACCCGCGTGATCCTCACCAACCAAGAACAGGCGATCCTTTGCTATCTCAAGCGGGTCACTGACCCCGATGTAATGGACCCGCAGTTCGTGCAGGCGTGGGTCGCAGCGCTGGGCGGCCGACTTGCAATCCCTCTCACCGGGGACAAAGCCCTCGCGAAGCAGAAGATTGAGGAAGCCAACAGCTTCATTCAAATCGCCCGTGCAGGCGACGGTAACGAAGGCCTAACCATCAACGACGTCACCCCTGACTGGATACGAATCCGTGGGATCGAGTTCACCGCCGGGTTCAACCAATGGGGACCCAACGCCCAATACGATTGGGGCGGCATGCTGAATGTCTACTAACCTGATCCAAACCAGCTTCGCCGCCGGGGAACTCGCCCCCAGCCTAACCGCGCATACCGACCTGACCAAGTACAAGTCCGGCGCGGCAGTGATGCGAAACTTCTTCGTCGACTACCGCTCGGGCGCTAGCACGCGCCCTGGTACCATGTTTGTGATCCAAGCCCTCGGCCCGGGGCCGGTTCGGCTAATTCCCTATCAACTCTCCACCGAAGTATCCTTTGAGATCGAGTTCGGTGACTTCTACTGTCGATTCATCGTTGACGGCGGCGCGGTGCTTGAGGACGGCTTCGCTATCACCAACCTGACCAAGGCCCTACCCGCCGCTGCTACCGCCGCGGGGAATAACTTCATCGTCGGCGATTGGGTCTACATCACCGGCGCAGTTGGCGCGGTGCAGTTCAACAATCGCTTCTATAAAGTCCTAGTCGCCGGGAACACCTTCACCCTCGCTGACGTAAACGGCGTGCCGATCGACTCCCTAGCCTACTCCACCTACCTCTCTGGCGGCACCGTCTCCCGCGTCTACAAGATCGCCTCGCCCTATGCGGCTGAGGACCTAGCCGGGCTTAAGCTCGCTCAGTCCGCGAGTGTGATGACGCTTACCCACCCAGACTACCCGCCCTACGCGCTGACCGCCACCGCACCAACCGCCTGGACCTTCACCCAAATTGTCTTCGGGACCACCGTTCTCCCGCCCACCAGCGTTGCCGGCTCCCCTTCCAGCGCGGGCACAACGAACTACGCCTATGTTGTCACCTCCATCGACTCCACCGGGCAACAGTCCGTTCCCTCCGCAGTCGCCAATGTCGCCGCGGCGGTGAACGTCGGTGCGACCGCTGGCACAATTACCGTCTCCTGGGCCGCTGCCTCAGGCGCGGCTAGCTATAATGTCTACAAGGCCGGAATCTCCTTCACCGGTGCGGTTCCTGTTGGTGCCTCCTTCGGCTTCGTGGGCTCGGCCACCGGGGTATCCTTTGTCGACTCCAACATCGTGCCCGACTACACCACCTCGCCACCGATCGCACAGAATCCCTTCACCTCGAACAACCCGATTACCTTCTGCTACTTCCAACAGCGAGCCACCTACGGCGGCAGCCTCTCCCAGCCGACCGACTTCTGGATGTCGCAGCCGGGATCGTTTAACAACTTCAACGTTTCCCACCCCACCCAGGACGACGACGCGATCTCCGGAACGATTGTCTCCCTGCAAGTGAACGAAATCTCCGCGATGATCCCGATGCCCGGCGGGCTGGTGACCCTTACCTCCAAGGGCGCGTGGCAAATCTCCGGCTCCTCCGGCGGTGCTAGCTCCAACGCACCAATCACCCCGCAGGATGCGACCGCTACCCCGCAGGCCTACAACGGCGCGAGTGACATCCAACCAATCGTCGTCAACTACGACATCGTCTACGTTCAAGCGAAAGGCTCCTCGGTACGTGACCTCGCGTACAACATCCAGACCAACATCTACACCGGTGCGGATATCTCCATCCTCTCCAATCACCTGTTCCTAAACTACCAAATCCGCGAGTGGGCCTATGCCGAAGAGCCATTCAAGGTCATCTGGGCAGTGCGCTCTGATGGCATCCTCCTCTCGCTGACCTTCGTGAAGGAACAGGAAATCTACGGCTGGGCTCGGCACGACACCTTGGGCCAGTTCAAATCCGTCTCGTCAATCACCGAAGGGCAGGTTGACGCAGTCTACGTCGGCGTCAAGCGTTACATCGGCGGCCAGTGGGTGCAGATGATCGAACGATTCGACGATCGGATGTTTACCTACTCCAACGCGAATCCACAGAACTTGGTCAACCTACCGATCCCCTGCATCCGCGGCAACGCTGAGAGCGCGTGGTGTGTGGACTGTGGAGTGCAATCCACGCTGCCTGAGCCCGCGGCCGAGCTTACGGCGGATACAAGCTATGGCGCAGTGCGATTTACCGCCAGTGCTGCGGTGTTCTCGGCTGACGATGTGGACTCAGTCCTGCGCATGGGCGGTGGGATCGCTACCATCGCTACCTTTGTCTCTCCGACGATCCTCGAAGGGACCTGGAACGTTTCACCATCGGCAGTCCTCTCCAACGATCCAGCGAACACCCCGCTGCCCGCTGAGTCCGGCGATTGGTCTCTCACCACGCCGTTCACAACCTTCTACGGCCTCGACTACCTCGAAGGGCAGACCGTCTCAATCCTCGCGGACGGCTCGGTGGTCACTCCGCAGGTGGTTACCAACGGCTCGATCACCCTCTCCTCCCCGGCGACGCTTGTTACCGTAGGGCTCAAGTATCAAGCTCAGCTGCAAACGATGTACCTGGACATCGGCTCCGGGGAGACTGTCCAAGGCAAGCGCAAGCGGGTCACAGCGCTGACCGTCCGTGCCGACAACACGCGTGGACTCTCCGCAGGGCGGACCTTCGCTACCCTTGTGCCGATCAAGGAATTCAACCCTTACGTGCCGATTAACTACGCGATCCCTCTCGTGACCGGCGATGAACGGGTGGTGATGGACGCGCTCTGGGACGACGTTGGACAAATCTGCCTTCAACAAGACGATCCACTCCCCGCAACCGTCCTTGGCGTCATCCCCGAGATCGTAGTGGGGGACAAGTGAAGGTCCAGATCATCCGCGGACACTCCGTTGATGTAGGGGACGCGCTCCGCCGCAGCCCTGTAGGGGACATCCCTGGTGCTAACGAGATCATGGATAACTACCTTGAGTCTAGCATCGATGTCTTCACCGGCTTCGCAGACGATCAAGTTGCTTGTATCTTTGGCTTGATTGCTCCTACCGTCCTCTCTGACCGCGCCTACCTCTGGATGCTCCACACCAATCTTGTCGAACAGAACAAGTTCTTGTTCATTCGTCATTCACAGATTTGGGTACGGCGGGTCCTCCAGACCTATAACGAAATCTATGGCCACGCCTTGCTTGGCAACGACCCTGGCATCCGCTGGCTTCGTTGGCTCGGTGCTACCTTCGACGAACCCGACGGCAAGCACCTCCCCTTTCAGATTAGGAAACAATAATGGCGGACCCGGTTACACTAGGTCTAATGGCCGTCTCAATCGGTTCCTCGGTAGCTGGCGGGATCAACTCCGCTGAGGGCGCTCGCGCCAAAGGCCAAGCCGGCCAGGACATGTACAACTACAAGGCCGCGGTGGCGCAGGTCAACAAGCAGATCGCGGAACAGAACGCCGACTACGCCTTTAAGGTCGGGGAGGTTCAGGCTCAGCAATCAGGGATGAAGACCCGGGCGGCGGTAGGTTCCTCGCGGGTGCAGGGTGGAGCCTCGGGGCTGGATGTGAACAAAGGCTCCAAGGCGGCGGTTACGCAGAGCGTACAGGACGTAGGCGGCTTTGAACAAGCGATCATCCGTTCCAATGCCTCGAAGAAGGCGTATAACTACAAGGTTGAGGCCACGAACCTTGATGCCCAGGGCAACCTCGACCTCATGGCCGGGGTCAACGCCAAGCGTGCGGGAGAGATCGATGCTACCTCGTCGATCCTCGGCACCATAAGCTCTGTCTCCACGAAGTGGTTGGGGTTCAAGAACGCTGGGGTGTTCGGTAGCCCCGCCAAAGGCCTTGGCGGCAGTGATATCAGCCATATGGAAGGTGCGTAATGGCCCTCCAGGTCCCCAGCTACAAGTCGGTACCCACCGAAACCGCGCAGGATTCCCGCACCCCGTCGCTATCGACCAACGCGCCGGTCGAAGCCTTTGGCGGGGCCACCGCCCAAGCGTTGCAGGGCCTTGGCAAGGTTCAGGAAGGGATCGGCAACGAACTCTACACCCGCGCGATCGCTATGCAGACGATTCATTCTGAATCGGAGGCGAAGGAAGCAGATGCGAAGTATATGATGGCTGCGGGAGAATTGCACGCGGGGTATAGTTCGCTTCAGGGCCGGGCCGCCGTGGACGGCTATCCGCAGTATATGAAAGACCTCGATGCGACGAGGAAACAAATCCGCGAAGGGATGTCCAACGACGCCGCGCGGAAGATGTACGACGGTTCTTCCCTTTCCACTATGGGCCGAACGATCTTCAATGGCGCAGGACACGCAGCGACCGAGAACAAGAAGTACGCCCTTGGCGCCAGCAACGCACGGATCACCGGGCTTGGCGATCAAGCACTGTTGCAGCCGAAGGACGATGTTGCGTTCCAGTCCTCCCTCGTTCAGACCCGCGATGAAGTCTCCCAGCAGGGCGAGTTGCTGGGCTGGTCCCCCGAGCAGGTACAGCAAGCAACCGCTGAGCAGACTTCTGCGCTGTGGACCAAACGGATCGAAGGGCTAAGCAAGTCCGCGCCGTTCCAAGCACAGAAAATCCTCGACGAGGCCGTGAAGCGCGGGGACATTCGCGGGGAATCTGTCGCGAAGATAACCAACACCGTCCGACAGCAGATGTACACCGTCGGCGCGCGGCAAGTCTCCCACGATGTCTCCTCCGGCGCTGACCTTGTCCCTGGATCAAAACCCGTCGATCTTCCTCAGGCCCGGCAGGCAATCGGCAAGTTCGAGAGCGGGGAGAACTACGAGGCGCGGGGTCCGCAGGTCACTTCCAGGAGTGGTGTTGACCGCGGCCGGGCCTTGGGCAAGTATCAAGTGATGCCGGAGAATCTCGCGCCGTGGCTAAAGGAAGCTGGGCTGCCGTCGATGACGCCCGAGGAGTTCCTTAAGTCCCCCAAGGCCCAGGATCAAGTCTTCGATGTGATCTTTGGCGGCTACATGCAGAAGTACGGCAGCTTCAACGAGGCTGCGAGTCGGTGGTTCACCGGGCGCTCGGTTGCAGAGGCTACTGCCGCTGGGGCGAACGATAAGTTCAAGACCGTTGGACAGTACCTCCAAGGCACCAATGTGTACCTTGCTCAAAACGCGCCGCTGGCCGAACGCGTCGAACGCGGAAAGCAGGTTGCCTCAGCCCTCTCCCCTGAGGACCCGCTCTTCCAAGACTACGTGGCGAACCGGGTAACCACCGACTACGGCCAACAACTCGCGATCAAACGCAACGATACCTACAACAATAAGCAGGTGATCGAATCCGCGCTGATGGGTGGGCCGGATGGGAAACTTCCCACGACCCTTGAGGAACTTCGCGCGACCCCCGAGGCCGAGGCTGCCTGGAACGCCCTGGACCCACAGGTTCAGCGTAGCTACATGGGCGTGTTGGTCAAGAACGCGAAGGGCGACACCGCCTGGAACGACGCGGCGCTTCGGCGGTATCAAACCTTGAAAGGGCTGGCACAGGCGGACCCGGCGGAGTTCTTGGATACGGACGTGGTGAATGAGAACCTACCGCTGACCGCCCGGAAGGAACTCGCGAACCTTCAGATCAAGCTTAAAGCTAAGGCCGAAGGGGACCCGCGGGTAACCAAGGCCCTGCAAGTCCTTGGGCCACAACTCCAGGCCGCACGGATTGGGCGGGAGTTCAACAAAGAGACCTACTTCCAATTCGTCGGCTCTCTCCAGGACGCGCTACAAGACTGGGCCAACGAAACCCAGAAGCCACCGCGCGCTGAGGACATTCAG
>Ga0222712_10002345_pt1 | contig 21782 bp, 17 predicted proteins | sample C33_657DmetaG_FD_165043 | JGI IMG/M metagenome (GOLD analysis project Ga0222712, IMG submission 165043) | Estuarine water microbial communities from San Francisco Bay, California, United States - C33_657D | ecosystem: Environmental > Aquatic > Marine > Unclassified | place: USA: California... | reverse complement strand
TGCTTGCCCAACGTTTCGAGCAAAAAGTTGAGTTTTTTCGGTCGAAGTTCGAGGCGAACATCCGTGCCGTAATCTTGCAGCTCGCGTTGACGAGCAAGTGCGTTGGCAACCGTGACCGGCGACTCGTTTTCGAGAACCAGAACGGCCGACGCAGCACGCGAGGTGAACTTGGCGGCATCGACTAGATCGACGACGCGCTCGAATCCGAGCGAAATGCCCACTGCCGGAACATCGGTGCCCAACCAGCGCCCGACCATTCCGTCATAGCGACCACCGCCGCCAATCGAAGAGCCAGATGACGGATGCTCGATCTCAAAGATTGGGCCGGTGTAGTAACCCATTCCGCGCACGAGGGTCGCGTCGAAACGCAGACGACCCTTGTGGCGAGTTTCGACCGCGGTGAAAAGGTCGGCAAGCTCGGCTGGAACGCTTGTGTCAGCGGCGATTGCTGCGAGCCAGGCGGTTGCCTTCGAGCCGACTTCGGCACCAAAGCGCTCGGCAAGTTCGCCCGCCACTCCATCGGCGGCAATCTTGTCTAGCTTGTCGATGATTATCATCGCGGCTGAGCGGTCGGCCTCGGCAATTCCAAGCGACGAAAGGTTTTTGCCAAGCAGTTCGCGGTGGTTGACACGAATGATGGCGTCTTGAAGCCCGAGCGAGTCGAGGGCGTCGAGCGACGAAACCAGCAAGTCAACTTCGGCAAGGGCCGATGCATCGCCGATGATGTCGATGTCGCACTGCACGAATTGGCGGTAGCGGCCCTTTTGAGGTCGCTCGGCGCGCCATACCGGTCCGGTTTGAATCGCTTTGAATACCGTTGGTAGCTCGGCATGGTTGGTTGCATAGTAGCGGGTTAGCGGAACCGTGAGGTCAAAGCGCAGACCCAAATCTGAAAGCTCGGATGCGTCGCCGCTGGCCAGCGCGTCGTCGAGCTCGGCACCACGCTTCATCACCCGATAAGCGAGCTTTTCGTTGTCGCCGCCCTGACCCGAGGTGAGTTTGGCCAGGTCTTCGAGAGCTGGAGTTTCAATCTCAGAGAAACCGTGCGAACGATAAGTGCCACGGATGCGCGCTAGAACCTGTTCGCGCTTCAATTTCTCGAGCGGCAAAAAGTCGCGCATGCCACGGGGTGGGTTCACGTCTTTAGCCATGCGACAAGTTTGCCACAGGGTATAGCCGATGCGGCTTAGCCAGGCGAACTAGTCGAGTTCGCGACCGACGACGCCCGCGTCGGAGGCATCCAAGATTTCAACCTTGCGAATGTCAGCCATCAGGTCGCGCACGGCAGTGCGCAGGGCACGCTCGGCATCTAGACCGGATGCTCTGGCCGAAGTAACAATGGCAAGCAGCAGCCCGCCCAGCTGGTCTTCGTCTTCGACCTGAATCGGCCCGGTTGCGCCAGCCTCGAGCAGGCCAATCTTCTCAGCCTTGCCCAACACCTTGCTCGCGAGGGCTAGTGCAGGCATGCCGGTGGCGATGCCGTCGAGCACGCTCTCACGTTCCGGCTTCTCGCGCTTCTTGTGAGCATCCCAGTTCTGCATAACCTCATCGCCGGTCGACGCCGCGAACTCGGCAAGCTGAGCCTCGTCACCGAACACGTGCGGGTGACGCGAAATCATCTTTTGGCTCATCTTGGCGGCCACGTCTTGAATGTCGAACGGATCACCGAGCGAACCGGTGGCGGCAAGGTCGCTGTGAAAAACGACTTGGTAAAGCACGTCGCCGAGCTCTTCGAGAATCTCGTCGCGGTTACCCGACTCGATGGCGTCGACCAACTCGTAGGTTTCTTCGATCAGGTATTGCACGAGCGACTCGTGGGTCTGCTCGGCATCCCACGGGCAGCCACCCGGGGCGCGCAGTTTGTGGGCCGTGGCTAGTAGGTCGTCGAGGTTAGACATCGTTCTCCTTGTTTGCAAAAACTGTAGCTAAGAAAGCCCAGGTCCAGTCGATTACGGCACGGTCGCGAAGCGGTTCGCCCGACGCGTCTTTTGGTGCCGGCACATTTAGCAGCAGGTTCGACTGCAGGTAACGAAGGCCCGGATACGCGTGGCTGAGTCGCACCTGCTCGCCTTCGCTCAAGGTGACCGGCTGCATTCGAGCCGCGGCTCCGAGCAGCATGACGTCTTTGAGGCCGAGTCGATTGGCCTGTTGGCGAAGCTCGGTGACATCGACCAGGTTTTGCACAGATTGCGGAGCGGGGCCGTAGCGGTCGATGAGTGCGGCCAGAATGGCGTCGAGTTGGGCTCGAGTGCCCTTGGCGCCGCTCGCGGCCGAAAGCTTGTGATAGGCCTCGAGTCGCAAACGCTCGCTATCGACGTAGGTGTTCGGAATATGCGCATCCACTGGCAGTTCAAGCTTGAGCTCGGCCGGTGAATCGGTCTTCTCGCCCTTGAAGTCGGCAACAGCCTCGCCAATCATGCGCAGGTAGAGGTCAAAACCGACGCCCGCGATGTGCCCAGACTGTTCTCCCCCGAGCAAGTTGCCAGCGCCACGAATTTCGAGGTCTTTCAGCGCCACCTGCATGCCTGCACCTAGCTCGTTATTGGCGGCAATCGTCGCGAGGCGGTCGTGCGCCAGGTCGGTCAGCGGCTTGCTCGGGTCATAGAAGAAGTACGCGTAGGCACGTTCACGGCTGCGACCAACTCGACCTCGAATCTGGTGCAACTGGCTCAAGCCAAAGCGCTCGGCGCGATCGACAATCAGGGTGTTCGCGTTTGGAATATCGATTCCGGTTTCGATAATCGTGGTCGAGACCAGCACGTCGAAGCGCTTCTCCCAGAAATCGATCACCACTTGCTCGAGCGCCGACTCGCTCATCTGCCCGTGCGCAACGGCGATGCGCGCTTCGGGTACCAGCTCAGCCAAATCGGCAGCGCATTTGTCGATCGTTTCGACGCGGTTATGCACGAAGAAAATCTGACCTTCGCGTATCAGCTCGCGCCGAATGGCGGCAGCAACCTGCTTCTCGCTGTATCCGCCCACATAGGTCAAAATCGGGTGTCGATCTTCGGGCGGGGTCGCCAAAGTCGACATTTCACGGATGCCCGTCACCGCCATCTCGAGCGTGCGAGGTATTGGCGTGGCAGACATCGAGAGAACATCCACGTTGTGTTTTAAATCTTTGAGTTTTTCTTTGTGCTCGACGCCAAAGCGCTGCTCTTCGTCGATGATGATGAGGCCGAGATTGCGAAACTTGACGTTACCGCTGAGCAGGCGGTGGGTGCCGATGACCATGTCGACTGCGCCGGTTTCTAGGCCCTCGATGGTTTCTTTTGACTCGCTGGCCGACTGAAAGCGTGAGAGCGCCTTCACAGTGACCGGGAACCCGGCAAAACGGCCACGAATGGTTTCGGTGTGCTGGCGAACCAGCAACGTAGTTGGCACGAGCATGGCGACCTGCTTGCCATCTTGAATCGCCTTAAACGCGGCTCGAAGGGCGACCTCGGTTTTGCCATAGCCGACGTCTCCGGCGAGCAAGCGGTCCATCGGAATCGAGCGCTCCATATCGCGCTTGACCTCTTCGATGGTCGAAAGCTGGTCTGGTGTCTCGACGAAAGCGAAAGCCTCTTCGAGTTCGCGCTGCCAAGGGGTGTCGGGGCCGAACGCATACCCTTGCGATTTCATGCGCGCCGAATAGAGCTTGACCAAGTCGATGGCAATCTTGCGAACAGCCTTGCGAGCGCGCCCCTTGGCGTTTGCCCAGTCGGTTCCACCCATTTTGCTCAGCACCGGAGCTTCGCCTCCTACATAACGAGTCAGCAGGTCGAGTTGGTCGGTTGGAACGAAAAGTGTGTCGTTTGGCTGGCCACGCTTGGATGGCGCGTATTCGATGAGCAAAAACTCGCGGTCGTGCTGCTGGCGTCCGATTCCGGTGCGGCGGGTGACCAGTTCTTTAAATCGGCCAATTCCGTGAATTTCGTGAACCACATAGTCGCCGCTCTTGAGCGTTAGCGGGTCGACAGCCTGGCCGCGTTTCGAAGCCAGTTTGCGAACCTGAGGGTTCACATAGGTCGCACTCTTGCCATAGAACTCGTGGTCGGTAATCACGATCAGGTTCGCGCCAGGCACGGCAAAGCCTTTGCGCAGGTTCGACTGGGTTAGGTAGACCGTTTCAGGGTTTAGCCGGTCTGGAATCTCGGCCACAAAGGTTGCCTTCAATCCCCCAGCGACAAGAACTTCACCGATGCGCTCGGCGGTGCCGTGACCCTGAGCGGTAACAACGATGTGCTGGCCATTTGCGCTCTGGTCTTCGAGCCAAGGCAAAACCGCGGTGTCGGCGTTGGTGAAAACGGGGATGTCGAGAATGTTCAGGTTGAGCTGAGAGTCGTCGTCGGCCGGAAACTGCGTGACGGTGAAAAGTTGACGTTTTTGCAAGGTCGCCACGAAGGCTGGCAGGTCAACGAAACCTCCGGCACTCAGGTCGATGGGGGCAGTTGCGCCTTCGATCGCGGCATCCCAGGCGGCGTGCAAAAATTCTTCGTTGGTTTCGGCCAAGCTCGTGGCTCTGGCGGCAGCCTTTTCGGGTGAGAGCAGAGTGACCAGCGCATCGGCCGGCAGGTAATCGGTGAACGGAACCATGGCGTCGACCAGTGCCGGCGCGAGCGACTCCATTCCTTCTACCGGAATACCCTCGGCGATCTTGGCAAGCATGGTCGACAGGTTCGGAAACTCGTATTGCATCTGGCGTGCGCGGTTCGCCACGCTCGGCGTGATGATGAGTTCGCGTGCGGGGTAAATGTCGACGCCCTGAATGTGCTGCGAACCCGCCTCGCGAACCAGCGAGCGCTGATCGGCTACCGAAAACTCACGAATCTCTTCGAGTTCGTCGCCAAAGAACTCCAGGCGTACGGCGTGCTCTGAGGTGGTTGGAAAAATATCGAGGATGCCTCCGCGAGCGGCGAACTCTCCGCGCTTGGTCACCATGTCGACGCGCTGGTAGGCCATTTCGACGAGTTTGAGAGTTAGCTCAGGCAGCCAGTAGTCGCTGCCCTTCTTGAGCCGCAGTGGCGGGTGATCGCCGAGGTGGGCAACGACGGGTTGAAGAACCGCTCGAACCGAAGCGAGCACGATGACGGGGTGCGTCGGCGGAGCATCCGATATGGAAAGCTCGTGCAAACGAGTGAGCACCTTCAGGCGCTTGCCAACGGTTTCGGGGCTCGGGCTCAAGCGCTCGTGTGGCAGGGTTTCCCAAGACGGAAACTCGAGCAATTCGAGATCATCGACGAGATTGCGAAGGGCAGCCGCGACATCTTCTGCTTCTCGGCCGGTGGCAACAACGACAAGTTGCACGCCACTGAGCTGTTTTTCGTTGCGAAGTTTGGCCAAAAGGGCGACCACGACGGCGTGTGCGCCGGCCGGGGCGAGCAGATCTAAACGCTTGGCAGAGAGCTTCGATTGGAGTGCTGCGACTGGATAACTTTCGGAAATTTGCACGACAAGGCGCGAAAGGGCCTCAGGGAGTCGTTTGCTATCCACCCCTCAAGTGTAAGTTGCGCGGGGTGCTTGAGCTTATGCGCCGTGATACTTCTGCTGTGCAGCGGCCAGACCGTCGACCAAAACGGCCTCGATGGCGTCTGCGCCGGTTTCGAGGGTTAGGTCGAGGTCTTTGCGCTCGGTGCTCGAGAAATTCTTGAGCACAAAATCGGCGACTTCTTGCTGGCCTGGAGGGCGGCCGATGCCAACACGAATTCGAATGAAATCGGTGGTGCCGATGGCAGAGATGATGTCGCGAAGTCCGTTGTGACCTGCGTGACCGCCGCCCTGCTTGAGGCGAACGTCGTGAACGGGGATGTCTAGCTCATCGTGAACCACGATGATGTGGCTCGGGCTGACGTCGAAGAATTTTGCCAGGCCGGCTACTGGGCCACCGCTGGTGTTCATGAAAGAGAGCGGCTTGGCCAAAATGACCTTCGGTCCGCCAACGCCAAGGCGCGTTTCGGCGATTACCGAATTGGTTTTGTGTGATTTGAACGAGACCCCGACTCGTTGCGCCAGAGTGTCGAGAACCATTTGGCCGACATTGTGACGGTTGCCCGCGTAGCCGGGCCCGGGGTTACCGAGCCCGACTACGAGATAAGGCGAATTACTCAGCGGCTGCTACTGCCTCTACGACTGGCTCTTCAGACTGGCCAGCAGCGGTTGCGATTACCGAAGCGATTAGCTCGTCTTCAGGTAGGTCGAGTGCAACACCAGCAGGGAGCTTGATGTATTTGGCAAGTAGGTGGAAGCCAGCGCCTTCTTTGTTGAAGACAGCCTCTACATACTCAGGAATGTTGTTGGCCTCGGTTAGAAGCTTCACGGTCTTGTGCTCTAGATCGATGGTGGTACCGCTTAGCGACTCACCAACAACGTGAACAGGAACCTCAACGTGAACCTTCTCGCCCTTGACGATGGTGACTAGGTCAACGTGCTCGATGACCTGAGTTACTACGTCTTTGGTGGCGCTCTTTACAAGAACCGACTCGTTCTTGCCGTCGATTAGTAGGTCGATAACAGCGTTCTTGTGGCGAAGCACAAGGGCTAGCTCGCGAGCTGGAAGGGTGATGTGGCGTGGGTCGCTGCCGTGACCGTAGATCACTGCAGGGGTGCGGCCGGCTGCACGCGACTTGCGCGCTGCACCCTTACCGAAAGAGGTGCGATTTTCGGCAACCATTGTTGCTTCAGACATGATTTATCCAATCCAAGTTTTCACCTGATGTTTAGTGTTTTGCTATCAACTCAAGCGTGTTCACGCGAGGATAAGGCCTTAGCCGGTTGCCCCGTCGATTACGGTTTCAAGCTTTTCGCTCTCAACCCTCGCCGTAGTTCTGAACAAGTCTAACTTGTCTAGGCTCGGGTAATCAACCCTCGCGCAAGCCAGCGCAAGGCCAAAGCCGCAATCAGTATCAATACGCTGACCCAGACGGCCGGCCCGGGCACCGCAACGGCAAGCAGCGCACAAAGGCCAAAGCCAACGAATGCAACCACGCGAACGGTCTTGCCAATATCGGGAATCAACCAGGCACTCAGGTGACCGATTGCGTAGTAGAGCAGAACCGAGAACGACGAGAAACCGATCACCCAACTAAGTTCTCCAACGAACAACAGCGCTATTGCACCAGCACCAACAATCACCTCGGCGATCCAAGGTGCCCCCGCACGATTTCTGCGACTAAGCAGCGGCGGCAACTCGCCGTCTTCGGCCATGGTTGCGGCAGTGCGAGAGACTCCCGCGAGTAACGCGAGCATCGAACCTAGGCCGGCAGCCGCTGCCACAACGATGACCAGCCAGCCGGGCATCCACGGGGTGATCAGTGCGGTGAGCGCGACAAATGGTGCTTCGACAAACCCGAGACTTAAGCCCAATTGGGTCAGCAGCGTTTGACCGAGCGCGAAGTAGAGCAGAGTAACCAGACTGAGCGTGATCACAATCGCCCGCGGAATGTTGCGCTTCGGGTCGCTAACCTCGTCGCCGAGGGTTGCTACACGGGCGTATCCGGCAAATGCGAAAAACATCACGGATGCTGCGCTGATCAGCTGCGCGAATGTCGAAGTTCCCGCTGCGCTCAACACCTCGGCCACGGGTTGCGCGCTCACCGAAGCCGCGGGTAGCACGGCCGAGGTCAGAATGACTACGAAGAACAGCGTGGTGGTGGTCGCGAGAATGGCTGCCACGGTCGCGGTTCGGTTGATGCCCGAAATGTTGATCAGGGTGAGAGCTGCGATGGCGGCGGCGGCTGGCCAAAACTCTAGCTCGGGGGTCAGATATTCCTGAACCACCAGAGCGATAGCTGCAATCGAGCCGATTTTGCCAAAGACGAATGAGAACCCTGCAACGAAAGAGGTTGGGTGGTTGACCATTGCTCGCGAATAGGTATAAACGCCGCCTGGGCGACTGATGCGTTTGGCTAGTTGATAGACGCTCGAGGCATTGAGCACGGCCACCAGCGCCGCCAAAGCTATTGCGGCTAGAAAAAGCGAACCCGAAATGGTGAAGGCTTCTCGAAACACCACGAAAACCCCAGCGCCAAGCATTGATGCGAGCCCGATAGCTATTGCGCCAACAAGGCCGATTTGCTGTGGTTTTTTGTCATTCGCCATGGTAAATACCTGCCAACGCTAACCAGTCGACCGAAGCTTTAAGCGTGACCTGGGAACAGTGAGTTGACCGAGTCGTCGTCGAATACCGCGCTTATGGCTTTGGCAATCAGCGGAGCAATCGAGAGAACCACGAGCTTGTCGAACTGCTTATCTGGGCCAACCGGAAGGGTGTTGGTAACAACTACCGCGTCAACGGCTTCGCTTGAAAGGCGCTCAACCGCTGGGTCAGAGAAGATGGCGTGGGTTGCTGCCACGATCACTCGAGCTGCGCCATTCTTTTTGAGAGCTGCGGCGGCTGCCACGATGGTGCCGGCGGTGTCGATCATGTCGTCAACCAGCAAACAGGTGCGGCCTTCCACGTCACCGACGAGTTCGTGCGCGGTGACCTGGTTCGGAACATCCGGGTCGCGACGTTTGTGAACAATCGCTAGAGGTGCGCCGAGACGATCGGCCCAAATGTCGGCAACTCGAACGCGGCCCGAGTCCGGCGAAACAACGGTTAGTGGCTCGTTACCCCAATTGGCGGCAACATAATCGCAAAGCATTGGCAGAGCCCAAAGGTGGTCGACAGGGCCGTCGAAAAAACCCTGAATCTGAGGTGTGTGAAGGTCGACCGAAATGAGGCGATTTGCACCAGCGGCCTTGTAAAGGTCGGTGACCAAGCGGGCCGAGATTGGCTCGCGACCCTTGTGCTTCTTGTCTTGACGGGCGTAAGGAAAAAATGGTGAGACAACGGTGATTCGCTTTGCCGAGGCACGCTTTAGGGCATCGACCATAAGCAGCTGCTCCATTAGCCAGTGGTTGACCGGTGCAGGGTGAGCTTGAATCACGAAGGCGTCGACACCGCGAACACTCTCTTCGAAACGAACAAAGGTTTCGCCGCTGGCAAAGTCGTAAGCGGTGGTTGGAACCAGTTCGGTTCCAAGAAGTTCAGCAATCTCGAGCGCTAGACCCTGGTGAGCGCGGCCACTAAGTAGTGCGAGTCTTTTTCGACCGGTGATTGTGATTTCGCTCAACTTATTGGCTCCCGTTTTGTTATTTCTGGTTTTTTGCTGACTCGGCAGCCGCGGCTGCTTTTGAACCAGGACGTTTGTCGAGAACCCAATCGGCAATGTTGCGTTGCGGGGCCACGTTCATTGCGAGCGCACCCGGCTCTACATCTTTGCGTACTGCAGTTCCCGCAGCCGTATAGGCTCCATCACCAATAGTAATAGGGGCGACGAAGACATTATGCGACCCGGTTTTCACGTGCGAACCGATGATGCTGCGATGTTTTTCTACGCCGTCGTAATTAGCGAAAATCGTTCCGGCACCGATGTTCGAATGCTCACCAATCTCGGCGTCGCCAACATAAGAAAGGTGCGGAATCTTGCTTCCAGCACCGATTTTTGCATTCTTGGTTTCGACGAATGTGCCAATTTTGCCGCCGGCACCTATTTCTGTTCCCGGGCGAAGGTAGGCAAATGGGCCAACGCTGGCATCGTCACCGATGATCGACGAATTGACGTGCGACTTCACCACGGATGCTCGCGCACCAACCTGAGCGTCAACCAAAACTACTTCTGGCCCAATGCTCGCGCCTTCGGCAACCGTGGTCATGCCGTGCAGCATGGTGCCCGGCAGCAGTGTTACGTCTTGACCAAGTGAAACGGTTACGTCGATCCAGGTAGAGGCCGGGTCGAGAATCGTCACCCCCGCCATCATCCACGCTTCACATATGCGCCAGTTAAGTTCGGCGCTCACTTCGGCAAGCTGAACTCGGTCGTTGATGCCGGCAACCTGCCAGTTGTCTTCGACTGCGAGTGCCTGAACCTTGTGGCCCGCTTGTAAGGCAACCGAAACAACGTCGGTTAGGTACTTTTCGCCCTGCGCGTTCGCGGCACCAACATGGCCAAGTGCAGAACGCAAAACGGTCGAATCGAAAACATAAACGCCGGCATTCACTTCGGCTATCTCGAGCTGAGCTTCGGTGGCATCTTTGTGCTCGACGATGGTCTGCAATTCGTCATCTTCGCTGCGAACAATACGCCCGTATCCGGTTGGGTCGTCGGCGATGCTCGAGAGAACCGAGACCGCGTATCCGCCATCAAGGTGGGCTTCGATTAGCGCCTCGAGGGTTGAAACCTCGAGTAGCGGCACGTCACCGCTGGTAACCACAACTGCCCCGTTGAAATCGCTCGGTAGAGCATCCAAGCCGCATTCGACAGCTCGGCCGGTGCCAGGCTGGTGGTCTTGCTCGGCCCATTTTGCGTTTGGGTAGAAAGTTTCGATGTAAGCAGCGATTTGGTCGCGTTCGTGGCGAATAATCGGCACAACATGAGCTGCACCTAGAGCATTTGCGGTTGAGAGAACGTGGCCAAGCATCGGAAGGCCGGCGATTTCGTGCATAACTTTAGGTTTGCCCGACTTCATTCGAGTTCCTTCACCGGCAGCCAGAACGATCACAGCCAAGTGCTTCTCGGTCATCGCTCTCCTACTCTCGGTTGGATTGCTGGCCCACCAGGACTCGAACCTAGACAAACGCCTCCAAAGGGCGTGGTGCTGCCATTACACCATGGGCCAACGTCGATGACTTTTTGAAAAGTCGCCAACGCTATAAGTCTGCCAGATTTAGCTGAGCAACTCGGATGTTTCTAGCCACTCAATCTCTAAAGATTCGCGTTTTTCGTTCAAATCGCTCTGGCGTTCAACCAATTTTGCCAAGCCGTCGTAATCGCTCTGGTCGTGAACCGCCATATCGGCGTGTAATGCGGCTTCTTCGGCGCTGAGCTTTTCGAGCGCGCGTTCGATGCGGGCCAGGTTCTTCTCGGCGTCGCGCAACGCTGCACCACTGAGCTTGGCGGGTGCGGGTGAATCGTTCGCGGCGGGTTCGGCAACAGCATCCGCGTTGCTATCTGCGTTGGTCGGGTGGTTCTTTGCGCCACCGCCCAAGCTAGCCGCGCGCAGAGCGAGGTATTGGTCTACTCCCCCGGTCAGGTGGCGCAGTCGCAGGTCGCCCATGAGTGCGTATTGGTCGTCGGTCACACGCTCGAGCAGGTAGCGGTCGTGGCTGACCACGATTAGCGTGCCCGGCCAGCCATCGAGCAGGTCTTCCATGGCGGCGAGAATGTCGGTGTCGAGGTCGTTGGTTGGTTCGTCGAGAATCAGCACGTTGGGCTCACCAAAAAGTAGGCGCAAGAATTGCAACTTGCGGCGCTGACCACCCGAAAGGTCTTCGATCGGGGTTTGCAATTGCGCCTGGCTGAAGCCAAGTTGCTCAACAAGTTGGCTCACGCTGACTTCTTTTTTGTCGACGTTGAACGAGGTTTTTTCGCGGGCGAGCAGTTGAAAAATTCGCTCGCCGTGAAACTCGTCGAGTTCGCGCACGTCTTGGCTCAAGATCGCGATCTTGACGGTCTTACCTAGCTTCACGCGCCCCTTGGTTGGGCTCAACTCACCCTGAATCAGTCGCAGCAGCGTGGTTTTGCCGGCACCGTTCACGCCGACCAGGCCAACACGATCGCCAGGGCCCAAACGCCAGGTGACATCGTGCAGCAGCTCGAGTCCGTCGATCGAGTAGCTCAGGTTTTCGACATCGATCACGTCTTTGCCGAGTCTCGCGGTGGCCAGCTTCGACAAGGCAACCCGGTCACGCGGGGCGGGCTCGTTCGCTATAAGTTCGGCGGCAGCATCCATGCGAAATTTCGGCTTGGTTGTGCGGGCAGGGGCACCACGCCCAAGCCAAGCCAACTCTTTGCGCAGCGTGTTCTGGCGGCGCGATTCACTCGCCGCAGCACTTCGCGAACGCTCGTTTCGCTGCAAAATGTAGGCGGCGTAACCGCCCTCGAACGGCTCGATTTGTCCGCCGTAAACCTCCCAGGTGTAGTTGCAAACCGCGTCTAGAAACCAGCGATCGTGAGTCACAACGACGAGACCACCGGCAGTTTTGCTCCAGCGGTCATTGAGGTGCTTGGCGAGCCAGGCTACGCCTTCGACATCGAGGTGGTTGGTAGGTTCATCGAGCATCACGATGTCGAGGTCTTGCACCAGAAGCGCGGCTAGGGCCACACGACGACGCTGGCCACCGCTTAGCTCATCGACCAGCTGATTCCAGTCGAGGTCGTTGAGTAGGCCAGAAATCACATCGCGGACGCGTGCGTCACCGGCCCAAACGTGCTCGGGTGTGTGACCAACAACTGCAGCACCAATCGTGAGCGAGCCGTCGAGCACATCACCTTGGTCGAGTAACCCGATTCGAATGCCGCCGCGATGAGTGACACGACCCGAGTCGACTTCTAGGCGTTTTGCCAGAACCTTGAGCAGCGTTGATTTGCCATCGCCGTTCGCGCCAACTACGCCAATTCGGTCGCCCTCGTTGATGCCGATGGTTACGCCGCTGAAAACCTCTTTGGTCGGAAAAGCGAGCCTGATATCTTCACCGCCTAGCAAGTGGGCCAAGTCGTTATTCGCTCTCTAGTTGTGCACCGAGCGGGCTGGTGCTGGTGGCGAATGAGTCGAAGTTCGCCTCGCGAAGTTTTGCGACGAGTTCGGTCGCCGCCTGCTCACTGGCAACCAGTGCCGCAACCGTTGGGCCCGACCCCGAAACAAATGCTCGAAGCGCGCCATACTTTTCGGCGGTCGCCAGGGTGAGTTCAAGCTCGGGCTGAAGTGCAAGCGCCGCCGGCTCTAGATCGTTGTGAATCAACTTGGCGATTTGCTCGATGTTGCCTTCGGCAAGAGCCGCAATAAGTGCGCTCGGATGCTCGGGCGACCCGACCTCGTGTGGGTCAACCCCCGCCTGCTCACGTTGCCGGTCGAGCTCGGCATAAACCTTTGGCGTGCTCAAGCCGGTGCGGCTCGAGATCATCACAAAGTGAAGTTCGGCACCCAGCGCCAGTCGCTCGAGGCGATCACCGCGACCAAGCCCGAGCGCAGTGCCGCCATGCATACAAAACGGCACATCGGCACCGAGGCGACGTGACTGAAACTGCAGAGCTTCGATAGACAGGTCTAACCCAAACTTTTCGGCAGCGGCCAAGAACGCTGCGGCAGCATCGGCACTGCCACCGGCCATTCCACCGGCAACGGGAATCTGCTTTGAAATTTTTATGTCGAGCGCACGAGGGGTATCGAGGGCAGCCAGCTCGGCGGCCAAGAGGCTTGCTTTGACCACGAGGTTCGATTCATCGGTTGGCACAAGCTCGAGTTGCTCAGCTGCGATGGTGCCAGCCACCGCGATGCTCCAGGCCGCATCCTTCGAGCGTGACACTGTTACGCGTTCGCGAAGGTTCAGTGCTTGATAAATACTCACGACGTCGTGGTAGCCGTCGAAATCAAGCGCACCAACGCCAAAGTGCAGATTAACTTTGCCAGGGGCTGAGGCAATCACTGTGCGCACGCTAACCACCGAACCTTGCCACGAGCTCGGCTCGACGAGCATCCCAGTAATTTTTCCAAAAACTCAACTGCTCTTGGGTTTGGCATAGATCGTGCAGAACAACGAGCGTGCATAGGTCGGCATTCTCAGCCTCGATCGAGATGGTCACACGCGTTGCATCGTCGAAAGAAAGGGCCACGCGCGACTCTTTGCGTACCAACATGCGCGGATGCTCAGCCGCAGGCCATTGAGCCAAATCACCAAGCGCGGCGAATATGCGGGCAGCCGAAGCGTTGAGCGAAAGCTCGAAATCGAGCATGAGAATGTGACGGTTGCGGCCAACCGGCTCTGATTGCGCGGAGTGCCTACCCACGAGCCCTCGCAATCGAAACAAACTGCTCGATGGTGAGTTCTTCGCCACGGGCTTGCGGTGAGATTCCAGCGGCAACCAGCGCGACCTCGGCCTCTGCAGGTGAACCAGCCCAACTGGCCAGCGACTGGCGCATGGTCTTGCGGCGCTGACCAAAAGCTGCGTCGATCACTGCAAAGGTAGATTCGCGCAGAGCCTCGGAGTCGATTGGGGTGGCGTGTCGCTCGAAATAGACCAGCGCCGAATCAACATTTGGAACCGGCCAAAAAATGGTTCGGCCAACATTACCGGCCAGAGCGGCCGAGCCATACCAAGCGAGCTTTGCGCTCGGCGCGCCATAAACCTTCGAGCCTGGCTTGGCAGCGAGTCGGTGAGCGACCTCGGCCTGCACCAAGACCAGCCCCTTGTTGATTGAGCCGAAGCGCTCTATGAAATTCAGCAGCACCGGCACCGAAATGTTGTATGGCAAGTTAGCCACCAGCGCATCTGGTGCTTTTGGAAGTTCGGTGATGGTCATCGCATCGTGCGTGACCAGCTTGAAGTTCTTGCCGGGTGCGCGTTTGGCGATGGTCTGCTCAAGGGCCGCGGCCATCTTGGCATCGATCTCGACCGAGATCACCGAGTCGGCAACCTCGAGCAACCCTAGAGTGAGCGAGCCGAGGCCTGGGCCAATTTCAACAACGCACTCGTTACCGGTGAGTTTGGCAGCTGCCACAATGCGGCGAATGGTGTTTGGGTCGGTGACAAAGTTTTGGCCAAGCTTTTTCGTCGGCACCACTCCGAGGCGGTCGGCCAATTCACGGATGTCGCTACCGCCAAGCAACTCGACCACTAGAGACCCTCGCTCCATGATCCATAGACGCGCACGGTGTTTTCGGCAAGCGCGCCCGCCATTTCGTTCTCATCTAGCCCACGCAGTTCGGCCATTTTGCGCACTGTGATCGGCACTAGGTATGAGGCGTTCGGACGTCCGCGATAAGGCTCCGGGGTTAAAAACGGTGCATCGGTCTCGACCAACAGCAGCTCTTTCGGCGCCCACTCCAGGCAATCGCGCAAATGCTGGTTGCGTTTGATGGTGATGTTGCCGGCAAAGCTCATGTACCAACCCTGATTGGCACATTTTTTGGCAAAATCAAGGTCACCCGAATAGCAGTGCATGACGACTCGCTCTGGCGCACCAACCCGAAGCAGAGTTTCATAAACTTCGTCGTGCGCCTCACGGTCGTGAATCATCAAAGCGATGTTGTTTTCTTTGGCAATTCGAACGTGCTCTTCGAAAGAAAGTTGCTGAAGACCGAGTGAGTCGTCGCCCTCGGTTCGATAAAAGTCCAAACCAGTTTCGCCAATGGCTCGCACCCGAGGTTGAGTGGCGAGCAACTCTATTTCGGCGATGGCTTCTCGAAGAGCATCCTCGTTTTCATATAGCGGCGCTTCGTTCGGGTGCAGGGCGACAGCCGCCAGAACGCGCGGTTCGCGGGCCGCCAAGTTCGCCGACCAGATTGAAGATTCGAGGGTCACGCCAACCTGAACCACGCCCAAAATGCCGGCGCTGTTGGCCAGGTCTAATTGCTCGGATGCGCTGAGCGGATGCTCACCGTCGGCGAAATCGAAATGCGTGTGATTGTCATAGGTGCCGACTTCGAGTGGTTCGGGAAGCGGCGGGTAACGAAGGTCGCGCGGATTGCTCTCACCCTTGTCTCGGCGAGTGCGAAACGGAGCGTCTTCGCTCATTATTTGCCTTCGACGTCGGTTTCGATGCGTGGAAAGAGAATGTCGAGGTCGCCCACTTTTGTGCCGGCCGGTAGCTGACCCCAGCGACCCGAGTCGGCAAGCGGCTGATCGGCAAGGTCGCCGATTTTGCCTTCGGTGAGTGCGGCCCAAAGTTTTGCGGTGGCTTTTGGCATAACCGGGGCGAGTGCGATGCTGAGCACGCGAAGCCCCTCAGCCGTGGTGTAGAGCACCGAGGCTAGACGATCGCGGTTTGCCTCGTCTTTGGCGAGCACCCAAGGCTCTGAAACGGTGATGTAGTTGTTCAGTTCGTCGACCAGAGTCCACACACTGCCAATTGCATCGTGAATGGCGATTTCGTCGATCGCGGCATCGGCCGTTGCAATGGCCTTTTCGGCCACGGCCTGAATGGCAAGGTCAACTTCGTTATAACCAGCGGGCGCTGGAACGACACCGTCGAAATAGCGCTTGATCATGGCTAGCACGCGCGAGGCAAGGTTGCCTAGACCGTTCGCAAGTTCGCTTTGGTAGCGGGCCGAAAGGTCTTCCCACGAGAACGAACCATCAGAGCCGAACGCGATTGCCTTCATGAAGTAATAGCGGAAAGCGTCTGAGCCGAAGGTGTCGGTGATTTGCGAAGGCGCAATACCGGTGAGCTTCGACTTCGACATTTTTTCGCCGCCGACGAGCAGCCAACCGTGACCGAACACCTGGTCTGCAGGCTTTAGCCCCGCTGCCATCAACATGGCTGGCCAGATTACGGCGTGAAAGCGCAGGATGTCTTTACCGACGACCTGCACCGATGCAGGCCAAAGCGACTCGAACTTGGCTTCGTCTTCGCCGTAGCCAATCGCGGTGATGTAGTTCAGCAGCGCGTCGAACCAAACGTAGGTGATGTGCGAGTCGTCCCAAGGAATGTCAATTCCCCAGTCGAATTTTTCTTTCGAGCGCGAAATGGAAAGATCTTCGAGGCCTCGGCGAACGAACGCGACAACCTCGTTGCGAGCCGATTCGGGCTGAATGAACTTGGGGTTTTGCTCGTAGAAATCGAGCAGTGGCTGAGTGAAATCGCTCAGCTTGAAAAAGTAGTTGGTTTCTTGCAGGCGCTCGACCGGGCGGGTGTGAATGGCACAGACATCCTGGCCAGCGTATTCGCCTTCGCCCTCGATGAGGTCGGCTTCGGTTTTGTATTCTTCACAACCAACGCAGTAGTTACCCTCGTAAGAACCGCGGTAGATGAAGCCGGTGTCATAGAGGTGCTGCAAGAACTTCTGCACGTTTTTCTCGTGACGAGGTTCGGTGGTGCGAATGAAGTCTTGGTTGTCGATGTCGATGGTTTCAAGAAGTGGCAACCAGGCATCGTGAACAAGTTGGTCGGCCCAGGCCTTTGGGGTGCTGCCGTTGCCGACTGCGGTGCGAAGAATCTTTTCACCGTGCTCGTCGGTGCCGGTGAGCAAGAATGAGCCCTCGCCGCGCTGACGGTGCCAGCGAGCCAACACGTCGGCCGCAACCTCGGTGTAGGCGTGACCGATGTGCGGAGCATCGTTCACATAGAAGATTGGGGTCGTTACGTAAAACGACTTACCGGCTTGGCTGGGCATTGTTCTAGTTTAAGGTCATTCGGCTGGGTTGGCTTATTTCTTGGCGTCGAGGCTCAGTTGATAGAGCACCGATTTGCTCACGCCGTTCAGTTCGGCGATTTCGGCAACCGCATCTTTCATGCGAAGACCAGAGGCCTCGAGCTTGAGCACATCGGCAACCAGAGTCGAGACATCCTTGTTGGTCTTCACCGCTCCGGCCAAAACGAACACCATCTCGCCCTTTGGCTCGGTTTTCGTCCACTCGATTAGTTCGGCAAGAGTTCCGCGTTCGGTGTGCTCAAACTTCTTGGTCAGCTCTCGCGAAACGGTGGCCTGGCGATCGAGGCCAAAAACTTGTGCGGCGGCGGCCAAAGTATCACCGATTCGGTGCGGTGACTCGAAAAACACCATCGTGCGCATCTCGTCAACCAGCGCTTCAAAAACGCTCTTTCGTTCGGCATCTTTTCGCGGGGCGAACCCTTCGAAGGTGAAGCGGTCGGTGGCCAAACCAGAAACCGCGAGCGCAGCCAAAACCGCAGATGGGCCTGGAACAACGGTGATTTCAACCCCCGCGGCAACCGCCGCACGAACCAGCGCGAAGCCCGGGTCGCTGACCGTTGGCATTCCAGCGTCAGACACCAGCAACACATCACTTTCGAGCGCGATCGCAACAATCTGGTCGGCGCGCTCTAACTCGTTGTGCTCGTGCAGGCTGTAGAGCTTGGCCTTTAGTTTGACTCCGAGCAACCCGGCCAGTTTGGCGAGGCTTCGGGTGTCTTCGGCGGCAATGTGCTCGGCGGTGCTCAGATGCTCGACCAGGCGCGTCGAAGCGTCGCCCAGGTTGCCGATTGGTGTGGCTGCAATGATTAGCACGCTCTATTGTCGCAAACTAGCATTGGCTTTGTGCCAGTTACTTCTAATGCAAAGGCGGGGGCGGTGACGAAAACAATCGCTAGCCTGCGTCGCATCGCAGAAGGCTATGGAATCTGGCTAATCATGCTCTTGGCCGCAGCCTTGAGGTTCATCAACCTCGGCTATCCGCGAAAACTGGTCTTCGACGAAACCTATTACGTCAAGGATGCTGTGACTCTCGGCTCTCTCGGGTACGAGGGGTCTTGGCCAGCCGACCCAAACGCGCAATTCGAGGCCGGTAACACCAACATTTTCAGTTCCGATCCGGCTTATGTTGTGCATCCGCCGCTCGGTAAATGGATCATCTGGCTCGGCATCAGAGCCCTAGGCGCTGACAACTCGGTCGGATGGCGCTATTCGGTCGCCATCTTGGGGTTAGCTTCGGTCTGGCTCATCTATCTGGTTGCCAAACGGCTTTTTGAATCGAAACTTTGGGGCCAGGTGGCGGCGCTGCTGCTCGCCGTCGATGGACATGCCATTGTGCTCTCAAGAACCGGTCTGCTCGACGGCATCCTCGCTTTTTTTGTCATTCTGGCGTTCTACTTTTTGCTGCGTGACCGTGAGCAACTGAGGCTCAGGCTGTTCGCACGCCCTTGGCTGATCGCCGCAGCGGTGACGTTGGGTCTGGCCAGCGCCGTCAAATGGTCGGGGCTCTACTACCTGGCATTTTTCTGCGTCTATGTAGTTATTTCAGACATCCTCATCGAGCGTCGAACCTACTACGCAGCCAACAGCGAGCCGTTCAACTGGGTTTCGCGCCTGTTTGTTCGCGGTGGTGCCACGGCCCTGATCACCCTGCCCGTGGCCTTCGTCACCTACCTATCCAGCTGGACCGGCTGGCTAGTGACCTCGGGCGGTTACTACCGAAACTTTGATGCGGCCGAGGTGAAACTGCCGGCGGCGTTTGAGTGGTTGCCAGCACCGTTGCAAGCCCTTTGGCACTATCACCTTCAGGCCTACGGCTTTCATGTCAGCCTCGCGACCCCGCACAATTACCAGGCCAACCCGTTCGGCTGGCTGCTTATGCTTCGCCCAACCTCGTTCTTCTACGAGGGCACGGCCTTTGGCGCGACCAACCCGACCACGGGGGCGCTGTGTCAAGATCCAAGCGGATGCTCGAGCGCAGTCACCGCGCTTGGCAACCCTGCCATCTGGTGGTTCGGGGTTTTTGCGTTGGTGGCGCTTGCGGTCTACTGGGCTCGCACTCGCAACCGCACATCCGGCCTGATTTTGCTCGGTCTCGGTGCCGGCTATCTGCCTTGGCTGACCCTTTTGAATCGCACCACTTTTCAGTTTTACTCGGTGGTGTTCTTGCCGTTCACGATTCTCGCCATTGTCTTTGTGCTGCGTAGATATCTGCAAGAAACCGAAAACCGCGAGCGCGCGCAAAAAGTGATTTTGGCCTATCTCGGGTTGGTTTTGGTTTTCAGCGCGTTCTTCTTGACCATCTGGATTGGGGTCGAAACCCCCTACTGGTGGTGGCGTTTGCACATGTGGATTCCGACCTGGATTTAGCCACGCTGCTGACCCCCAAAGACACCCCTCAAACCACCACTACCGTCAAGGTAGGCTGGGTTCATGGCCACCTACATGCAACTTCTTTCGCGCCCTGGCGTGCTGCGAGTGGTCTCATCGCAACTTTTTGCGCGCTTTCCGTTCGGTCTGATGAGCCTTGCCTTTGTGCTCCACATTCAGCAAATATCCGAATCTTACGCACTTGCCGGCTTGGCCCTCGGGCTCGAAACCGTTGGCGTCGCCGTTTCTGGCCCGCTTCTAGGTCGCTGGATGGGCGGCTGGGGTGTTCGGCGCACGCTTCTGGTTTCGGCGGGCATCAGCGCTACAACTATTTTCGTAATCGGCTTAGCGCCACTGCCAGCCGAGGTTTTGGCGATTTTGTGTCTCGTGGTCGGATTATCTAGCCCACCTATTCAGTCGGCTGTTAGAACCATTTATCCGATGCTGGTTGAGCGCAGACAAATGGGCACGCTATATGCGCTAGACGCAACCTTGCAAGAAGTCATCTGGATTTTCGGTCCGGTCACGGCCACGTTCATCGCAGCCTTCACCAACACCACAGTGGGCATCGTGGTCATGGGTGTCATTCAAATCATCGGTGCCATTTGGTTTTCATCAAACCGAGAGATTCGAAGCGTAGAGATTCCCAAGTCAAAGCGGCGCCTCGGCGGTGTGCTTCGCAGTCGAATCGTGGTTTCCAACGCCGTCATCGGGGCCTTGCTGATCGGCTCTTTCTCTGGCGTCGAAATTGGAACCGTTGCGGTGTTTACAGATAAGGCGACGGCCGGAATCATCGTTGGTGTTCTGTCGCTAGGCTCTTTGCTCGGCGGATTCCTCTTCGGGCACCGAAGTAGAACTCGCTGGGCGCTTTCTCGCTACCTGTTGGTAGTTTTCGTTGGCTTTGCGATGGTCTTCATTGCACCAGACTCAGCCATCTGGGTGAGCATCGCCTGGTTCATCGCCGGCCTGGGTATCGCCCCTGCGCTTGGCTTGCTCGGTGCCATTATCGGCGCTTCGGTAAAAACAGCGGATGCTCCTGAGGCCTACGGCTGGGTTGGCAGCGGGCAAATGATTGGCTACGCAGGTGCTGCGGCGATTGCCGGATTCTCGATTGACCTAATCGCACCCGAGGCAGCACTGCTGGTAGCCGTGGTGATGGGTGGTGGAGCAGTGATTGTTGCTCTACTTTCGGCTAAGTTCACGCCGGTTATTTCAAACCGCGACCAAGAGGATGAAAAATAATGGCGATTTTTGCAGTGACCTACGCCTACTCGGCCAGCGAAGCCGAATTAGCCGAGATTCGACCCACTCACCGAGCATTCTTTAGAGACCTGCTCGAAAAACAGATTCTGCTGGCTAGCGGGCCAATGGTTGACCGCCCCGGGGCGCTTCTAATCGTGCGTGCCGAATCTGTAGAAGAGGTTGCCGAGCTGCTCGACCAAGACCCGTTTGACATCGCTGGCTACATTGGCGAGCGCGCCATCGCCGAATGGAACCCAATCTTCGGACCATGGAGTGCATCGTGAGTTTTAGCGTTAACCAAAACCCGCTGATTCAACTGAACTCCGGGCAACTCGTTCCACAACTCGGGCTTGGCATCTACAAGGTCGGCCAAGACATCGCGGTCGACCTGGTCAAGCTGGCGATCGACCTCGGTTACCGAAGGATAGACACCGCGGCGCTCTACGACAACGAGCAAGAGGTCGGGGCGGGCATCCGCGCTTCAAGCGTTGAGCGTGAAGAGGTTTTTGTAACCACCAAGATTTGGAATGATCGACACGGATACGACAACGCACTCGAGGCAATCGACGAGTCGCTCGCGCGGTTGAAGATTGGCTACATCGATATGCTGCTGATTCACTGGCCGAACCCCAAACTTGGCAAATTCGTCGAGACCTGGAAAGCGTTTGAACATGTTCTCGAAAGTGGCAGGGTTCGAGGCATCGGGGTTTCTAACTTTCACCCCGAGCACCTAGAGCCGCTTCTTGAGCAGGCGAGCGTGGTGCCAGCGCTAAACCAGATTGAGCTGCATCCCGGCTTGAATCAGGGTGAAATTCGCGCGTTCAACACCAACCACGGCATTGCCACAGAAGCGTGGTCGCCATTGGCGCGGGGTCAGAAGAACGAGGCGGATGCGATTGTGGCGACCGCTCAGGCTCACGGCAAAACGCCGACTCAAGTCATCTTGCGATGGCACATCCAGCTCGGAAATTTTGTGATTCCAAAATCGTCAAACCCTGAG
>Ga0222712_10002340_pt1 | contig 21799 bp, 17 predicted proteins | sample C33_657DmetaG_FD_165043 | JGI IMG/M metagenome (GOLD analysis project Ga0222712, IMG submission 165043) | Estuarine water microbial communities from San Francisco Bay, California, United States - C33_657D | ecosystem: Environmental > Aquatic > Marine > Unclassified | place: USA: California... | reverse complement strand
CATCTTTAAATTCCTGGAATGCTTCGATGAGGTTAATACTAGCCATAACGCTTTATTTAAAGTTTCAAAAGTTTTAAAATTTAATTTGAACCGTTGTTGATTTTATAGTTGAAAACGGAATTACAAGTTGTTGTGTTACCATTTTTTTTCCTTTTCCTTCAGTGTGTTCTACAATAATATCAGCTTCTGCTACTTCTAGCAACAATCCTTCTTTGCTGGTACCATCGTTAAATAATACTTCTATGTTTCTGCCTTTATTTTTTACATACTGACGATGTAATTTTAAAGGTTCATCAATCCCTGGAGAAGAAAGTTCTAACGAAAAATCTCCTTCTGGATAATAGCCTTCTTCTTCAATAAGTTTATAGAGTTGCTTATTAAAACGAACACATTTTTCGATAGCAATACCCTGATCGCCGTCCAAATACACTTTAATGTTATTGGTTGGTTTGATGAGGATAGAAACCAAAAAATAGGTAGGCTCCTCTTGTAAGAGCTGTGCTATTAAGGCCTCAATTTTTGCTATTTGTAGTTCAGTTGACATATTAAAAAAGAAGAAGGGAACGGTAGCCGTTCCCTTCAATTGTTTCATTTTCTAATGCAAATATAGTGATTTTAGGCCTAAACTTCCAAATTTTGCTTTTGTAGAGTCCTTACCTTTGTGATCTATTACGCTTATCGTTATGATGAAACTCATTTTCTACTGCTTCTTATTTTATGCCATCTACCGCTTTATATTTAATGTGGTGGTACCTGTTAGCAAAGCCAGCTCTCAAATAAAGTCTACACTAAAGGAAATGCAAGCGCAGCAAGCTGCTGCTGCCAGAGCACAACAGGAACAGGCTGCTCAGGCCCAAAGACAGGCAAAAACAGAAGTGCATAAGCCTGCAGCCAAAGAAGATTACATTGATTTTGAGGAAGTTAAGCCTTAAAGACCTAGGTCTAGTACCGTTAAGCCACCACTTAAAAATATAGTTTGCAAGCCTGCTTTTTGAGCCCCTTCTATGTTTAAAAGGGTATCATCAATAAATAAAGTTTGTGCAGGGTCTAGTTTTGCATCTTGTATCACCGCCTTAAAAGCAGCGACTTCTGGTTTTCTTTGCCCTAGCGTATGGGAGTAATAAGCCGTTTTAAAAAAGTGCTCGAAATGTATGTCTAGGCCTAATTGAGGGGCCAATTGCCTATATATATTTATAAATGCATTATAATGAATAGCATTTGTATTAGAAAATAAGTAAATATTATACTTGTTTTTAATTTGATTTAGCCAGTTTAGACGCACTGCCGGAAAATCAAGTAACATAGCATTCCAGGCTAATTCTATTTGACTGTTAGTAAGGGTTAATCCAGTGGCATTCCTGAGGGCCTCGTAAAAAGCCTCCGGTTCTATGGCGCCCACTTCTAAATTTTCAAACAATGGATTGGCCTTGTGCTGGGTATAAAAAGCATCAAAGTCTTGAACACCTAAATTTTCAAATGCAATGCGCGTTAATTGATAATTGAGGTTTATTAAAACCCCGCCTAAATCAAAAATGATATTTTTTACAGGAGTAACCATGCTGCAAATTAAGCGCATTATTTTTTACAAAATGGCCAGATTGATGTTTCCGTTAAGGCTAAATATTTTACATTTGCCGCTCATGATTATTTGGGCAACCAAATTTTCAGGGCCTATAGCTCAGTTGGTTAGAGCACCTGACTCATAATCAGGGGGTCCCAGGATCATGCCCTGGTGGGCCCACAGATAAGATAAAAGCCACTTACATGTATTTGTAGGTGGCTTTTATTTTTTTGCGAGAAAACAAGGGTGAAAGAAGGTGAACTATGGAATAGTTAGAACCTGATTAAATCTGATTTTATTACACTATTTTGGGTCAAATAATAACTAAATGGAAGTACATCACCCACACCACACTACACATAAAAAGAAATGGTCTGAATACATTATTGAGTTTGTAATGTTATTTGCAGCAGTTACACTCGGTTTTTTTGCCGAAAACATAAGAGAACATATTGCAGATAATAATAAGAAAAAGGAATTAATGAATATTGTTTCATTAGACCTTCAAAGAGATTTAAATCAATTAGAGTTTCATAAAAAAGATATATCTGTAAAATTGGCAACATGCGACAGTCTTTATCCAGTTCTTAAGTTGGATCCTAAAAAAGTTTATTTAAAATTGTACTATCACCTACTAATAAACCATTTAGCATATTGGGATTTTAATTCGAATAATAAGAGCAGGAATGAAGCAGATGCAAAAGGTTACTTTAGAAATAAAGAGGACGCAGAATTAGCTTACAATATTTCAAAGGTTAACTTTTTTTTACAAGATTATAAAACGTTAGAAGAAGAAGCTGTTCGATTAAGAACTAAGCTGAAAGAACTTTTAGAAGATATGACTGAACATCAATATTATGATAATTGTATTTCACTAAATATAGATTTGTTACCCAACACAATTGGCATAAAAGCTCCAGACGTGAAAGCAGCAAAAAAAACAGCTTACTTAATTTCAAATTTTAAATTAATGTACTCAGGTTGTTTAGGTGATATTGATTCTATAAAAATATATAGTAGCAAGGCAATTGAACTTATAAATAAAAAATATAAATAATGGAAGTACATCACCACTCACACCATCCAAAAAAATGGAAAGAATATGTAACCGAGTTTATTATGCTATTTGCCGCGGTAACGCTGGGCTTTTTTGCAGAAAATCAACGGGAACACTTAATTGAAGGGAATCGGGAAAAACAATATATGCAAAGTCTATTTGAAGACTTAAGAAAAGATACTTCGATATTAAATAGTTTAGTAAAATATGACACCATCCAAACTGGAAAATTAGACACTACTAATACATTAATAATTAATAATACCTGGGATGCAAGTTCAATTAAACTTTTATACCGTTTGAATTTGAAAACAGCTGGTGGATTAAGATGGAATTTAAGTGAAAGAACCTCTGCTTAATTAAAAAATGCAGGAGGCATGCGATTGGTTGAAAACCAAGAATTGAGTAATAAGATTTCTGACTACTGGGTAAAATCAGATAATCTAAAAGAGTATAGCAACTTTATTGACGATTTAAAATTTAAAGCAAGAGAAAAATCCTACACCATTTTTGATCAAAAATATTATATAGATGTAACAAAAGGAGTTGTAGCAGACAATGCAAAGCTCTTAACAACTGACCCCCTCATTTTAACAGAATTTGGCAATAGATTAAACCATATTAATAATTCATTAAAAAATGTGCTATTGCCAAGCGTAGATAGGCACTATAAGAGAGCGGTGGAGCTGCTAGAACTATTAAAAAAAGAATACAAAATTGATGAAAATACAGACGTCAATGTTTCTATATTTTAAACGAAATCAACAATAAAGTAAAGCCATGGAAGTACATCACCACAGTCACAAACCAAAAAATTGGAAAGAATACATAACAGAATTTTTAATGCTATTTGCTGCGGTGAGTATGGGATTTATTGCTGAAAACATTAGAGAAAAACATATAGAAGATGAAAGAGCCGAAGAACTAATGCATGCGTTTATAAACGATGTTCAAGAAAATCAGAAACAATTAGATTCTTTAATCATAAATAATCAAAGATTATCATACTATTATGACTCTATGGTATATGAAAATGGTTTTGGCAAAAGACAAATTGATTTAATAAAATTATCCGATGACCTAGATTTCAAGATGTATCGATTTATTAACAAAAAAACGATTTTCGAGCAAATGAAAAGCTCTGGTGCGTTAAGATATATTCAAGATAAAGAAATCTTAAAAAGCATGTTACGGTATGAAGAGAACGCTGATTATGCCGAAAGAAGGTCAATGGATAATGAAACTGATCAGTATAATAATAAGTTTAGGGCTACAATAGATGAAATTTTACCTTTATCGTTTTACAAATATATAAGTGAAAGTAATTTGAAAACTATAACTAAAATGGACTCTTTAGTGAATCCAGGACGCTACGAAAATTACAAAATTTATGGTGCTGAAATTAAAAAGGATTTAGAGAATACAAAATTAACAAAAGAACAAGTAAATGACCTAGCCAAAGCATGGCATTTTAGAAGGGAAAGACTTGTTTTTGGTTTACGTTACCAAATTCAATTAAATCAGCAGGGAAAAGAATTAATTACACTCATTGAAAAAAAATATTCTCATTAAAATAATAATATCTGTTTAATATTTTAATCACGGGAGTAGACAAATAATAAATAAAGTTTCTATTATGTTTAATATCAAAAGCGTTCTAAAAAATATTTTTTTTATTGTACTACTAACAGTTTGTTCAAATGTTATTGCACAAAAAAAGGTTAGCATTAATATTGTTGATTCATTAAATAAAATAGAGATAGCATCATCCGAGAATGAAAAAATAGAAACCTATATACGTATTGCAAAAGTCTATTTAATTGACAATCCGGATTCGTCGCTGCTTTTTTATAAAAAAGCAGAAGATGTTGCTAAAACAAAAAATTTAGAACAATATTTACCTATTATTAATATTGGCAAATCTATCGTATTAACTTTTGTAACTGGAAACTATCCATTAGGTCTAGTGTATGCATATGAAGGCTTAAAATATGTCAACAAGAATATAGCATCTGGTAATAATAAATACACATCGGCAGTTAATTTAGATGATGCAAATCTTATTATTGCATATGCATATGCATGTTTGGGGAACAAACCAAAAGCGCATGAATATTTAAAGATAGTTTCACCACATTTATTAGACACTACAAAGGTTATTGGAAAAAAACGAAAGTTTTTGGATAACAATACCGACGGAGGATTAAATCAATTTTTAACAAAACTGTATATTCATTTACAGGAGTATGATAATGCTGAAAAATATTTAAAAGCGATTTTTAATAATAAAAAAATATTTACAGGTTATAATGCAATGTTAAATGGGAAGATTTTCAAAAGCAAAAACCTCTATGATTCAGCTATACATTATTTTACTACTGCTTCACAAGTAGATTTTTTTAAAGATAAAATGGAGGCATATGCATTAATTGCAGAATGCTATCAACAACTCAATCAAAATGATTCGGCTATTTTATACGCTTACAAAGTAATTGAATTGTCAAAAGACCATATTTATTCTGAAGGCGAGTTGAGTTCAAATAAATTATTATACGAAGTCTATCAAAAAAGGGGCATTAAAGATAGTGCGTATAAATACATAGTGCAATATATTACATTGAAAAATAAAATATTTGATAATATTCAAGCTAATAATATTCAGAGTAAAATTATTGAAGAACAATTAAAATCAGAAGAAGCGTTAAACGATCAAAAAGAAAAAAATCGTTTTAAAATATTGGCGATTATTTTTTCAATAAGCTTTGTAATCATTCTATATTTTGTTGTTTTGTATAATCAAAAAAAGAAAATAAAGCAATTTGAAGATAATAGAAAAACACAAGAGCTAGAAGTAGCAAAAGCACTGCAACTTAGTTTCTTGCCAAAAGCATTACCTAGTCGTGATGATCTAGAAATTGCAGCTTTTATGCGTTCTTCAACTGAAGTTGGTGGAGATTATTACGATTTTATCATTCAAAAAGATGGCAGTATTTTTTCAATTTGTGGAGATGCGACAGGTCATGGAGTAGCATCTGGAATGATGGTATCCGTAACTAAAACAGGATTAAATAGTATAAACGAATTAGCGCCAAACACGCTTTTAAAAACCTTAAATCAAGTTATTAAAAAACTTGATTTAGGTAAACTCCGAATGAGTTTAAACATTGTAAAAATCATAGAAAACAAAATATTGATTACTTCTGCAGCGATGCCGCCATTGTTTTTATATAAAGCATCCACACAAGAAGTAGAAGAAATTTTACAAATTAATTTGCCGCTTGGCAGTTTAAACACAGAATCGTTTGAACTTATAGAACGCACATTTGAAAAGGGGGATGTATTATTGCAATTGTCTGATGGTTTGCCAGAAGCCCCAAATAAAAATGGAGAATTATTTGACTATCATAGAGTGCAATCACTTTTAGCGCTAAACGGAAAAAATTCTGCAGCACAAATTAAATCAAGTTTAATAGAATCAGCTGACAATTGGCTAGAAGGTGCCAATAATCCCGACGATATAACTTTTATTGTTATCAAAAAAATTACAGAATAAAATTAAGTTGAGAACATATCGATATCTTAGCGCCCTGGCATAAATAAGCCAAAATAATGGTGTACAAGATTCTTAGTGTAACTGGTTTAGCTACTTTTGAAATTTATGCTGCTATCCCTGCTGGATTTGCATTTAAGCTACATCCCTTAGAAATTTTCTCTTACAGTTTACTAGGAGGCTTGGTAGGTGTTTTTGTAGCAGCATACCTTGGTGACATTATAAAAAAATGGATAAGCAAGTTTAGAAAACCAACATCCAATAAAGCAGCTAAAGAACCAGGATTTGTTTTAAAAATATGGGAGAAATATGGCGTTATTGGATTAGGTCTATTAGGTACAATGAGTGTTGGAGCTCCTATAAGTATTGGTATTGGGGTAGGTTTTAATGTGCCTACCAATAAAATGGTATTTTGGTGCAGTTTAGGTGTTTTATTACGCTGTGCGATATTCACAGCGATTGGATTTTTTAGTTTGCAATTGATTTAATTTTAAACACTACTATTCTTTATTACTCAACCCAACCATTAGAAGGTTTATTTCACCCTTCCTTTTTCTGCATCAGATCCACCGGTATTTCTGTCGGTAAATAATTTAACGATAAATCCTAACTAGGTCATATCAATAATAAAAGAACAACAAAAATGAGTTTGTAACTAAGGAGTAATTTAGAGAAGGGCATGAAAAAGCATTTTAGTTGCCATAAATTTCATCAATTTTTTTGGCAAGCGCCCAATCCTTATCGGTAACCGTATTATTTGCATCATGTGTTGTGAGAACAATATCTACTTGATTGTACACATTACTCCAATTGGGATGATGATTGAGTTTTTCAGCCGCAAAAGCAACTTTAGTCATAAACGCAAAGGCATCTATAAAATTCGTGAACTTAAAACTGCGCTTGAGTTGATTGTTTTGTTGTTGCCACATGGATTATTATAATTTCTTGGCTATAAATATAACAATTAAGATGTCAGGGTGGCGCTTTAGTGAAATTAACTGAAACTAAATAAATTTAGAATCCTGCCACAGAATCATCTCCTCTTCTATCGGCAGCTACTTCAATTTTATTTTTATGTATTAATATCATTTCGGTCTTACCAATAGGAGCTCTACCGGTAAGCTTATATCCCAGAATCATTAAAACATTTTTTAATGATTCTGGGAATGTAGATTCAATAAATACTTCATCTGGTAAATGCTGATGATGAAATTTAGGCATGTTCACTGCATCATCCGTATTCATTCCAAATTCTATTACGTTCATTAACGATTGAAATACAGAAGTGGGTATCGTTGTTCCTCCTGGAGTTCCAACTACAATAGCTGGTTTATTATTTTTTGTTACAATTACAGGGCACATACTACTTAACATTCTTTTGCCAGGAACAATAGCATTGGCATCACCACCAACAGCTCCAAACATATTGGCAACCCCGGGTTTAACAGAAAAATCATCCATTTCATTGTTGAGTAAAAATCCGGCACCACTCACCACTGTTTTACTGCCATAGCCCCCATTTAAAGTAGTGGTAATACTTACCATGTTGCCATCCTTGTCATAAATACTTATATGCGTTGTTTGTTCGCTTTCTTTAATGTCTCCGCCCTTGATATTGACACTTTTACTTGCTTTACCAGGCGTAAAATCTGACATACGATTAGCGATATATATTGGATCAGTCAGCTTTTTTAATGGCACTTTCCAAAAATCAGGGTCTCCTAAATGCTCAGCTCTATCGGCATAGGCTCGTCGTTCAGCTTCAATCATTATTTGAGTAGCTTCAGGTGTTTGAAAACCTTTTTTAATCTGTGGGGTATGCTCCACCATCTTCATCATTTGAAGTAAAATGATGCCACCACTACTTGGTGGAGGAAATCCATAAATATGATAATCACCATAATCAAATGAGAGGGGTTCTCTCATTTTGGCTTTATAGTTTTTTAAATCTTCCAAACTTATAATACCATTACCCTGCTTCATTTCGGCAACTATCAAATTAGCAGTTTCACCTTCATAAAACCCTTTTGCACCATGGTCTCTAATCCTTATTAACGTTTCTGCTAATTCAGGTTGATATAAAGTATCACCAACTTTCCAAGGGCTTGACTTTACAAAAGCGGGTGTATGGCTGTTGTGTTTTACAAAAGCATTTTTATTTGAATTTAAACCAATCGCTTCTCTTTCAGTAATTACATATCCAAATTTAGCTACATCAATAGCAGGTTGAATTAATAGTTTAAAATCTAATTTCGCAAAAGGTAATGTTGAAAAAATTCCAGCAATAGTGCCAGGCACGCCAGCAGCTAGTCTACCACTTTGTGATAAATTTAATTGCGCATTTCCATCCTTATCCAAATACATGTCTTTATTAGCATTACCTGGAGCTACTTCTCGATAATCGATTGCTACAAGTTCTTTATTAGGTTTTCTAGCAATTAAAAAACCGCCGCCGCCAATATTTCCTGCTGCAGGGTATACGACAGACAAAGCAAGTTGAACCGCAATACCAGCATCAAAAGCGTTACCGCCTTCTTTCATAATTTGGGCGCCAATTAAGCTGGCTAAAGGATGCGCACAACTAATTGCAGCATTTTCAAAGTAATCATGCTTTACCTGAACATAGTGGTATGGATCAACTGTTTTACCTGCACCTAACCATTTGGTTTTATGCTGGGCGTTGACATTACTGAATAAAAAAAAGAATAAAAAAAATCCGATAAATAATTTTTGCATCAGAAAGCTCGATTAAAATATATTTTCACCAGGATGATAGCTAATTTCCTTGTTTTTTAAAACATCGGATTTATAAAAGTTTACATTTTTAAATTGATGATTAATATAACCATTTGCTTGATCCGTAAAATGTTTAGAATTTGGATTTGTGCTACTTCCTCCAGTAAAAATAGACTTAGCAGTTAATTTAGGACCAAAAGAAATTACGGCAACAAATGTATTTCCTGTTGTACCATATCTTGCTTTTGAATTTTTTGACTTTTTACTTGTGTATGCATTTAAGGACCCCATAAAAGAAGGAGTTGCAGTTACCGCCAAACTAAATAATGAATCAGAAGGCTCTACGCCATTTGGATTACGTTGAAATCTGTTGATTTTACCCCAAGGAATTTGCCAAGTACCCCAATCTTTATGTAAATCATTGATTACACTATCTAAAAAAGCAATTTGCATACTTGGTGATATGCTATCCAAACTAATAGTAGAACCATTTGTTAATGGATAATTTATTTCATTGGTAATTGGACGTTTTAATTTAGACAAATTATATTGTAATACTTTTTCTACCCATAATACAGAAAGCGTAGTTGCAATACTATTAGTATCGGCATTAAAATCCCAAATACGTAATAAATTAATAGGGTCTTTTAACCTCTCAATATTACCCGTTAGCTCGTAAGATTTAAGTAAAGTTGGAATAAATTTATTGCCATTAGCCAAGTACGGACTATGACTCATTTTTATAATGGTATCAATAGTAGCTTCTTTAATATTTGTTAATTGTCTAACAGCATTAACAGCACGAGGCGTATGACCATCTGGCAACATATAAAATGGCTTTTTAGCCATGATAGAATCGTAATAACCATTTCCCCATAAAGGCGTTGAATTGCAGTTTTGAACCCAGCCATTTTTAGGATTTACATAATTTGGAATATCGTTTAAAGCATGCACTCCTTTCCAATTAGTTGCTGAAGTATTTCCCGGAACGGGTAATGTATAATCTAATTTAGAATCTCTAATAGGAACAAAGTTTCCATGCCAATAGCCAATATTACCAGCCCTATCAGCATATATTGTATTGGTTCCAGTCATTACTCTTTTATCCAACCAACCTTTAAACTCACTAAAGGTTTTGCTTTTTGTAATATTCCAATGAACACTTAAAAGCCCAATATTATCATTAATTGTTTGAGCAGCAATCCATTTATCATTACGCTTGGCAACTACTGGACCATGAATCGTTTTGTAAGTAAGAAAAGTGACGCTATCTGTTGCAAGTCCATTTTTATACTTAATGGTAATATTGGAAGCATTAACTGGAAGCCAATTGTTATCATACTCATAAACATAAGAGCCATTTACCAACTTGGTATTTTCTATAAACAAATCTTTTGCATCGGATAAAGTAACGGTATGCATCCATCCACAAAATTCATTGAAACCTTGAAATATACTATACTCGCCTAAAAAAGGGGCGCCATATACATTAAGTCCTTCATGACTTACCAATTGAACTTCAATTCGATTATAAAACTCAGAATGTGGGTTAATTAGTAAGATGGCGTTTTTGTCTTTTGTATTTTTACCACTAATGGCCCAACCATTTGATCCGGCTCTTGGGTCTTCTTTTTCAATTGCCTTAACTGAAGTAATATTTGTTATAATAGAAGGATACATTTTTTTAATATCTGCTTCTGTTAAATTTGAATTATTAAGAGAAGGGATATTATTTAGAAATGGAACCCACGGTTCAATTCGTTGCAATAACTTTGGTTTATTATTAGGGTGCGTAAGCATATAATAATTGATCCCTGCGGCATACGCATCACATAGTTTTTTTTGCGCAGGTGTGGCTTTTAAATAATATTGTTGTGCTTTAATAGTATCAATATACAATCTAGACCACAAGTCTTTATAGATAGAAGCCTTACCCTGAACTTCTGATTCTCTACCCATTCTTGAAATAATTACATCTTCTACTTTACTAAAGTGCTCTTCGCACTGCACATACATCATACCAAAAACAGCATCTGCATCTGTTTTGGTATATATATGAGGCACGCCCCAATTGTCTTTAATAATTTCAATAGCTTTAGCTTGTTTTGCCCAAGCAGATTTTTCTGCGATGGTAAATGCCTGCGCAAATACCATCACAGAAAATATAAAAAATGTAAATGTTAAAAAGAATCTTTTCATTCAATGACTGATTATCCAATAAGTTTATTGTAAAGGGCTTCATTATTTGGAATAGGCCAAATATAATTACCATCTGTAGGATTAGAAGCAGGAACTGGTGTAGCACCTATAGGTGTTTTTGCAGGAATTGGTAATCCCAATCTCATAATATCACCATTTCTAATTCCTTCTCCAAAAAATTCTATTCTACGTTCAGTTATAATTTTATTTATTAGATCTGCTTTATCAGTTGGTTTGAAAATAGTAGTGGCATCTGATCTACCTCTTACCGCATTTAGTAAAGCAGTAGATCTTGTATCAAGTCCGTTTACATTGGCTAATGCTTCTGCTAAATTTAATACAACTTCAGAATATCTAATTACAGGAATATAATCTGTATATGGCGTACCCACTACAAATTTAGTGCACCAAAAACGTCCTTTGTTTGTTCCAGAGGGCGTCGTAAAAATAAAACTTCTTCTTTTATCTGTAGTCTTCCAATTTGCGTCGTTTACAATGCCTTGCGCAAACACATAAAACTGTCCAGTACCTGCAGAACCTAATCCAGTGCCATCCGCCGAGTTTGGTAAAAAGTTAGTAGCTAACGAATTACCAGGGGCATCACCAGCTCCAAATGCAATCGAAAACATAGATTCTGTTGAAGTATATGGTGATTTAAACACAGTTGTGATATCGGCAGGCAAAGAATGAGATGTTCTTGTTGCGTTTGTTGTAACAAATGGAGCAGCTGTTGATACAAGCTTATTGGCTTCTGTTATAACATTAGCGTAATCACCCATTGTTAAATATACCCTTGTTTTAAAAGCAATAGCTGAATTTTTGTGTGCTCTAGTTGTATTTAAAACAGCAGTAGCATATTTCAAAGGCAAATTAGTTTCTGCATAATCTAAATCTTTAATGATTTGTTGATACACTTCTGCTACGGTACTTCTCGCTAAATTATAATCTGCAAGTCCTGTATTGCCTTTTAATCTTAAAGGTAATCCTGGATTTTTGCCAGCATTATTTATATATGGCTTAGCATATAATTGTAAAAGCGAAAAATAAGTCACGGCTCTTAACACTCTAGCTTCTGCGGTATAATTATTGTACAAACTATCTCCAGCAGCTTTTTTACCTAAAGCATCCATGCCCTCTAAAAATACGTTACAAGCATTGATTGTTTGATACGCTTGTTGCCAAACAATATTAACGTCAGAAGTTCCTGCGTCTGTAAGCATCATATATGTTAAACCTCCTTGTAAAGGATTTTGGTTGGTGCTAATAAATTCACCAGCTCTTGCTTCACTATATAAAATGTAATTACTACCCCATAAACCAGTTCCTTTAAATGTAGCATACAGGCCATTGATTTGGTTTGATATTCTTGCAGGTGTTTCAAAAGCAGAAGCATCAGCAATTAAAGTGGTAGGTACCGGGTTTAAGTCTGAGGTTTTTGTACATGAAATTGCAAATACCGCAACCATTAATACTAGACCAAAATATTTTATGTTTTTCATATCTAAATTGTATTGAAATTTTTGATTAAAGTTATTTCTCATTAAAAATTCACTTTTAATCCAACAGTATAAATTTTTGCGTTTGGCATCATATTTCTGTCAAAGCCTTGTGTAGCAGATGAATTATTCTGACTAGTTACCTCAGGATCTGCTCCTGGATAAGGCGTAAACAGTAATAAGTTTTGTCCACTTACAAAAAGACTCATATCTGCAATTTGTGCTTTTTTAGTGATGCTCTCTGGTAATGAATAAGAGAGTGTGATATTCTTTAATCTGATATAATCACTTGAATAAACATTTGCTGTAATTGGAATAGAGTAACCCCATGAAGTAAAATCACCATCTTGTACTTTAGGAACATCTGTTACATCACCTGGTTTTTGCCAACGTCTTAATACCATGGTTGAGTTATTCATAAATCTAAAGTCCATCAATGTACCCTGTGTTCCATAATACATATAACCACCAAACTGATAGGTAAATAATGTATTTAAAGTGAATCTTTTGTAGTTGAATGTATTTGTTAAACCACCATATACTTTTGGAGTTGTGTTTTTGTAAACCACAGCATCGGAAGCCGTTGAAATAGCCGGAGCTTTTGTACCATCTTCATATTCCCATTGATTCTTACCATAAACAGGTACTTGCTCGTATAAAACTTTTTTGCCATTTCCGTCTAAAAATACCCTTCTACCACTGTTAGCATCAACACCAGCAGTTCTGATAGCATAAATCATACCTACAGAGTATCCAGGTAATGTAATTGAAACACAGTCTGTTGATCCACCAACGTTCCCAAAAAGAATATTAGGCACTGAAGGTGATAAAGAAGTAACCATGTTTTCATTAAACGAGAAGTTGAAATTAGTTGTCCATGTAAAATTCTTAGCTTGAATTGGTGTCGCATTCAATGACACTTCAATCCCTTTGTTATACATAGAACCAACGTTTGACAATACAGAGTTAACTGGAGAACCCGGTAATCCAGCAGAAGCAGGAGTTGGTACACCAAAAATTAAACCATCAATATTGTTTTTGTAGTAAGAGATATCTCCAGAAAATCTTCCTTTTAACATAGAAAAGTTAAAGCCGATATCTAATTTCTTACTTGTTTCCCATGCTAAATCTTGGTTACCTGCAGATGAAAAATACAAGCCTGGCAAACCTCCATATAAATTGGCCGAATAATTAGTAAGTGATGCATAATCACCAATACCACTTAAATTACCTACTTTACCATAACTCGCTCTTAATCTAAATGTTTCAAAAAGTTTTGAAAGTCTAGAATTGCTAAAGAAATCTTCGTTTGTTAAATCCCAAGCTCCAGAATAAGAATAAAATAAACCAGACTTATTGTTTTTACCTAATAAAGAAGATTCATCATTTCGTACACTACCCGTTAAGAAATACTTCTTTTTATAGTTGTATTGCAATCTGCTAAATAAAGAATTAAAATATTGATAATAAATTTGATTTGCTGTATTTGAAATAGCAATATTTGAGAAACCTCCTTGAATGTTAGAATAAAATGGATCAGACTGATTAGATCTTAACAATCCAAATTGATCCCCATTTTTACGTTGTTCTTCTTGACCTAATAATAAATTCAGCGAATGGTCATTAAACGTTTTTTCGGCAGTCAAAGTATTGGTTATGGTATAACTTTCTCTTTTAGATGAAATACCAGTTGCACTGCCAAGTGCAGTATTACCTTCATTGGTTCTAGGATCAAAATAACGATTGGTTCTGCTATGGATATTATCAATACCATACAATGTTTTAAATGTTAACCATTTTGCAGGTTTTAGCTGCGCATATATATTAGATTGAATAAAATTATTTGCAGTATTATCGTCGTTAAAAGCTAGTGTAATAACAGGGTTGGTATAGCCCATTCTTGTTTGAGACGTCAAATGCCCTTGATTATCCATTAATGCAAGGTTTAAACCACTCACGTTGTAACTACCATCTTTATTATATGGCCCAATAATTGGGGCCGCCACCAATGCCAATCGATATGCAACTGAGTTGGATGCAGTAGAGCTTACACCGTTACCTGTAGATAAAACAGCAGTTGTTTTGTTATCGGTATAATTAGTTTTTGAACCCACAGATAACCAATTATTAATTTTATGATCAATATTATATGTTACAGACTTTCTTCCATAATCATTACCTCTAACAATACCTTCTTGACTAGAGTATGAAACCGAGAAAAAATATTTAGTACTTGCAGTAGCCCCAGACATACTAATTGAATGTGTTTGTCCAGTTGCTTTTCTGAAAATATAATCATACCAATTAGTTCTCACAATATTACCATCCGGGCCAATAGAGTTACCATAATAATTGGTTGTAGCATTATAAGTTTTTGCATTAACCAACCCTTCATTTTTGATTTCTAAATATTGATCTCCATTTAATATTTCGGCCAATCTGGTTGCTTCGCTAGATGAAAAAGTTACGTCTAATGTAACTTTAGCCTTTCCAGATTTACCACTTTTAGTTGTGATAAACACAACACCATTTGCGCCTCTGCTTCCATAAATACTGGTGGCTGCAGCATCTTTAGCAATATCTAAAGATTCAATATCATTTGGATTTAAAAATGCCAATGGATTATTTGAAGCATTTCCACCAACATTGATATCCTCTACATAAACTGGCACACCGTCAACTACAACAAGTGGATAAGAGCTAAGTGATAAAGAGTTTACGCCTCTAATACGAAATACGGGTGCTTGGTTTAATACGCCAGCATTTGCAATCATATTAACGCCCGTTGCTTTACCGTTCAAGGCAGCTTCAAAACTTTGGATGGGTTGATTAGAAACCGCATCTCCTTTTATAGAACTATAAGAACCAACATTAAGTCTTCTAGTAGAATTACCATATCCTACTACTAATACTTCATCTAAATTATTGCTTGATTGTTTTAATACAACATCAACTTTTAATACAGTACCTACCTTAGATTCTAAAGTAACATAACCAACGTATGAAAAAACAAGTGTGCTTTGTTCAGGCAAGTTTTTAAATGAATAAGATCCGTCAACACCTGTTTGGGTAGTAATGTTTTTACCCTTTACACTTACAGATACCCCTTCAAGTGGCTGTCCTTTTTCATTTAGCACCACACCTGAAATAACTTTATCAGCTACTGTAGTAGTAGTAGTGATAACGTCATTTTTCGCACTGGTGTTTTTTAGCTCATTTTGAAGAAATAAAATCACTCTTTCATCAACTAATTTATAATCAATGTTGTACGTTTTATTAATATAATCTAAAAAGTCTAAAATTGTTTTAGATTCGGCTCGATACGACATGATTCTATTAGAATTAATAAAATTGGGACTAAATGAAAACTTAACATTTGTTTGTTTTTGTATTTCATTGATCACATTCTTTAATTCAACTTTTTCTAAATTCATAGAAATAGTTTTTTGAAGAATAATCTGGCTCTTCGCCTCATTTGCAAATAATGTTCCTGCAAAAATGATAGATATGATGAATTGGATGATTGTGATTTTCATAGCTGTCATAATTGTAGCAACGAGTGGTTGCCTTTTTTTCATAATTAAATTGATTTGTTCAAAATTTAGAGATATAGATTATAAAGTTTTAAATTGATAAAGTTCAGGCCTACTGTAGATTACAGCCTTTACCTTTGATTAATATTTTAGTTCCGTTTATTTCATAGTCAGCATTGGTTGTAATACAAATAATTTTTAAAGCAGAAAATAGGTCCAGGTTGGATATGTCACCTGTAAATACACAATTATATATTGCAGCATTTTCTACAGTAATATCAATCAAATAATGTTTTTCTAACAAGTCAAAAACATTGTTTAATTTTTGATGTTCGAAGTACAGTGCTTTGTTATCTACAATTGAGTTCTCTTCATTTAGCGATACTGGTTCTGGATGTCCTACTATAGCTGTTTCAAAACGCCTAACATACTTATCATACATTACTTTTTGGTTAGGCGTGATAATTACTGGCGTTATCTTATTATTTGTTTTTGCAAATTTTGCGTTTTCAAAAACTTGAACACGTCCTGTTTTTACTTCAACAACTAATTGGCCATTTAATTTATTGGTTCCCACTCTAAATGAAGTGCCTAATACTTTTGTGACTATATTATTATAGTATACTAAAAAGGGTTTACTAGGATTTTTTTTGACATTAAAAAATGCCTCCCCCTCTAAATAAACCTCACGATTATCGCCTTTAAATAAATGATCAAAATGTAAAGTACTGCCTGGATTCAAATACACTTTAGTGCCATCACTGAGCAGTAATATTTGCACTTGATTACTATTATTGATTTTATATTCAATATTTTCAGGAATAATTGTTGCAAAATCTGATTGCTTATCTTTTAATTGAGCACCAACAAAATAGGTGATTACAATAACACCTATAAAAACGGCTGCCATAGCCCATTTATTAAGCGTAAAGCGAGACAACTTTTTAGGAGTAATTATCTGATTAACAGCAGGCTCTGATGTAAGAATCTTTCGAATGATATCCTCAGCTATATGTGGCGGTAAAGAAACTGTCGAATCTTGTGTTTCATCATTCAAGTCAAATTCTATCTCTTCAAGAATTAAATCGTCATTTTTTTTGACCTCAATTAATTGAAAAAGTTCATCTTGCTCAATGAGATCAATTGCACCATTCAAATACTTATCCAATAAATAATGCAAACGATTGTTAGTTTTCATAAAAGTGCATAAATTTTGTATGGTGCACTAATAATACACTTCAGCACCCCTGACGGAGTACATGAACAGAAACTTTTTTTTGGAAATGACTAGCGTAATAGCAAGACAGGCAGGAGCAGAAATAGTCCTTTGGCTTCAAATTGCTTTTTTATAGAGGTCAACGCCCTCGATAGATGCGTTTTTACTGTTAACGGTGAAATCCCCATTTTTTTACCAATTTGTACGTAAGTAAGCTTCTCAAACCTCGACAACACAAAAACAAGTTTTTGTTGATCCGGTAATTGTGAAACAGCAAAATCAAGATTACGTTTAAATTCAGCTTCTCTTAATTTATTATCTGTATTATTTTCTGTTTGTAATATTGAATGGGAAATTAGATCAACTGCTTTCCAATCATTTGCAATTTTTCGTAACTTATTTAGGATATTATTTTTTGCAACGCTGTAAAGCCATGCCTCAACAGGCTTTGAGGCTTCTATATTGTGGCGTTCATACCATAATTTCATAAATACATCTTGAACAACGTCTTGGGCAATAATTGGTGATTTTAGATATTTTAAAGCAGTTTGGTAAATGCGATTTCTGTGTTTATCATAGATCAATTGAAATGCGTACTCACTATCTTCATTCAACAGTGAGATTAGTCTGGATGCCTCAAAATTCAATTGATTTTTTTCTATCTTATCCATTTACATTTTAAAGATAAATAAAAATAATATGTAAACTAAATAATTGCTCTGTTTCTAAATATCATCTGTAGGTGATAACTAAAATGTTGCCCCAACAGTTATAAAAAACGTACGGCCATCGGCTGGCATTGCACCTGGTCCTGGATAACCACCTGCTCGTCTAGTAAAATATCTGGTATCCCATACATTGTTAATACCAGATTTCACTTGTATTTTTTTTAATAATTTGTAACAAGCGGTAATATCTGTAATGGCATATGCTGGAATCAATCCAATATTACCATTTGCAGAAACAGCAATATTGTTACTAGCATCACTAAAACAACTACCAACATAACTATACTGAGTAGTCAACAAAAATGATTTATATCCAAAACTCATACCCGTTCTAATAATATTTTTAGGTGCATTTTCTACTTTTTTACCTTTTGTACTGGCGTCTTTATGATCACTACTATAGTGTGCATCATTAAATGCGTAAGAACTATATAAAATGATATCAATCTTAGTGGTTTGCAAAAATAATCTTGCAGGATTAAATTCAATATAAGTTTCAAAACCCTTACTGCTACTAGATCCTACGTTTGTGATGAGCCTATAATTAGTACCATTTGGAACAATAGTACCAACTCGGTTATTGTATTGCAAATAGTAGGCACTAACATCAAATTGCATATAATTTTTTATTTTACCTCGATAGCCAATATCAAAATTATATCCACTGGCATCTTTTAAATCTTGATCAATAATGTCTGTAGATGGAGGGGCTTGTAAATTTGCAAATTGTATGGGCCTATATGCCTGTGAAATATTTGAATAGACCTCTGTCGTCTTACTAACATGATATTCTAATCCAATACCTGCTAAAAAAAAATTTCTTTTTCGTTGCACGTTTTGAAGTTGAATTTCAGCACCAGAATTATAATAACCATTTATACCTGATGAAGTACCAGCAATCCATTCATACCTTATACCTGGTATCAAATACAATTGATTAGAAATCCTACATACATTTTCAATAAATCCTGCAACATTGTATGATTCAAAAACAATATTTTTTGGAAAAGAACCAATAATACTTACATCATAATTAGATTGTGTACTCCCTTTCCCATCGGCTAATCGGTGCGTGGAGCCTTTATATAATCGAATACCCCCAGAAATCGTATTCTTCATCGAACCCAATGTATAATTTGTAATCCATCTAGATTCCAAGCCATAATTTCTATACCGATCAATATTTACAAGTCTATTGTTAAACTGTTGACTTAAAGTGTTAATACTATCTTGTATTGTAATGGGTTGTAAAAAGCCTACACTACTTCTATCACCAATGGTTCCAAATAATTTTGTGTTCCATAGCGTCTTGTCGTTGATTTGGTATTCAATAGAAAGTGCAGGGGTAGTCCAAACAATATCTAGCCAATTTCGCTGTCTATAACTTTGTTGCGCATCGTGCTCAATTTGTTTATCTGTTAAACCACCTGGTTGTTGGCTTCTAATATGAGAATGCATCCATTCAAACGACACTGACATTTTTTTATTGATACGGTAGGTAATTGATCCAAAACCTGCCTTAGTAAAAAAATCACTATTTGCTCGCCACCCTTCACCCGTTCGATAATCAAAAAAAGTATAATAATTGAATTTGTTTTTCTTGCCACCTATGGCATTAAAACTATTAAAAAGCCCATTACTGCCAGCGGTTTGCTGTGTTTCAAAAGCGAAAGGTTTATTTATGTCACTTCCATTTTTTAAAATATAATTAACCATGCCGCCAAATTGTGGCCCGTATTGAAGAGCGCCTTGACCTCTTACAATTTCAATTCTTTGAACAGCTTGCAATTGAGGATTATAATATGCCTCTGGATAACCAAAGGGATCTGCGGCTATATCGTATCCATTTTGTCTAACATTAAACTCCCAACTTCTGTTAGGACTCAATCCTCTTGCCGCAATACCTATCTGAATACCACTAGGGTCACTTTCCCATACATGAATACCTGGCACTTTTGCTAACACCTGTCGCATGGTATTATTTGCAATATTGCCTTGCACATTTTCAAGAACAATTAATGCGTTTTTTTTGCCAGCATAAATATTCGTGCCAACAATTTCAGGCATCTGCTGGTAATCACTTTTACTATGCCTGCCAACCACCGTAATATCTTTTAATACCTCACCAAAAACCGTATCTTTTTGTATTTTATGAGCTTGTGCGTGTATCATCGGATCCACGTTTGCCAATAAAGTGACAAATAAAATGACCCCCCAACTCTTTATTTTCATGAGGCAAAACTAATTTGACGTACTTATCTTCATTTACGCGATTAGAAATTGACTTTATGAAATCGGGAAAAACAAAATTGAACAAAAATTAAAACTATAAATCGATTTTTGTTTGTTGAAATATTTTAATCAAATTTGGGATACAATTAAAACAGTTTGTATGGAACAAAGAGACGAACAACTATGGAAAATTGCTAAAAAACGCGCCAACACAAAACGCAATGGTCTTGTATATTTAACAATTGTTGTTTTTTTATGGATCATTTGGCTAAGTAATAATGATTTTACTTTTGGTAAAAATATGATTTATGCATGGCCAAAATGGCCAACACTAGCGCTGAGTATCGCTTATGTATTTGAATACATCGATGCTTTTTACAGAGACAATGATTCTCTAATTCAAAAAGAGTACGAAAAGCTAAAGAATAAAAACAATTAAAGAAGCTCCTACACTAATAACTAATGATCCTGTATTATTAAAAAAATGATACGCTACAAAAAGAAATTTCTGCAGCGTATCATATCAAATATTTAAAGTTTATTTGTTTAAATACAAGTGGTTAAATAACATTTTGTAGGTGCTGTGTGTTTGACCTCTAAATGTAATTTCAGGACCATATACCACCAGTTTACCTTTTCCTACATTAGCAGAAAATGCTGCAACCGTTTGATGAAGGTATGATTGTCCAAATGCCCAACCGCTGCGTAGGCTTTTTTCAGATGCATACCATGCAAGAGGTGTTATTTCACCGCTAGCTGTAGCATTAGGCAATAAATTAAATACAGGGCTAGCGCTAAAATATACGTCTGCTGTTGGCTTCATGCCCCAGTTAGAAGTTAGCGTATTATTAACTGCTACCTGCATTACAGATCCAGGAATATAAAATTTTTCGCCAGGGAGTGGACGTTCTTTTCCATTCACCATTTCTACAAGTGCATTGCGCACAGGTAATTTAAAATGGTAAGCTAAATGGGCACTACTACCTATTGTTATTATGGTACCACCTTCTTCCGCAAACTGTTTTAAAGCTGGAATAGATTTTGCAGCTGTAATTTTTCCAAGTTGTGCATGATACATTTCAGGAATATCTTTTTCATTTGGCTCTCTACCTTCAAATTCACCCATACCATTATTTGTAGCTGCCTCTGAACGCAATGCAGGTATAGCTCCGCCAACAAATAAAATAACATCATACTTGCTCTTTAAATTACCTGCATCAATCTCTTTTGCATATACAAGTGTAAATGGAAAATGATATTGTTCAAAAATCCATCTCGTCCAACCCGAAGGCATAGAACCTCCGTAAACATCCCATAAAGCAATTCTACTAGGCTTTACAGGAATACTGTTTGAATTAGGCTTTTGTGCAACACCCGTTATTTTAACTCCATTTTTTGCTACTGCATTTTCTAAAATAGGAACTGCTTTATCAGATGCAGCTACATAAAAATGTTCACTCGTTTTTTCTACTTCAATACCTGCTTTTAATA
>Ga0222712_10002339_pt1 | contig 21802 bp, 25 predicted proteins | sample C33_657DmetaG_FD_165043 | JGI IMG/M metagenome (GOLD analysis project Ga0222712, IMG submission 165043) | Estuarine water microbial communities from San Francisco Bay, California, United States - C33_657D | ecosystem: Environmental > Aquatic > Marine > Unclassified | place: USA: California... | reverse complement strand
GATGCGCAGTACCTTCGAGTAACGGAAAGAATTGGGTTGGCCCCTGATAAGGTTAGCCAAGACCCCAGTGCTGTGGCAGATAGTGTGCCGACTCCCTTTGTAGGGTTACTCTAGAAAAAGGTTTACTCATGATTAATGTTGGAATCAATGGTTTTGGACGTATTGGCCGTAACTTCTTTCGCGCGGCGCTGACTAACCCGAATATTAATATCGTTGCGATCAACGATCTGACCGATAATGCAACGCTTGCTCATCTCCTGAAGTACGACTCAATCTTGGGTCGACTTGGTCTTGAAGTAACTCACACAGATGACACCCTTACTGTCGGTGGCAAGACTATGAAAGTTTTTGCAGACCGCGATCCAGCTAACCTTCCATGGGGAGCTGTCGGTGCCGATATCGTCATCGAATCAACTGGACACTTCACAAAGGCAGCCGATGCTAAGAAGCACCTCACAGCTGGTGCTAAGAAGGTAATCATTTCAGCACCCGCAAGTGATGAAGACATCACTATCGTCATGGGAGTAAACCATGAGAAGTACGATCCAGCTAACCACCATGTAATTTCGAATGCATCATGTACGACAAACTGCCTTGCTCCAATGGCAAAGGTTCTTCAGGACAACTGGGGAATTGTTAAGGGTTTAATGACAACCATTCACGCGTATACAAATGACCAAGTAATCCTTGACTTCCCACATAAGGATCTTCGCCGCGCACGCGCAGCGGCAACAAATATGATTCCAACATCAACTGGCGCAGCTAAGGCGATTTCACTAGTGCTTCCTGAACTTAAGGGAAAGCTTGACGGATATGCCATGCGAGTTCCAGTTCCAACCGGATCTGCAACAGATCTCACCGTTGAGCTAGCCAAGGAGGCTACCGCTGCAGAGATCAATGCAGCGATGAAGGCGGCTGCAAATGGTTCACTCAAGGGTTACCTTTCTTACACAGAAGATCCCATCGTCTCTTCAGATATTGTCACTGATCCATCATCTTGTATCTTCGATTCCGGACTTACAAAGGTAATTGGCAATCAAGTAAAGATTGTTGGTTGGTATGACAATGAATGGGGTTATTCAAATCGCCTCGTTGACCTTGTCGGACTTGTAGGTAAATCTCTCTAATGCTGTTGCATGAAGTTGATGTGGCCGGCAAGCGAGTCTTTCTTCGCTGTGATCTCAATGTTCCATTGAAAGATGGGGTCATTACAGATGATGGTCGAATCAAGGCTTCATTGCCGACCATCAAGTTCCTCGTCTCAGCAGGTGCCAGAATTGTGGTTGCAGCCCACTTGGGTCGACCAAAAGGTGAAGCAAAGCCTGAACTCTCGCTCGCTCCAGTTGCCAAGCGATTGGCAGAGCTTCTTGGTTCACCAGTTCACTTTGTTGGGGCTCTTCTTGGAGCAGATGTCACCGAGTCTGCTCGGGCACTCAAGCCAGGGGAGATCCTTCTCTTGGAGAATATTCGTTACAGCTCTGCCGAAACATCCAAAGATGAGGCGGAACGTGAAGCATTTGCCCAAGAGTTAGCAAAGCTTGCCGATCTCTATGTGGGTGATGGTTTTGGTGCCGTTCATCGTAAACACGCATCGGTCTATGACCTTCCAAAAATTCTCCCGCACGCAGCAGGAACACTTGTTGGTGCAGAGGTAGAGGTATTAAAGAAACTCACTGTTGATCCTGCTCGCCCCTACGGTGTTGTTCTCGGTGGAGCAAAAGTTTCCGACAAGATTGGTGTAATTTCAAATCTCCTAAGTAAAGTAGATGTGATGGCAATCGGCGGGGGAATGGTCTTTACCTTTTTGGCTGCACAAGGAAAAGAGATCGGTAAATCACTCGTCGAAGCCGATTTGATTCCGACGGTAAAAGAATTGATCGAAAAGGCTGCAGCATCTGGAGTCAAACTTATTCTGCCAACGGACATTGTGGTTGCTCCTGAGTTTAAGATTGACTCACCATCAACAACAGTCGCAGCTGATGCAATTCCCACAGACCAGATGGGTCTGGATATCGGCCCTGATTCAGCGGCGCTATTTGCATCTGCAATTGCAGAGTGCAAGACAGTCTTCTGGAACGGTCCAATGGGAGTCTTTGAATTCCCAAATTTTGCTCATGGAACGCGAGTAGTTGCTCAAGCTCTCTCAGAAGTTTCGGGAATTTCAGTAGTTGGTGGTGGTGACTCCGCTGCTGCCGTTCGTGCCCTTGGCTTTGTCGATAGCGATTTCGGATATATTTCGACGGGTGGCGGAGCTTCTCTTGAGTATCTTGAAGGCAAAGAGCTACCTGGTTTATTGGCACTAGATCTCTAAGCTTCGCCAAAAGATTACTTTAAATAGATAACAATAGAAGGAGAAGAAAATGCGTAAGCCACTTATGGCAGGCAATTGGAAGATGAACCTAAATCATCTCGAGGCAATTGCTGTTGCACAGAAGCTCGTCTATTCGTTATCGGATAAAGATTACGACGAGGTGGATATCGCAATCATTCCACCATTCACCGATATTCGCTCCATTCAGACTTTGGTAGATGGAGACCGTCTTCGTCTGCAATATGGCGCACAAGATCTCTCACCTGAAGCTGGCGGTGCCTTCACCGGTGATATATCAGGTTCGATGCTTAAGAAATTGGGATGCACCTTTGTAGTTATTGGCCACTCTGAACGACGTGCGATCCATAAAGAAGATGATGCACTCGTCAATAGAAAAATTAGGGCAGCACTTGCAAATGAGTTAACACCAATTTTCTGTGTTGGCGAAGAACTTTCTATTCGTGAATCAGGTACTCATGTTTCGCATGTGATCCGTCAGATTCGCGCTGGGCTAGAAGGATTTACAAAGCCTGAACTCAAGAAGATTGTTATTGCCTACGAACCTGTCTGGGCGATCGGCACAGGCAAAACCGCGACACCTGAAGATGCGCAAGAAGTATGTGCCGCAATTCGCGAAGAGATTGGCGTCATCGGTTCGCCGGAAATTGCTGCGGCAATGCGCGTTCTCTACGGTGGATCTGTGAAGTCATCTAATATCGTTGAGATCATGAAGCAGTCAGATGTCGATGGAGCACTTATTGGCGGAGCTAGCCTAGATCCAGAAGAACTGGCAAAGATCGCTAAGTTCTACACACAAGAGCAGCAGTAATTCCGTCAGCGAAGGCCGTTAGATGTGGGGAATTAGCCTCTGCGATCTAGTATCCTTCCCCTCTACGAAGTAAGGAGTACGGCCATGGCCCTTGGACTATCGATCTTTCTGATCATCACTAGCGTTGTGATGATCCTCCTCGTCCTTCTCCACAAAGGAAAAGGCGCAGGACTTTCAGATCTCTTCGGCGGCGGTGTTTCCTCTAACTACGGTGGCTCGTCAGTTGTTGAACGTAACCTTGATCGCATCACTATCGTGGTTGGCGGTCTCTGGTTTGCAGGAGTTGTTGCACTCTCACTCGTCTTGAAGGGATAACTAAAGATGGCAAGTGCTATTCGTGGAAGTCGTGTCGGCGCAGGCCCAATGGGCGAGGCGGAGCGCGGAGATCAAATTGAGCGCGCAACAGTTTCATACTGGTGCGGTAAGGGACATGAAGTCCGACCATCCTTTGCAGTCGAAGAGACTGTCGTTATTCCAGCAGAATGGGATTGCCCAAAGTGTGGTCTTCCTGCTGGCCGTGATCGGAACAATCCACCGAGTGCTGTCGTTAACGTCCCATACAAGACCCACTTGGCTTACGTCAAGGAGCGTCGCACAGATGCTGAAGGTGCAAAGATTCTTGAAGATGCACTCAAGAAGTTGCGCGGCGAGGATTAATCTAGAGAGATCTAGCCGCTTCTAAGATTTGAAGAATTCCCGCACTACGATCTTGTAAGTGAAGACGTAGGAGCGGGAATTTTCTTTGCCCGAGTGCACGATTATCACCTAGCGCCTGCGCCATCACTAAAGTCTTAAACCCAAAATTGCTTCCCGGAATTGCAAAATCGCATGAAGCCTCACCAGTAATTTGGAGGAAGGCACCATTTTGCTGTCCACCTTTATGGAATTGGCCAGTGGAGTGAAGGAAACGTGGACCCCAACCAAATGTCACAGGGTGACCTGTTTTAAGTGAGAGTACTTTTCTTAGCTCTTCAAGGCGAACATCATCGCGACGATCGAGGTAGGCATGAATAGAGATATAGCCACCATCTTCAACACTCGCAACAAAACTTCGAAGCGCACTGAATACTGAATCACCATCACCAAAGATTCCAACAGATTTGTCAGAATACTTTGGTGTAAATGAGGGAAGTTTCCCACCCCATTCGCTGAGCAGAGCTGATGTCGCATTCTTTGCTTCAGTAACATTGGGTTGATTGAATGGATCAATCTCCAGAGCTGCTCCGACGAGTGCGGTTAACCACTCCCAGAAAATAAAGTGCTCGCCTAGTTCGCCCTGCACATTGAGATCTGCATCGATTGTGTTGAATGAAATGGTGAAAGCGCCACCAATCTCTGCACCCTCGAGATCTTCTGCTGCAATCGGAAGACGTCCTACACCAGATTTTCCGGTTGACTCGGCTACGAGTTGCTCGATCCAATCTGATAGCCCTGGCATCCCCGAATCTGAGTCGATAAAGGCGACGTATTGCTCTGTCTGTGTAACAAGCAGCCACGCAACATCAATGATCTGTGAATCGTCTAGAAGAAAACTCCTCTTGCAATCACTAGCGGCATCAAGGAGAAGTGAAACATCGACACCCGCAAGTGCACTTGGCACCAGGCCGAAAGCGCTCAACGCGCTGAATCTGCCACCTACATGAGGATCGGCGTTGATCACCGATAGTCCCTGAGTACGTGCATCGCGATCTAGCGGTGAATCAGGGTCAGTCACAACGACCATATGGTCTGCAACTGCAAGGCCCGCTTTGATAAACGCATCCGCGAAGACGGCGCGTGCCGAGGCGGTTTCGATTGTCGAACCGGACTTAGAAGAAACTACAACCAGCGTTGAAGCTAAATCTCCGTTAATGGCATGCGCGAGATAATTTGGATCTGTTGAATCCAAGATGAAAAGGTTGCGACCAAAACTTTTTGCAATCACTTCAGGCGCAAGAGATGATCCACCCATACCTGCAAGCACGATTGTTCTGATGTGGCGAAACTTTGCGGTGAGAGCGTCAATTTCCGGAAGGAGAGTACGAGAGGTTTCAGGTAGATCTACCCAATTCAAACGAACCGCAGCCTCTGCAGCAGCCTCTGGTCCCCAGGTGGATGGATCCTTCTGCGCTATCTGCTGATGGACACCGACTAATCTTTTATGGAGAGCGCTGTTGCGATCGACTCGAGAAAGCGCCGCACCTGAAATCTTCATTAAGCCATTACCTTCTTTACATCGGAAAGAAGAGATATCCAGGCATCTTCAAATTTCTTTACGCCATCAGCTTCTAGGGCATCAGTAATCACTTCAAGTGATATTCCAAGGGCTGTTAGCGCGGCAAGAATCTTCGACGCACTCTCCATCTGCGCCGTGATTGAATCGCTTTTTACATTTCCATGATCCAAAAATGCATCAAGTGTGGACTGCGGCATTGTGTTGACTGTATGCGGTGCCACGAGAGTATCTACATAGAGAGTGTCAGCGTATGACGGATCTTTAACGCCAGTAGATGCCCACAGTGGACGCTGGACGAGAGCTCCGCTGGCCTCAAGTGTCTTCCATGAAGTCTGGTTGAATTTATCTAGGAATAAGGCGTAGGCACGATGAGCATTTGCAACTGCTACCTTGCCTAGGAGATCCTGATTTCCAATCGCTTTTAATTCTTTATCGACGGCGCTATCAATGCGTGAGATAAAAAATGATGCAACGGAATGGATCGATGCCAGGTCGAGACCGGCGTTTTTAGCTTGGCCGATGCCTGCAATAAAGGCATCGATCACTTCGCTATAGCGTTCAAGCGAGAAGATCAAGGTGACATTGACGCTAATGCCTTTACCAATCAAAGCGGTAATTGCGGGAAGCCCGGCTTTGGTAGCAGGAACTTTGATCATGACATTGGGACGGCCAACAAGTGCGTGTAGAGCAATACCTTCGTCGATCGTTTCCTGAGTCTTATGCGCCAGCCGTGGATCAACTTCAATACTTACGCGACCATCAATACCTTTACTGGCGGCATAGATCCCAGCAAATAGATCACAGGCAACACGGACATCATCAGTTGTGAGTGTGCGTACGACTTCATCGACACTTTTTCCAGAAAGAGAAGCAATGTCCGCCGCATATTCATCTGCGCCTGTAATGGCAGCACCGAAAATACTTGGGTTGGTAGTAACGCCTCGAACGCCATCATGATTGATACGGTGGGGGAGGCTATGCGGATCTGATCCGGTGAGCTTTGAACGCGAAAGATCATCGAGCCAGATAGAAGTTCCTGCAGCCAAGATCTCCTGCTGTCTCATTTACGAGCCGCCAATACCTTTGACACTACATTCTCGACGGTAAAACCGTACTCAGCAAAGAGTTGCGAGGCAGAAGCTGAGGCACCGTAATGATCAAGACTAATGATTACTCCCGAATCTCCCACGTACTCACGCCAACCTTGAGAGATTCCTGCTTCGACACTTACACGTAGCGCCGAAGATGGAATCACACTCTCTCTATAACTCTCACTCTCTTCGTTGAACCATTCCAAACATGGAGCGCTGACCACTTGGGTTGAGACTCCTTGTGCATTGAGTGCTTCGGCACTCTTTAGCGCCAGGCTCACTTCAGAACCTGTTGCGATGAGAACAACATCTGCCTTCTTGGGTGCTGCAACTAATACATAAGCGCCCTTATCGACACCGTCAGCACTGGCACAGATTGTGCGATCAAAGACGGGAAGGTTCTGCCGTGAGAGCAGGATTCCTGCAGGTTGTTGGCGGAGCAAAATAGATTTCCACGCCTGAGCCACTTCGTTCGCATCTGCCGGGCGAATCGTCGCAAAGTTAGGGATGGCGCGAAGAGCTGCTAGATGTTCAATAGGTTGATGAGTAGGACCATCTTCGCCAAGTCCGATCGAATCATGTGTCCACACAAATGTCGTTGGAATATTCATCAGTGCAGCTAAGCGAACCGCCGGACGCATGTAATCGCTAAAGACTGCAAACGTTCCACCGAAGGCGCGAGTTAGTCCGTGCAGGGTTATTCCATTGAGAATTGATCCCATCGCATGTTCACGAATACCAAAGTGAATGATGCGGCCATAAGGATTAGCGTCCTTCATTCCACTGGAGAGCGGCAAGAAGGATCCGCCACCTTCGATAGTTGTATTGTTACTTTCAGCTAGATCCGCCGATCCGCCCCAGAACTCTGGAAGCACGCCAGCAATAGCGTTTATTACTTTTCCAGAAGCCGCTCGGGTTGCGAGATCTTTTCCGGCCTCAAAGACAGGTAATACAGATTCCCATCCTTCAGGAAGTTTCTTCTTTACTAAACGTTCTAGTAGCACTGCCTTCTCTGCGTGCGCAGCCTTCCACGTCGCAAAACGTTTATTCCATTCACTGCGTGCAGCGGCGCTGCGATCTTTGACGAGTCGAATGTGCGCCAAGACATCATCGGGCATCGCAAACTTCTCATCTGGATTGAGACCAAGCTCCACCTTAGTTGCAGCGATCTCCTCATCGCCCAGCGCTGAACCATGTGACTTTGCAGTATTTCTTAACTTAGGTGCTGGCCAGGCGATTACCGAATTCAAACGGATAAGAGTTGGTTTAGAAGTCTGCGCTTTTGCCGCAACCATCGCAGCATCTAAAGCAACGAGATCAACGTTTCCATCTGCCAGCGTTGCGACCTCGATAACATCCCAGCCATATGCGCGGTAACGAGCAGAGACATCTTCAGTAAAGGAGAGGTGGGTATCTCCTTCAATTGAAATTCGATTATCGTCATAAATCACATTGAGATTGCCGAGTTGCTGTGTACCAGCAAGTGATGATGCTTCTGCGCTTACTCCTTCTTGAAGGTCACCATCGGAACAGATGACCCAAATCGAATGGTCGAAAATCGATTGGCCTGCAGCAGCATCAGGATCTAGCAATCCACGCTCATAACGTGCCGCCATTGCAAAACCAACAGCCGTTGCAACGCCTGCACCGAGTGGACCTGTAGTCATCTCGACACCTGCAGTGTGTCCAAATTCTGGATGCCCTGGAGTCAGAGAACCTTGTGTGCGAAATTCTTGTAAATCTTTCATCGTCAATCCATAGCCACTGAAGAAGAGCTGTGTGTAAAGAGTCATCGATGAGTGACCGCACGAGAGAATAAATCGATCGCGACCAACCCATTGCGGATCTGATGGATCGTGAATCAAGTGGCGCTGAAAGAGTGTGTAGGCAACTGGAGCAAGAGCCATCGCAGTACCAGGATGGCCATTTCCTACTTTTTGAACTGCATCCATCGCAAGTGCGCGTGCGTAAGCAATCGCGCGATTATCGAGTGTGCTCCAATTGGTCAGTGTGGTCATTATCGATCTCTTTCCTGTTGTAATGTCCGAACGACTGAAAGTCTAATTCGCCAAGCTGCGATCCAGAAGATTGTTGCACCGGCTAGATGTATTGCAACGAGTAGTTCAGGGATTCCTGTGAGGTATTGCGCATAGCCAACGCCACCTTGCGCAAGTGCTACCCAAAAGAAAATATAGATCGCTTTTTTAGTCGAGCGCGTTACTGACGTCGCCACTAATAGCGCGATTGTTAAGCCCATGAGAAAGATGACGGCATCGGCGTGCAAGATCGCGACAGATCGAATATCAAAACCAAAACGTTGGGCTTTTTCATCTCCAGCATGCGGGCCACTTCCCGTCACAATCGTTCCAAGAGTTAGCACAATGAATGAGATGGCAATATGGGTTTGCGATAGTAGCGAAACAGTCTTCGTTGGGGCAGAGACCTTTACATGAGGTTCATGTCTTCTCGAATAGAGCGATGTGGCACCTGCAATCAAGAGCATTGACAAGAGTAAGTGCCCAGCAACGGGCAAGGGGTGAAGATCTGTTAAGACAGTTATTCCACCTAATACGCCTTGGCCGATAATTCCCAGAACTTGCCCCGCTGCAAGAGAACGCAGATCTTTTCTTCCAGATTTAAGAACGTATATAACGGCGGCGAGAGCGGAGATGAGCAGAGCAAAAGTGAGAAGACGATTGCCGAATTCGATCCACGCATGCAGTTGTCCTTCTGCTTGATGTGGGACCGGTGTGTAGGAACCTGGTGTGCATTCTGGCCAGGTTGGGCAACCAAGTCCTGAGCCGGTCAATCGAACCGCGCCACCTGTAAGAACCAATGCACTTTGCAGGAAGAGAAGTACCCCGAAAAGAGCTGTCCTTACGCGCATATGGCTACCTTATGCCAGACGCGCCTATCTTCAGGTAGAAGCGCATAGTTAATTACGATACATTTATGTTGTGAAAATCGATCATCAACCAGGCGAGGATATTCGCACCCGCGATGCCATCGCTCGTTCGATTCTGGAGAACGGCCCATCTACGGCCAGCACCCTGAGTAAGCGGCTAGCCCTTACTCCAGCTGGAATTCGTCGCCACCTCGATCTCTTAGTTGCCGATGGCGTACTAGAAGCCCGCGATCCCCGAGTGGGAACGACCCGTGGCAGAGGAAGACCTTCCAAAGTATTTCTCATAACAGATGAGGGACGTTCACAATTTGAACATTCATATGATGATTTAGCAGTAGCAGCGTTGAAGTTTATGGCTGCACACTCTGGAGATCATCTAGTTAGCGCCTTCGCGGAATCTCGCGCTGAAGATATTGAACGTAAGGCAACTACTTATCTTGCAAAGCGCACAAAAAAAGTTGATGCACTTGCGACATTTCTTACCGAACAAGGATATGCAGCCAGCGTTGAGAAGCGGGGGACAGGTGAGGAAATCTGTCAGCATCACTGCCCGATTGCTCACGTAGCATCGCAGTATCCGCAACTCTGTGAAGCAGAGACACAAGCATTTTCACGACTACTCGGTACTCATGTGCAGCGTTTAGCAACGATTGCTCATGGTGACGGAGTTTGCACAACATTCATTCCACAACTGACAACTACTGCCGGAAAGGCTCAATAATGACAACAGCACATCCAGAACTCGATGGCCTTGGAAATTATGAATTCGGCTGGGCAGATAAGACCGACGCTGGCGCAAGCGCCAAGCGAGGAATTAACGAAGAGGTAGTTCGCGACATCTCCTCTAAGAAGAGCGAACCTCAGTGGATGCTCGACATGCGCCTCAAAGGTTTGTCTCTCTTTGAGAAGAAGCCAATGCCATCTTGGGGAAGCGATCTCACTGGAATTTTCTTTGACACCATTAAGTACTTCGTGCGCTCTACTGAGAAGCAGGCAACTACATGGGATGACCTACCTGATGACATTAAGAACACCTATGACCGTCTAGGTATCCCAGAAGCTGAGAAGCAGCGTCTAGTTTCAGGTGTTGCCGCACAGTATGAATCTGAAGTTGTTTATCACTCGATACGTGAAGATCTCGAGAAGCTTGGCGTGCTATTCCTAGATACAGACACTGCGTTGCGCGAGCACGAAGAACTTTTCCGCGAGTACTTTGGAAGCGTTATCCCAGTAGGCGATAACAAGTTTGCAGCGCTTAATACAGCTGCTTGGTCAGGTGGATCATTTATCTATGTTCCAAAGGGTGTCCATGTAGATATTCCTTTGCAAGCTTATTTCCGAATTAACACCGAGAACATGGGTCAGTTCGAACGCACGTTGATCATCGCTGACGAAGATTCATATATTCACTATGTAGAAGGATGCACAGCACCTATCTACAAGTCAGATTCTCTGCACTCTGCAGTTGTCGAAATTATTGTTAAAAAGGGTGCGCGAGTTCGCTATACAACGATCCAGAATTGGTCAAACAATGTGTACAACCTTGTTACTAAGCGCGCCACATGTGCTGAAGGTGCGACGATGGAATGGGTTGATGGAAACATTGGCTCCAAAGTAACGATGAAATATCCAGCAGTTATGTTGATGGGCCCACATGCAAAGGGTGAGACTCTCTCACTCGCATTTGCCGGTCCTGGTCAACATCAAGATTCAGGAGCAAAGATGGTCCACGCTGCTCCTTACACATCATCTTCGGTTATTTCGAAGTCAGTTGCTCGCGGTGGAGGACGAACTTCATATCGTGGACTTGTACAAGTTCAAGAAGGTGCTCACCATTCAGCAAGCACCGTTAAGTGTGATGCGCTCTTGGTCGATAGCATTTCGCGTTCTGATACTTATCCTTATGTCGATATCCGTGAGGATGATGTATCAATGGGGCACGAAGCGACAGTGTCAAAGATTAGTGATGATCAGCTCTTCTATCTGATGTCACGCGGTCTAGGCGAAGATGAAGCTATGGCGATGATTGTTCGTGGCTTTATCGAACCAATTGCTCGCGAATTACCGATGGAGTATGCGCTAGAACTTAACCGACTCATTGAACTTCAGATGGAAGGTGCTGTCGGTTAATGAGCGCTCTTCAATCTAATCTCCTCGAACTTCACACACCAAACGGTCGTGAAGAAGCGTGGCGCTTTACCCCACTTAAACGACTTGCAGGAATGCACGATGGAAGTGCGAAGGCTATCGAACTCGATTCCCTGCAGCCCGTTGCCGATCTTCCGCAAGGCGTCACGTTTACTACTGCTGAGGCTGAAGCCCTCTCTCGCACTGATGACATCATCATCAATCGCATTCGCGCATTCACCGGCAATGTCCGCCAGTTACGAATTACCAAGGAAGTAGAGATTGATCAGCCAATCATTCTCTCTCGTGCCTTGGTTAAGGCTGCAACGGTTGAGTTTGCACGTGTGCAGATCATTCTTGAACCTCACTCTGGTGCGATTGTTGTTCTTGAGAACACAGGCGAATTCAACCTAGGAGAAGATCTTGAAATCCATGTTGGTGTTGGAGCAAAGCTCACACTCATTTCTCTTCAGGAGTGGGGTCCAACCGCAGTGCATGCTGGCCACCACCACGCAATAGTCGAACGAGATGCAACCTTTAACTCACTCGTTGTTACAGTCGGTGGATCTGTTGTCCGCTTACTTCCTACTGTTGAGTTTGCAGGTCCAGGCGCAAGCACAGAACTCCTCGGCGTGTACTTCGCTACCGCAGGTCAGTACTTTGAGCATCGCATGTTCGTAGATCATCTAGTACCAAATGCGAAATCACGCGTTAATTACAAAGGTGCACTTGCTGGACAAGATGCGCATACAGTGTGGATCGGTGATGTATTTATCCGTGCTGCGGCAGAAGGAACCGATACCTACGAACTTAACCGCAATCTTTTGCTCTCCGATGGTGCTCGTGCAGATTCTGTACCAAACCTCGAGATTGAAACAGGCGAAATAGTGGGCGCGGGCCATGCCAGCACCACAGGTCGCTTCGATGATGAGCAGCTCTTCTATTTGATGTCTCGCGGCATTAACGAGTCAGATGCTCGTCGTCTCGTTGTGCGCGGTTTCTTCAATGAGATTGTTTCGCAGATTGGTATTGAAGCTATCCAAGATCGCTTGATGGCTCGTATCGATGACGAATTATCAAAGGCTGCTAAGTAAATGGCTGATCTACTTCTTTCACAGCTAGAGCAGGGAAAGCCCGTCAAGGTAGAAAAAGATGGGAAGACCATCTGCGTAGCTCGTGTCGGCGATGATGTATTTGCTATTGACGACACCTGCTCACATTCAGATGCATCCCTTTCAGAAGGGGATGTCACAGATTTTAAGATCGAATGTTGGCTTCACGGAGCTGAATTCGACCTTCGCACGGGGGAAGCGTTAACTCCACCTGCTGTTGCACCACTTCGCACGTATGGCGTACATGTCGACGGAGACTCCGTCACAGTTGAAATCTAATCGGGGATAATGATGAGCACACTAGAAATTCGCGGCCTTAAAGTAAGCGTCACCACTGAAGGTGGAGATGTAGAAATTCTCAAGGGCGTAGATCTCACCATTAAATCTGGTGAGACACACGCAATTATGGGACCTAACGGGTCAGGAAAGTCCACTCTTGCATATTCAATCGCTGGACATCCGAAGTACACCATTACTGGTGGCACCGTCGCACTCGATGGCGTGGATGTTTTAGAGATGACCGTTGACGAGCGTGCTCGTGCAGGTTTGTTCCTTGCGATGCAGTATCCAGTGGAAGTTCCTGGAGTGTCAGTCTCCAACTTCCTGCGCACAGCTGCGACTGCTCTTCGCGGAGAAGCCCCAAAGCTCCGCGAATGGGTAGGAGAAGTTAAGGGAGCGATGGAAGCTTTGAAGATGGATCCATCATTTGCCTCCCGCAATGTGAACGAAGGATTCTCTGGTGGAGAGAAGAAGCGTCACGAAATTATGCAACTAGAACTGCTTAAACCAAAGATTGCAATCTTGGACGAGACAGATTCTGGCCTTGACGTAGATGCGCTTCGCGTTGTCTCTGAGGGTGTAAATCGTGCGAAGGAAGCCAACAACATTGGCGTTCTTCTGATTACCCACTACACACGCATTCTTCGTTACATCCAACCTGACTTTGTTCATGTATTTGCTAATGGCAAAATTGTCGAAGAGGGTGGACCAGAGTTGGCCGAGAAGTTAGAAGCCAATGGATATGCGGAGTACGTAGGCGCCTAGGCGCAGATGTATTTGATATGACCTTTAACCCCATCGAAGTACGTAAAGATTTTCCAATCTTTACTCGCACTATTCGCGATGGAAAAAGGTTGGTCTATCTGGATAGCGGAGCAACGGCACAGAAGCCACAGAGCGTTATTGACGCCGAAGTAGATTTCTATCGTCTCCACAATGCAGCAGCTCACCGTGGCGCTCATCAATTAGCCGAGGAAGCAACAGATCTCTTTGAGGGAGCGCGGGCCAAGATTGCTACATTTATTGGGGCGGCTGCTGATGAAGTTGTTTTCACAAAGAGTGCCACCGAATCCCTTAATCTCATCGCATATGCAATGGGAAATGCACTTGTCGGTAATCGCTTTCACCTTAAAACAGGGGATGAGATCGTCGTATCTCAGATGGAGCACCATGCGAATTTGATTCCGTGGCAGCAACTTGCGGCACGAACTGGCGCTACTTTGCGCTGGTTTGATGTGACTCCTGAAGGACGTTTAGATCTCTCTCAGATTCCAGATCTCATTACAGATAAGACCAAGGTTGTAGCGCTGACTCATCAATCTAACGTTCTCGGAACTATCAATCCTATGGGCGAGATTGTTACAGCTGCCCATGCTGTCGGTGCAGTTGTAGTACTCGACGCCTGCCAATCAGTTCCTCACATGAAAGTTGATGTCACACAACTTGGCGTTGATTTCTTAACCTTCTCCGGACATAAAACAGTTGGACCAACCGGTGTTGGAATTATGTGGGGTCGTAGTGCACTCCTTGAAGAATTGCCACCATTTCTAACAGGTGGATCGATGATTGCAGATGTTTCAATGACAACTGCAACGTGGGCACCAGCACCCGCTAAATTTGAAGCAGGTGTTCCAAATATGGCACAAGCTGTTGGCCTGGGAGCCGCAGTTGAATACTTAAGTGCAATTGGTATGGATGTTATTGCAGAGCATGAACATATGCTCACAGAAGATTTGCTCACCAAGCTTCTTGCTATCGATGAGGTAGCGGTAGTGGGTCCGCTCACTATGGAAAGTCGGGGGGGAGCAGTTTCTTTCACTGTGGCAGGAATCCATCCACACGATCTTGGTCAATTCTTGGATAGCCAAGGTATTGCAGTTCGTACCGGTCACCACTGCGCGTGGCCATTAACCCGATCATTGGGCGTGCCGGCGACAACCCGAGCATCCCTCTATCTCTATAACACGATTGACGATAATGATGCGTTGATCGATGGAATCAAATCTGCCATGAGGTACTTCAAATAATGAATCTCGATACCCTCTATCAGGAAGTGATTCTTGATCACTACAAGAACCCACTCAATAAGAAGTTGTCGCCAACCTTCGATGTGCAAGTTCATCACATCAATCCAAGCTGTGGAGATGAGATCACTCTCAACCTCACTGCAGTTGATGGCGTTATCACAGCAATTACATGGGATGGGGTTGGCTGCTCAATATCTCAAGCCAGCGTCTCGATTGCAAGTGATCTTCTTATGGGAAAAACCTTTGAGCAAGCCCAAGCGATCTCAGATGAATTCGTTGATCTGATGCAGAGTAAGGGAAAGAAAGCTGGAGATGAGCAGACGCTAGAAGATGCTGTGGCCCTAGCCGGCGTCTCACAGTACCCAGCGCGTATTAAATGTGCGTTGTTGGGATGGATGGCAATTAAAGATGCGGCAATACAGACTCAAACTAAGTAGAAGAGTTGTAGAATTCCAAAACTATTGAGAGGCAAGGCATGAGCGCACAAGTAGAAGATGTAAGAGAAGCGATGAAGGATGTCGTAGATCCTGAGCTTGGAATCAACGTAGTTGATCTGGGCCTTATCTACGATGTAATGGTCGATGAGAGCAATATCGCGATTCTCAATATGACACTCACATCAGCAGCGTGCCCTCTTCAGGATGTCATCGAGGATCAGACGCGACAAGCTCTTGCTCCACTCACAAGTGATGTGAAAATTAACTGGGTCTGGATGCCACCTTGGGGTCCGGATAAGATTTCAGATGATGGCCGTGAACAGCTGAGGGCTTTAGGGTTTACTGTTTAACCCATGTCCCAACACGCGATGTGGATGACCTTCAGGTCAATCACAGCAGATCCATCCGTTAAAGAGGCCAAACTCAAACCAGGTACTGTCAAAAGAATTCTGAGTTATGCCCAGAAGTATCGAAGCTACCTCGTATTCTTTCTAGCCACAGTTGTGGTGGATGCTTTTCTTATAGTTTCAACACCTTTACTTCTTCGCAAACTCATTGACGATGGCGTGATTCCAAAGAATGCCGAGTTGGTTACGACCTTGGCACTGATAGTTGGTGGCCTTGCACTGGTCGATGCCTTGATGAATGTGATCGGACGATGGTTCTCGGCACGTATCGGTGAGGGACTTATCTACGATCTTCGCTCTGAAGTTTTTGCCCATGTTCAGCGCCAGTCCATCGCATTCTTTACTCGCACCCAGACTGGAGCACTGATCTCACGAATTAACTCTGATGTGATGGGTGCGCAACAAGCTTTCACCGCCACTCTCTCTGGAGTGATCAGTAACGTCATCAGCCTCTTGCTGGTGACCATCGCGATGCTCTTTCTCTCTTGGCAGATCACGCTTTTTTCACTTGCTCTTCTGCCTCTTTTTCTTCTGCCAACTAAGTGGGTGGGCCGCAAAATCCAATCGCTGACACGGGATTCTTTTGAGCTCAATGCTCAAATGTCGAGCACTATGACAGAACGTTTCAACGTCTCTGGAGCACTTCTTGTGGCTCTCTATGGCAAGCACTCGAATGAAAAAGAGTATTTCCGTTCAAGGGCGAGAAAGGTGGCTGATATCGGGATACAGCTAGCACTGCTTAACCGACTCTTCTTTATCTCACTCACTAGCGTTGCAGCGATTGCAACAGCATTTGCTTACGGCATCGGAGGTCACCTAGCTATAAACGGGACCATCACTGTTGGATCGATGATCGCGATCACTGCATTATTGGCTCGACTTTACGGACCACTGACAGCGCTATCAAATATTCGAATCGATGTGATGACCGCTCTTGTATCTTTCGAGAGAGTGTTCGAGGTGCTTGATCTAGCACCAATGGTAACGAGTAAGCAAGGAGCTACCACTTTAAAAACATCTATGCCGCGCGTTGAGTTTAAGGATGTCTCATTCCAATATCCAAAGGCTGACGAGATTTCCTTGGCATCTTTAGAGTCTGCTGCAAAATTAGAGACTGTTGACTCTGGAGAGATTTTAAGGGGAATTTCATTTACGGCAGAACCAGGAACTCTGACAGCTCTCGTCGGTCCATCTGGTGCCGGAAAGACCACAATTAGCGCACTCATTCCACGGCTCTACGATGTGACAGGTGGCTCAATCGAGATCAATGGTCATGATATTCGTGATGTTGAGTTAGAGAGTTTGCGCGATTGCATTGGTGTTGTAATGCAAGATGCTCATCTCTTCCACGAAACCATCTCTGAAAATCTTCGATATGCCAAAGAAGATGCCACTCGTGAAGAGATGGAGGAGGCCTGCCGTAGCGCACAAATTTGGAATCTGATTGATTCTCTACCGCAAGGGTTAGAAACTATGGTGGGGGAGCGTGGTCATCGACTTAGCGGAGGCGAGAAACAACGTCTTGCAATAGCGCGTCTACTTCTGAAATCTCCCGCCGTCGTCATTCTTGACGAAGCAACAGCGCACCTTGATTCTGAAAATGAGTCATTGGTTCAGGATGCTCTCAAGCAGGCTTTGAAGGGGCGAACAAGTATTGTGATCGCACATCGACTCAGTACAGTGATGGAAGCAGATCAAATTCTTGTTATCAATAACGGTGTTGTTGCAGAACGCGGGCGCCACGAGGAACTCATTACGGCTGGTGGCCTTTACTCAGAGCTCTTTGCTCGGCAGGACCTCACCACTAACTAAATCCATTTTACGTATCAGATATCTTCCATAGATAACTAAGACAGCGAAGAGAATCCATTGCACCGCATATGCCAGATGTGGTCCATCGCTTAACGATGGAATCTCTGCGGGCGCAGTCGGTGTAAGTGAGGGAAGAGAGCCAGAGATTAGATCGAGATAGTAATTCTCTGAAGCTAGACCCGATTGAGCATTGAGTTTGCTCACTAGATCATCATCACGATTGATGGGTAGAGCAAAGAAAGATCCGGATGGCAACGAACTATCAAGTCGAAGTCTGGCGGTGATCGAAACTATCCCCTTCGGAACTGGTGGAGTTTTCGGCGTAATGGTTGCAGATGCTCCAGCCGCAACCCACCCACGATCAACCCAAATAGAGTCGCCAGTTGAAGTAGTGAATCTCGTAAGAACGGCGTACCCGTATTTTCCTTCGAAGTAGCGATTTCTCAAAAGTATTTGTTGGTCAGCGTCAAAGGTTCCGCTTGTGGTAACCGCTCGCCATTCATTGTCCTTAACGCTAGATTTCACAGTAGCTAAATCAACCGCTGGAATATCTATCCGTGTCTCAATAGTTGCATTACGCGCACTGCGATCTTGGCCACGGTGATATTGCCATTGAGAAGCCCAGAGACAACCTGCAATTAAAAGAATAGCGATAAGACTTTTAAGTATGGCGTGTTTTTCGCCTGACCGAATCACAGTGGAGATTGTAGTTAAGAAAGAGAGCGAGGTTTCTTAGACAGGAGAGCCGCGCCAGGTGTGATGGTTTCTCGTCCGGCGTTGGCGATGACTACTGCTACGTATGGCAACGTGACAGCTCCGAAGAGTGCGAACCATCTAAAGGGGCTGGGCAGAATTACTGTAAGGATAAAGCACAAGGTTCTAATCATCATTGAGATGAAATATCTCTTCTGGCGACTTGAAAGATCGTTACTCAGGGCTTTGGGAGCGCTGGTGACGTCATAAACCTCGTTCTCACCCGCTCCTGATGTTGATGCCATGCGCCAAGACTATGTCCGCAGCGCCATATGAGCGACTTCAAATGCAGGTTACGCATAGGTAGCAGGGTAAGTTTGGCCATATGAGCTCGTTAGCACTCGTCACTGGCGGCAATCGTGGAATTGGTTTAGCTATCGCCGCTGCCCTGGAAACCTCTGGCTTTGATGTGGTCATCACTTATCGAAGCGGAGATGCACCGAAGGGTTATAAGTCAGTGAAGATGGATGTCACCTCCGAAGAGTCGGTCGATGCAGCTTTTACATCAGTCGAAGAGCAGTGGGGGATTCCCGAAGTAATTGTTGCTAATGCTGGAATCACCAAAGACACCCTAGTTCTTCGAATGAGTGAAGAAGATTTCACCTCCGTCATCGAAACTAATCTCATCGGTGCATTCAGAGTGGCAAAGCGAGCGACTAAGGGACTTCTTAAACTTAAGCGTGGGCGCCTAATTTTTATCGGTTCGGTAGTCGGCGGAGTCGGCGCAGCGGGACAGGTTAATTACGCAGCGAGTAAGTCCGGGCTAGTTGGAATGGCACGTTCATTTGCCCGCGAACTTGGATCCCGTTCAATAACTGCAAATGTAATTGCACCAGGATTTGTAGAGACAGATATGACAGCTGAGTTAGATGAAAAGAGGCGCGGCGAAATCGCAACACAGGTACCTCTTGGCCGTTTTTGCAGCGCTGAAGAGATTGCTGATGTCGTAAGTTTTATCGCCTCACCAAAGGCAAGTTACATCACAGGAGCAATCATTCCTGTCGACGGCGGATTAGGAATGGGGCATTAAGTGGGAATTCTTCAAGGAAAAAACATACTTGTCACCGGAGTACTCACTGATGGTTCAATTGCTTTTCATATCGCAAAGATCGCTCAAGAAGAAGGCGCGAACGTTCTTCTTACTGGTTTTGGTCGTGCACTCAGTCTGACAACCCGCATCGCAGGTCGCCTTCCACAAACCCCACCAATTATTGAACTGGATGTTACTAGTCAAGAACATCTCGACGGTTTGGCTGAAAAAATTCGCCAACATGCACCGCATCTTGATGGTGTCGTGCACTCAATCGGTTTTGCACCAGAATCAGCACTCGGAGGAAACTTTCTCAACACAGCGTGGGAGGATGTTGCTACTGCCGTTCAAGTCTCTGCTTACTCTTTGAAATCACTGACCATGGCATGCCGTCCAACATTCAAAGATGGAGCTTCGATAGTTGGGCTTGATTTTGATGCAGCGGTTGCGTGGCCAAAGTATGACTGGATGGGCGTTGCCAAGGCAGCGCTGGAATCAACTTCTCGTTATCTTGCTCGTGATCTTGGCAAGGAGAACGTACGCATCAACTTGGTTGCTGCCGGTCCAATTCGCACAATGGCTGCCAAATCAATTCCAGGTTTTGATGAGTTTGAAAAGGTGTGGAATGAACGTTCTCCACTTTCTTGGGATGTTACTGATCCAGCACCGGCTGCCAAAGCTGCTGTTGCGCTCTTAAGTGATTGGTTCCCAAAGACCACGGGTGAAATTATTCATGTTGATGGCGGGCTACATGCGATGGGTGCATAGGCGAAGTTTTGCTTTTCTATTTGCAGTCCTTGTTCCACTCGTAATCGGAACAGGACTATTCGCAGTATCGGCATCTAAGCCAGAACCGATTGCGTCCGTAATCGTGGCGCCAAAGCTTCCAACAATCGTGTGTTTTGATGTTGATTCCAGAATCACGATAAAGGTCACAGAAAACTTCTGTCCTCCAAATTTTCTTTTCTTAGGAGATGCTCCATTAAAAGAAATTACGGATTCACATGGAGAGGCAGCAGAACTTCACCCACTTCTTTTAGCAAGATTCGCCGTCGCTCAATCTTTTGCACGCGTCGATGGAGTCGAGCTGTCGATTACATCAGGGTTTAGAACGTTGGATCGTCAGGAAATTCTTTTTCAAGAAGCAGTGCGAAAGTATGGAAGTGAGAGTGAGGCGGCTAAATGGGTTCTTCCGCCACAGTTCTCCCACCATCCACAGGGACTTGCCATCGACGTTAACTACCCAGACGATAAAGCGGGCGCGCTTTGGTTGGAAAGTAATGGATCGCGATTTGGGTTATGTCGGGTCTATGCCAACGAATGGTGGCATTTTGAAGGGGTCATTGCACCCGGCCAAGCCTGCCCCGAGCCTGCACCAAATGCTCTGGTCGACCTCGAATAACACTGACACCCGATTTCCTGAATCAACCCTTTCTCAGGTATTCTTGCCCCAGACCAGTAGCGGCTCTCGTTACTGCAAGAGGAGCTCACCGCTCCCACCTTCTTCGCTCAGGCGAGCTGGTTATGTCGGATGAAGAAGGCTCTTAAAGCCGTGGGTTCGCCCATACTTCACTGCCTGCGGTGTCCTGTTGCAGAAACTTCCGTTACATCAGAAGAAATGCGAAAGACCAACCGAAGGAGCAGAAATCACCACTGAACCGCGCATCAATGATCGAATCCGCACACCCCAAATTCGTCTCATCAATTACACCGGTGAACAAGTTGGAGTTGTAGATATCGAAGCAGCCCTAGCAATGGCAGATGAAATCGGTCTCGACCTCGTCGAGATTGCACCGGAAGCCAACCCACCTGTCTGCAAGATCATGGACTTTGGAAAGTTCAAGTACGAAGCAGCACAGAAGGCACGCGAAGCTCGTCAGAACCAGACCCACATTGTGGTGAAGGAAGTGCGCTTGACCCCCAAGATCGAAGCTCACGATTACGAAACTAAAAAGAACGCAATCGAGAAATTCCTCAAAGGTGGCGACAAGGTAAAGATCACGATGAAATTTCGTGGGCGTGAACAAACTCGTCCGGAGATGGGCTTTAAGTTATTGCAGCGTCTTGCAGAAGATGTTGTAGAACACGGATTCGTTGAATTCGCCCCTAAGCAAGAGGGTCGAAATATGACGATGGTATTAGGTCCGACGAAAAAGAAGACCGAAGCAGTTGCAGAACAGAAGGCAGCGCGAGCTGCTGCTGAGAAGGCAAAGCAAGAAGCAGAGAAGTAAAAACCGAGTAGGCACAGGAGACAGCAATGCCAAAGATGAAAACCCACAGTGGTGCGAAGAAGACCTTCCGCGTCACAGGTACAGGAAAGATCATGCACGAGCGTGCAGGTAAGCGCCACCTTTTGGAGCGCAAGTCATCACGTGTCACTCGTCGTCTTAGCCAAGAGAAGTCAGCAAAGCCAACCGTCACAATGACAGCCAAGCGCATGCTTGGTTTGAAGTAAGGAGCGTCCACT
>Ga0222712_10002338_pt1 | contig 21807 bp, 20 predicted proteins | sample C33_657DmetaG_FD_165043 | JGI IMG/M metagenome (GOLD analysis project Ga0222712, IMG submission 165043) | Estuarine water microbial communities from San Francisco Bay, California, United States - C33_657D | ecosystem: Environmental > Aquatic > Marine > Unclassified | place: USA: California... | reverse complement strand
GTGTCGTACATACACCCCATAGACGACTGGTGACGTCGTCCATTCGAATTCCATGGACGACGCGATCGAATCGATCGATCGCTCGAGCGATGGGTGGCAAACCTCTCGCACTACGTCGTTGTGTGTCGTACATACACCCCATAGACGACTGGTGACGTCGTCCATTCGAATCCCAACGACGACGCGATCGAATCGATCGATCGCGCGAGCGATGGCGTGCAAACCTCTCGCACTACGTCGTTGTGTGTCGTACATACACCCCATAGACGACTGGATCGACGCGATCGAATCGCTCGATCGATCGATGGCAAACCTCGTTCGCGTTCGCCCGACGCGCGATTGCGCGCCCGCGCTCGAACGCGTCGAATGTCATCGCGACGCTTTTCGCGCGACCTTTTCGCGCGTCTCTTCGCGATCGTCCCCGAGACGTCGTCTTCGCGCGGTCGATCGCGAGCGCTCGAACGGACGATCGGCGAATCGAGGATGAACTTTGTGAGCCCATCGCATGCGACGAGGTCGTACGCCACGAGCGCTCGAGCCGTGGACGCCGTGTTTCGCACCGCGAAAACGTACGACATCGCACGGGAAACGAAACAACGACGCACGGGCGCGCTCGCGGTGAAATGCGGGATGACGTGCGATTGGGACGCCTGGGGCGCGCGCGTGCCGCTCACCGTGTTGTGGGTCGACGCGTGCGAAGTCGTGCAAGTGAAGACGTTGGAGAAAGACGGGTACGACGGCGTGCAAGTTGGGATCGGGGCGAAACGACCGAACGCGATTACGAAGGCGGAGTTGGGGCATTTCGTGAAGGCGAATGTTGGGATAAAAAGGGCGTTGGCGGAGTTTCGAACGAGCGCGGATGGGGCGTTGGCGGTCGGGGACGCGATCGCGGCGACGCATTTCGTTCCGGGGCAGTACGTCGACGTCACTGGGGTGACGAAAGGGAAAGGGTTTCAAGGTCCGATGAAACGGTGGGGGTTTTCGGGGCAACCCGCGAGTCATGGGAATACGAAGAAGCATCGAGCGCACGGGTCGATTGGGAATTGTCAAGACCCGGGGCGGGTGTGGAAAGGGAAGAAGATGGCTGGACGCATGGGTGGGAAAAATCGCACGGTGCAGAGCGTTTGGGTGTATAAAGTAGATGCGGATAAAAATTTGTTGTACGTCAGAGGACAGATTCCAGGGAATGCGGGAGAGATTGTGAAGATTAGAGACGCGTTGCGCAAGGCGCCAAAATTAGGCGGCGAGGGCGGCGCGCCGTTCCCGACGGCGGCGCCAGGGAGCATCACCGGCACCGTCGTCGCGGATCCAGGGCCAGATCCTTACATCGTTGACATTCGCGATGAGGCGTGAGCCTGGGGAGGGGGATGAAAGGGTTCATACTAAGGTTTAGAGGGGGAATAAAGGAACGCAAAGGACGTTTTAATAACATCGAAAGGCTTAGTCGTCGTACGGTCATCGTTCCTCGTCGTCATCGTCGTCTTTAGGCTCTACAATAAAATTAAAATCATCACGAATGCATGAATGAATGTATCAATACCGCGCATAGAGGTCATCTCGCTCTCGCTCGTCGCTCGCTCGCCCCGCTTACGGCAACATTAACGGTTTGAGTATCTGCCACGTCTTTTGTAACACCGCCGTCTTGTAACACAGAAACCCACAAAACGTCGCGCCGTAGGAAAAGTCAAACGGTAAATCCAAATGATTCCATCCCGAAGTGAACACCACGACGGCCACTGGAACTAACAACCTCTTTTGCAACAACGCTCTCGAATACACCCCGCCCACCTTACCAAACGCCCCGCCTAACATCGCCCCGACATCCGTCACCGGTTCGTACACTAAATTACGCGTGTACTCCTCATCACTCACGTCTCCACGTCCTCGACCGTCGGCGATTTCGTCGCAATACTGTTGTAAAAGCTTCAAGTACGCCAAACCTCCCGCGACGCCGAGCGCCGAGCTCAAACCGGGGGCGACGCCGTACCCGAGCAACACGTACGCCGTCAACCCAGCGCCGTGCTTCGCGCACGTCGACGTTAAATCCAACTTTAACGCTTTGTATTCCTCATCCGCGATCGTCTTCTTCTCCGTCGCGCGCGCGCACGTCTGGGTCATCCGTCGCGCGCGCGAGCGCGAGCGAAACAGGTTTTCCCGCGACGCGCGCCCACTCGGCGCGCCCGCGGCGACGCACGCGCGCATTTCCCAGGCGTCTCCTTCTCGAAGCGAATGACGCGCGATGAATGCACTCGAACGAACACGATCGACCGAGGCAGTCGATGGAAGAATCAAACTCGCGCGTCTTCGCGTCTTCGCGGCGGCGACTGCGGGCGCCGCACTCCGCGACCGCGCGTAGCTTGGTTTTCATGACGCAACGAAAACTTGCGAAATCGAGCTCGCGCAACGTATCGAGGAAGAAACCATCACTCGCGACCGCGCGAAAAGTGGACGATGGAAATGTCGTGAAAACGAAGTCGTGGTTCGAGCGCCACGCGAACGTCGCGCTGTACGTCCCCAACGTCATCGGCTACCTCAGGATCATCTTCGCCGCGTACGCGTTGAACTGCGCGTTCACGAGCGTTCGGACGTGTATTTTTGCATATTTACTCTCATTCACGTGCGACGAACTCGATGGGAGATTCGCGAGGAAGTTTAATCAATGCAGCGAATTCGGTCGCGTGCTGGACATGGTCACCGACAGGCGCGTGGTTCGCGAAGCGACGCGACGCGAAGCGAAGCGCGTCATCGATCGCGTCCTCGATCGCCCAAAACTGACGCCGATGCGTTCGACGACGACGTGTCAATACCCAGGTTAGCGACGTGTGCGTTACTCACCGTGCTGGCGATGGAATACCGAGAGTGGTATCGCGCGTGCGTCGCCCTGGCGGCGCTCGACGTCGCCGCGCACTGGTTTCACGTCTACGTCTCCGTCTTCATCGGCTCCGATGGACATAAAGATCTCGCCCCGAATTCAAATTGGCTTTTGAAAACGTATTACACCAATCGCATATTCATGGGGGTGTGTTGCACGTCCGTGGAGGTGTTGTATTTGTGCGCGCACGCCAGGCGAGCGGCGCCGAATTTCGCCCCGACGTTTTTCAGCTTTTTCCTGCGCGCCGCCGTTCCGGGATTTATGATCAAGCAAATCGCCAACTTGACGCAGTTGCGCGATGCGTGTAAGACGCTGATGAAAATAGATGTCGTCGAGATGTGAACGACGCGTACGGGCGCGCGATACATATGCGCTGAAAATGAAAAGCGCGTTCGTTCGAGCGCGTCTGGCGTAACCGCCAACCGCTCGCCGCGAACGGCGACACTTCGCGACGCCGAACGCCGAACGCGCGACATCGCGAGTGATCGACCGCGCATAGTACACCCATCGTTATCTAAAAACACACGCGTTCTTTCCATTTCGCGATGTCACGCGTCCTCGCGCGTTTCGCCGTCATCGACTGCGAGGACGACGAGCGCTGGCGCGGCCTCGCGTCGTGCGTCGTCGCCCTCTTCGGCGCCGACGACGAGCGATGGGATCACTACCGCGCCTACGACCGCGAGCTCCCTGAGCTTGAAACCCTTCAAGCGGACTACGATGGGGTCGTCATCACCGGATCGTCGCACTCGATCGCGATGAAAGGGCAACTTTGGGTGGAGGAGCTCGAGCGGTGGACGCGGGACGCGTTCGCGCTCGCGCGCTCGAGCTCGGTAACCGAATGCGACGACGTGCGAGTGACAACGCGCAAAACGCGCAAGATTAAGTTTTTAGCCATGGGATTTGGGTCGTACGTGTGCGCGCGAGCGCTCGAAGGGGAGGTTGGAATGAACCCGCGCTCCGAGCACGTCGTCGGCGGGACGACGCTGGAGACGACGGCGAGTTTTCGCGCGAGCGAGTCGTTCACTCGAGCGATCGCGACGTACGGCGCACCGACGAGCGATAGCGCAGGGGAAAAACTATTCGTGCATGAGAACCGAACGCACGACGTGTTGAAGGCGCCAAAAAATTGCGAGGTGTACGCGCGAAGCGCTTCGAGCGCGTGCGAGATTTGGACCGACGACGCCCAAACGGTACTGGCGTGGCAACATTCGTTCAGCGATGGCGTAGCGAGCGTGTTGTCGCATAAAGTAGAGAGTGGGTTAGATGCAAAGCGATCGACATCGGTGAGAGGTAAGGCGAGCGAGAATAAGGTGAAGGATGATCTCCCCGATAACGACGCGGGATTTCTCATCGGCGTCGCTCGATGCTTCTTACGCGGCGGTCGCGAGATGGCGAACGAGGACGCTCTGACGCTGAAAGAGCGTCGAAGAAACGCTCGAGAGTGTTTATCTTGGGCGTCGAAGAGACGTGAGGAAATCCTGCATTCCCGCGCGCTCGCGAGAAGCGGTTCAACGTCGACCACCGCGAGCGCCGACGCCCGAGCCGAATCCTACGCCGAACGAGCGCTCACCAAAATCTCCGCCGCGTTGAACGCCGAAATCAATCTCGTGACGAACGAAGTTCGATTCCTCGAACACGCAAATGATATGGCGAGCGCGACGTACGTGGAAATCGGTCAAAAGATCGAGGCTTTAGACGTCTTCGTCGACGCGTTGCGTCAAAAAGGTCAAGCCCTCGAGCCGCGTTTGGCGTCCATCGCCGGCGTGGAACATCAAATTCGCGACATGGAACACACCGTGCGCGCGATCGACAAACACGTCACGTCGCTCGAAAACCGGTTCAAAGCGTTAAAGCGCACGGCCTAGGTCACCTGTCATTCACTTTCATTCCCTTTCACTTCCGAAAATCAATCATCCAGCTCGCCGGCTCGCGAGCGAGCCAACGTTCGCGTCCCGCTCGCTTCCCGTCGCCTACGAAACGTTCTCGTCCTCGCCTCTTGCGTCACTTCGCGCGTTCACCCGTATGCCCTCCGAGCTCGCGCCTTCGTCTCGCACTGAACACGACGCTCGTGAACTCGCGCGAAACCAATCGCTCACGGAAACATCAAACGACGAGAGATTCATCCTTGAACTTGAATTCATCAACGCCCTGGCGAACCCGCGCTATTTACACAAGCTCGCCCGCGACGGGATCTTGAACTCCCCGGCGTTCGTGCGCTATCTCGCCTACTTGGCGTACTGGGAAGAACCACGATACGCGAAATACGTGTTGTACCCGCACGCGTTGAGGTTCCGAAGAGAATTACTGCGAGAGGAGTTTCGAAGCGCGCTCGAGAACCCGCGAACGGGCGAACGGGCGTTCGCGTCCCAGTACAATCATTGGCTTACGTTTCGCGCGAATCAAATCGCGTCGAAGGCGATTGAGAAGAAGTAGAACGACATTTGTGTTTCTTTCTTTCGGTGGGTTTTGCTTTTGTGTTCGCCTTCGAGGTGAGGATTGCATGGGTGTCCAGAAGGCGTTCGCGCGCGACGTCGCGAACGCGTTGGACGCCGAGCTCGGGACGCGAACGCGTCGAACGGGAGGACGAATGCGATTTCGCTCACGACCGGTCGTTCGCTTGAAAGCACGTGATGATGATGATGAAGTCGCGCACGTGAAAAAACAAACGCGACGGCGGACGCGCGATGCGCAGGTGGTGATGTTTCGTCGCGGGGCGTATAAAAACGTCGTCTCGCCGGCGCCGTGGACGACGACGTGGAGAGCGCCGAGCGAGAAATTACGCGTCGTCGAAGGCGCGGATGCGAGGGATATGGATACATCGCGAAAGCGTGAGATCGTCGTCGAGGCGTACGTCGAACCCGCGGGGGCGAGTGGTTTCTTTGTCGACGCCGTCGTTCGCGGGGACGTATTCGTGAAGTGCGCGTGCTGCGGCGCGACGTTTGCGCACGAATTGCCGGGGACGACGAGAGACGTGAATAAGGATGAGGATGATGATGGCGATAGTGTTCGGTTTTTAGCATTTCTGGATGCCGATGCGAAAGAAGAGACGTCGTCGGGGGATTACGACGTGTTTCCGTTCCCTCGAACGACCGATGAACTCGATTTGACCGCGCTCGTTCGGGATTCGGTGCGAGCGTTTGGTTTACCATCCGAAACGGTGTGCGCGGAGTGCGCGGTAGAAGTCGATCGCGCGTCTTGGTCGATCGAATAGCGAATAATAACGACGCGTCGTCTTTGTAATATCACACGCAGTGATGACGAACGCGCGAATGCTAGGTCGCCGAGTCCGACGGGCCGCGCGACGGTTTCGCGACCAGCTCACATCGCGTGACATTCGGCGCGCATCGCGCGACATTCGGCGACCATGGCTTCACAGCGCGCCATGGACGTCATCGACGTCGATCACGCGCACACGCACGCACGTGCGATGAATGTGCGAGAACAACCGCGCGCGGTGCCACCGCCTAAAACGCTCGAAGGCGTCGCCCCGGGCGGCGCTCTGGAGACGCTGGATGCGTTCATCGCCGAAACGCGCTCCGCGTTGAGCGAGCGGCGTTTAATGCGCAACCCGCTCGCGTACGCCCTGGAGAGAATCTCGGGGAGAGAATTCGGCGATAACATTCGCGGTGTTCTCGCGTTGGAATTCGGCGTCGGCGCTGGAAACACGCTTCGATTGATTTCCGACGCGCTCGGCGAAGCGTTTCGCGGCCAGAGCCGCGTCGTCGGCTTTGATTCCTTCGATGGTCTTCCCGAAGATTGGATCCCGTCCTGGCCCAAAGGATCGTTCTCCCAGAATGGCATACCGGTGACAATTCCCGGTGCATCCGTAGTCCACGGAATGTTCGATGAAACGCTTCCGAAATACTTTTCTCGCGGCGGCGATTTCGCGCGAACGACGGCGTCGACGCCGCTCCGCCTGGCGCACGTCGACCTCTACTCCTTCCCACGTTCTCACCAACGTCTTCGCAAAGGACGTCTTCAAACGTGGAGATTCATTCTATCTCGCCTTCGACGAGCTCATCGATTACCCCGGGTACGAAAGTCACGAAATCAAAGCTCTCCACGAGACGCTCTCGTCGCGTCCCGAAATCGTCTGCGCCGTCGTCGGCGTCGACGGCCGACCAGATCTCGGCCCACCTCTGCGCTTCTACGCCCCCGAAGAGGCGTGTCCACACCGAGCGTTGTTCAAAATCGCATTCGCCTCGGCGAATTAGGTCGTGTTCATCCCATCAATCGTCATCGCGCTCGTCGCTCTCTTCGTCGCGGTCGCGGTCGAACGCGCCGCGGCTCGCGTCGCGTTCGCACACTTCGCCTCACTCGTTCTCGCACGCTTCACGTTGAATGGCAAATCTCGGCGCACAAATGCTCGATGGATTTTCGTGCGATATATCTCATCAAGAAATCGAACGCATCGTCGTTGAGCTCGAAGAGCTGTACCGCTCGCAGCCCGGCGAGTGGCTCCCGGTCGCCGGCGTCAGCGCCTTGCTCGCGGACGAACTCGGGTACGAAGACGCGGATGAATTCGAAGACGCGTTGAAATCAAATTTCGTGGATTTCATCGCGAAATTACCCCACGTGGAGTGCGCGCGAATCGAGAGCGAACTGCAGCCTGGGTTGTTCCGGGACGTGTTTAAAGTGACGACGAGCGCGAACGGGAACGACGCGCTCGAAGGAAAACAATCGCGCGCGAGAGAGTTGCGATTGAAAGTCCGCGAGAAAGGAGATTTATGGCGCGTTTTAATGCTCAGTTCGGGGGCGGAGGTGGAGATTCCAGAGATTGAGTTCTACGTCGGCGGCGACGCCAAACGTCGGTGCGATTCCGTGTACAACGTCATCGCTACGGCGGTGTTTAATTTGGAATCTCACGTCGCACAGATGGCATCGAGCGCGAACGCGACGGAGAAACAAGGGATTTTAGACACGTGTGACGCGCTCAAAGCGATGTTAGATCTGGAGAAGGAGTACACGCTCGTCGTACGAGACTTTGACGGCGGGTGCGCGTTCAAGCCGAGCGACGGCGTCGACGTCGTCGATATACCACACGATGAATTTCACGTCCCCGTGTTCGACGCGCATTCGCATGACTAATTGCGTCGCCAATCGCCGATGTCGCACGCAATCGCGCGGATGATGACGAGGGTTAGATTGCAATAGTTCACTCGTCGTCGTCCTCGAGCTCGCGCCCTCGAGCGCGCGGCGCTCGACCCTCATTGTCATTCGCTCGAGTTCGTCATCGTCCTCACACGAGCGCGTTCAGAGCGTCATCGTCGCACATTTCGTTCGCTCTCGATCGCTTTGAACGAGCGCGAGCATGTCGACCATTCGCGCGCTCTCCGGCGCGTTGGCGTCCCGCGCCGTGCTCAGAGTCGCCGGCGCCGACGCCGCGAACGCGCTTCAAGTACGTCTCATGTCACGCGATTCGCGCGCTTGGTTTTTGGTGTCACCGCTCTAAATCTTTGTCGGGTTCTGTATCTGACATTTGTGTTTGATTCGAACTAGGGAGCGGTGACGAACGATGTCTCATCGTTGCTCGCGAGCGGCGTCCCGAGCGCGTACGCGGCGGTGCTCACGCCCAAGGGTAAAATTTTCATCGACGTCTTTCTCGCCAAAACGAACGCGACAAGAGATGGAACGAATGAAGGGTTTTTATTAGATGTCGATCGATCGCGCGTTGACGAGGTGCGTCGCGCGAGCGCGCGTGAAATGGTGACAATGAAGACTGACGACGTTCCGTTCGCTCGACGCGCTAGACGGCGAGCGCGTTGAAGCGATTAAGCTTGCGAAAAGACGTGGACATCTCCCGTGTGGACGACGAGTATGAAGTGGTTGTGGAGTTCCCAGGGAGCGAAAACGCGCGTAAGATCGGGAATGATCCAAGATTTGAGGGATTGGGGCGACGAGGATTCGCGGTTCGGGACGCGGCGTCGACGTTCGTCGACGCCGCTCATCGAGAGCTTAGGTACGCGCACGGCATCGGCGAAGGCGTGAGCGAGCTCGCAGATGCCTATCCTTTGGAATGCAATTTTGACGCCCTGAACGGGGTGAGTTTCACGAAAGGGTGCTACATGGGGCAGGAAAACACGGCGCGGCAGTATTTCCGCGGCGTCGTGCGCAAACGCGTGGTTCCGTTTGCTTTCTCTGGCGCCAGCGTCGGTGTCGGCGCACAAGTCGCCGACGCGAGGGGCGATATCGTGGGTGATGTCATCGCCGTCGAGCGCGATCGCGGGTTGATGCGCGCGCGGGTTAAATGTATACGCGAGGCGGTGGCGCCGAACGCGGCGCCGCTCCGATGCGACGACGCGGAAGTCGTCGTCTCCGTACCTTCGTGGTGGCCAAAAAAGTACTTAGACGAAGTAGATTGATGCAACGGTGGCGACCTGTAGATGAAAACGAGTCCATCATCGGCGACTTCGTGACGTGAATTTTTTTGGCTTTGCGTTACACGCCGGCTCGCGTTTACTCTTTATTTACTCGGAATCGCTCGCGACGAACGCTCTCTTTCGGCGTTTGCGTCCTTCATCCCCACCCCCCGACGCATCGCTGGCGTCTTCCTGTTCTTCTTCTTCTCCTTCGTCATTCTCCTCATCCTCGGCGTCGGCCTCTAAGAAATCCTCATCCATTCTTTCCTCGGCGTCCGCTTTCGCATCCTCCCCGCCCCGTCGCTCGTAATAATTTTCCGAGTACCCCGCCTCGGGTCGACTCGCATCGTACCGCCTATCGCGATCCTCATTCATCATCTTCTGTTGTTTTCTCGCCAACGCCGCGCTCGCCCGCATCGCTTTCTCCAATTCCGCATCCGCTTGCTCCTTCTCCTTCTCCGGGTCCACGTTGGTCGCGTACGCCATCGTTCGCGATCCGCGATAGCCGTGCTTCTTATCGATCGCCTTTGTCAACCGTTCGTGCGTCTTACTCTCCAACGTCGCCGGTTTAAACGTTATTTTCTTCGATAACCTCTGCTTGGCTTGCATCAAACCAGGTTGGCGCACGTACAAGTACGCCTCTTCGTTCGCCCCGGTGTCGCGTTCTTGCAGCTCGAGCGCGTCGTCGCCGATCACCAAGTGCCTTGAACCGTCGCTCCACGTCACCACGCGCGCATTAGATTCAACCTCGCGTGAATCTTTCTTGAATCGCCACCGAACGACGTTGAACTCGCGCTCGATGTGATCGGCGTCGTCGCTCGCGAACGTCGCCGCGTCGAACGCCTCCGTTTCGACCGCGAAAATATTACTCAACTTGGCCACACCCACGGTTTCATCGTTTTTGCCGTCGTCATCGCGAGTTAACAGCTCGAGATGCAACGCCGGTCCTTTCTTCTCGTTCGCACGCGCGTCGTCGTCGTCATCGCTCTCGCTCGCGTCCGCGCCTCCGAGCCGTTCGCGAGCGATCTTCGAGGGTTCGCGCGTCGCGCGATCGACGTCCACGTCCTCCCCGCCATCACCCTCGTCGCTGTCGCTGTCGCTGCCAAATATATTTTTTACCAATTGCGACGCCGACATCTCTCTCTCGCGCGCGCGCGATCGAAGCGTCGGTGTTTGAGCTCGAGCGTCGCCGCGAGCTCGACGCCGTCGGCTCGAGCGCGAGCTCGCGAGCTCGAGCTCGAGCTCGACGTCAACTCTTTCGACCACTGCGAATTCTCGGTGATGTAGAAATCGACAAGTGAGTTCGTTAACATTCATTCGTCAGCGCACGCGTTGCGAGCCGATGCGCTCGCGCGTTGGCGCATGAACATGTCGCGTGAACGCGTCGCCGACGCCCGGCTCGCGACGCGGCGACGCGAGCCGCGCGTCGGCACATGTCTGCGTCCCGCACGCATGGCTCTTCATCACCGACGAGGTGCTCGAAACACGCGAGTAAAAACTCGTACGGCGTGTGTTTCACGACGCTCATGCGTGGAGTATGAAGGGCGTCATGAGTACACGTGATGGATTGGTTCGCTTTATGCAATCACGCCTCCGCGCTCGGACGCGATGGTGACGAAACCATTCGCGCGACTCGCCCACGCGTTCGTCATCGTGCTTCGGAGAGAACGTAAAAAGAACATCATTTCCCATGGCGACGTGACGTCGTCGTCGCGCGCTCGAGAGGCGAGGGACGCGATGGTGTGTGATGAGTGTGTGTGTGTGTGTGTCGGTTCATATTCCAGCATTCGTGTCCCCGAGGACGACCTGTTGGAGACACACATCGACGCGCGCCGCGGTCACGCGACGACGACCAAAAGACGACGACGAGACGAGATTGATTCTCTATCGATCACGCATTCGTTCACGAGGTTGAAATTCGCGGGACGACATGGAGTGCATCGTTCGATTCCGCGACGGCGGCGTGCGGGCGCGGCTCGCGCCGCGGGTCGCGACGAAACGCGACGCGAAGGAGGGAGTGAAACGCACGCGAACGGTGCTTCCGGAAAATGGAAAAGGATTAAGTTTGAAAATGTTTACGATGCGCCGAGCGTCGCGCGCGAGCGAACGCACGCGAGCGAGGACGGTGGTGATGATGAGTTCGGCGACGGCGAACGCGAGCGACGCCGTCGAGGCGGCGCACGGCGACGACGCCGTGGATGATGCTTTTGAGGATGCGGTTGGGAATTTCGTCGAAGCGAACGCGAAAGAGGACGAAGTGGAAGTGATTCATTTGCAAGGTGAAGTCGTGGTGGATGATGCGGCGATAGACGCGCGCGAGGCGTGGAAGTTTGTGAAACCGTTGTTGTGTCCGGCGGACGACGCCGAGGCGAGCCGAGTCGTGGAGACGATGTCGTCGATGCTGAGCTGCATGCGCGAAGACGTGGTCAACGCGAGCGGGGCTATCGATCGCGCACGAACGCGATTGAAACAAGTCTCGCGGTGGCGCCACAGCGCGCTGATTCGAGGGAAATCAACCACGGTGGTGGACGTGGAGCCGAACGACGAAGCGATGTCGTTGCGATTCGACGTCGTCACCGAAGCGTGTCGGCATCAGAGCGTCATGGCGCCAACGCTTCGATCGTACTCCGGAGAGACCACGGTCGTGAAGAATGAAGAAGGAAAAGTCGCACTGCGCATGACGGGGATGGCGAAAGTGTCCAAGGCGTCATCGTATACGACGCGATTGGTGCGAGACGTCATGGTGGGCGCGATGCGGTCGCAAATGGAATCCTCGCTCGCGGATTTACAGCGCGTCGTGCGCGACGCGCGCAAGTGAGCGCGACGCGCGCAAGTGAACGAATCGAAAGAACGAAAGAACGAAAGAACGAAGAGAATGCGCTAAATTGAATGCTATGATGATGCTATGACTACGATTCGATCTATGAATCAATACAAATGCCTTCGCCGCTCGACGCGGTCACTCGATGCTCTGCTTCTTGCGTTTGCGCCAATAACTCCAAATACGCCTTATAAATCAAATCTTTCGATCGCGTCACCGACTCCAAGCTGTCTCTGGCGTGCGCCTCGCGTTCCTCGGCGACGCGTAATTTCGCCAACGCGTCTTCGAGCTCCGCCTTGTACGCGAATTTTTCCTTCGCTTCGGCGCGCGCATCCTCCTGCGACGCCCGCTCGCGCTCCATCACGCCTTCCAATCGATGTCTCCATTCGCGTTCGCTCGCGATGTGCTCCCGACGCATGTCCGCGATGCGCCGTTCCAGCGTCCCGACGCCGTCCATCGCCGACGCCAGCCGCTTCGTTTCATTCGTCGCTCGCGCATTCGCCTCCTCCGCCCTCGTCTTCAACGTCTCGCAAGCGCTTTGAAATTTCGAAATTTTTTCCTCAAATCCACTCTCGCGCGATTTCATTCGTTCCAGCTCCGTTTCCATCGCCTTGATTCGCTCCGCGCTCGCCGCCGCTTCGGTTTGAAACCGTCGTTTACACGCTTTGAGCCGCCGCTCGACGTCCTCTTTCTTCTCCACCTCGATCTCTATCTCCCCCTCCAAACCTTTCCTCCGTCGTTCTAATTCCTCAATCGTCTTCATGAACGTCTCCTCGCGAAGTTTCCACGTTTTTGACGCGTCCTCCTTCGCGCGCTCCGTCGCTCGAACGACGTCCCGCTCCGACGCCGAGCGAAGACGTTTCATCTGTGCTTTTCCTTCTTCGATTTCCTTCATCGCGATCGATAACCCGCGAATGGCGTCTATCGCACTTTGTTTTTCCTTTTCGCTCGTGTCTTTGAGTTCGTCGACGATGCGAGTGAGCTTGGCGACGTCGGCGCGCGCGCCGTCGAGCGCCGTCGCCTGGGCGCGCTCGCGGCGGGACGACGCTTTGAGCGCGTCGTTCACGTCGTCCAGCGCGGATGTTCGCCAGGCCAGTTGTTCGCTGATCAATGCGAGTTCATTGACGAGCGAAAGGTCGCTGGGCGAGCGCGCCCGGGCGGTGGAGGCGTCGTCGCGCGCGCGCGGGTCGAGGGCGAGCGCTTCGAGCGCGAGCGCGACGGCGCGCGCCGACGCGAGACATTGGTTTCTTCCCATGTCCAAGGTTAATGGAAAGTTTGAGGAGGGAGAATGAAAGCACAAGTGGAAGTGCACGCGCGATGGTTTGCGCGCGATGAAGTGGAGGCGAACGGTGATTGCGAGTGGGAAGGAGCGAAAGCGAAGGCGAGCGGCGGATGATCATTTTTGAAAATCGTTTACCAGGAGCAAAAAGAAGAACTAGCGCGCGTCGCGCGCGTCGCGCGGTGGCGCCGGAAGAAGCGCAGAGGACTAATACGGTACACATCCAGGAGAGGAGCAATAATTCCAAGAATAGATATCCGTGGTTTGATGCACGCTGGCTGGGGTGTAACCAACCTTGGCGAAACCTTTGGAACCCGTGCTTGCGGTTAAGCCGATGTACGCGTTGCCGTCGTGGTCTAAGATTTTAGCCATGTCGCGGTCTTCGACGGCGACTTGGAAGACGTAGCGATCCATGTCATCGATGAAAACTTGAATCTCACCCGGGAATTCCTTGATGATGTTGTAGCTCTTCGCCGATGCCGTGGTAACCGTGTCCACGGCGGTCGGGAACGCCGAGTCAAACTGTTCGCGAAAGCCCGCCAATTCATTCGTCGTGTCGCCCATCAAAGTCGCCGCAGTATCACTCGTGATGGTTAACACGCGCACCGCCATGCCATCGTTTCCGAACCCTAAACCCGCAATACCACTCGATCCGGAGTTCGTGAGATCCGTCGTGTCGAGATTCAATTTGATCTTGGCGTTCGCCTTGACGCGACCGCCATAACCAAATTCGAAACCGGTTCTGAGCTCGGTTTTGAACTTGGTGCTCGTGCCGGTGACGGCCCGCACGGCCGTGGCAATCGTCCCAGTCCCAGCCTTCTCGGTGGTGAATCCGCGAGTGTACCTAATCTTCACCGTGTGCTTTAGGCCATCCGCCATCGTCGGAACCGACGGCGTCGAACCATAGTGCGCGCCCTCGGCGTCGTCGCTGTGATCCGCAGTCAGACGAGTGACGTCAGTGCCCCAAGGTTGAGACGAGTACGATGTATCGGTGGTCATAAATACGCCAAGGTGATTGTCGCTGTAAGACACGTATTCTGTGGCGTTGATCCACCAATGCTGCTTCCCTTGCTTCGGGTCACGGCGCTCGACGTTGTAAAACGTATCGAATTCCACGGCGAGAGATTTCATCAAGCCCGCGCCGCAATACGAAGGAACGGCGTTAAACGACGCGGAATCAACTTTGGTGGATTCGCCGTAACCTAGACCATCACCCGGGCAACCAATCATGCCACCGCCGTTCGCCGTGGTCGCGGCGCACAACTTATACGCCACGGAGCCGCTGACGGTGTTGGCAGAATCCGTACCGCTGCACGCCCAGCCAACGTTCGTATGGAAGCTCTCCACTGTTTCTTGACGATCGTCGTTGGAAATGACGAAAGCAAACCCGTCGGCGCCGTCACAAATTTGATCTACGCCGCCGCACTGCGTGGGATTTGTGATTCTAAACTCAAAGTTGGTTTCGAATCCATCCCACACGTGTACCTTACGATGCCACCAAACCGCCCCCGAGCGTTGCGACGTACGGAAATCCGTACTCGCCTTCCAAACGTTTGAAACAGAGCTGCTGTAACGGGCGTACGACTCGGTGAGACGCACGACGTACAATTGGGGATTGTCCACCGCCGAATTCGTGAGCACCGACTGGGCATCACCCGCGAAGCGCAAATTGTGTTGAACGCACTTGGGCTGGTACGTGAAGTTGGCGCCGTACGCGACATTGGCTGCGTTCGAATCCTCGCACTTGAAGTTTGCAAAGTTGAACTCCATGTAGAATCGCGCGGTGTACTCCGAAGAACCGACGGTTTGCGGATAGCGGTTGTCACCCATGATGCCAATCGTGATTTGGTCGCAGTTTGGCGATTCATCGGCGTGAATATACTTGCCCAACGCGCTGTTGTACGCTTCGGCCGCGGTGGCAAGAGCTGAGGCGCCTCCAAGGATAGCTTTTGCGAGATATGTCGAAGTCGAACATGTCAACGTCGAGTCATCGACGTCGATCGCCCAAGGTACGGATTCGCGCACAGAAGTGCTGTCGTACACCGACGTCGTCGGCCGCGTTGTGCCAATCTTTGTATACAGGTCCAAGTTATCGTTCACCGTGTGCACGGCGATGCGGAAATTGTAATCGCTGTGGTCAGGCTTGACAAAGTAGTACGCATACTGTTGAGGATCGACGACCGATGAGAGCCGGAATCCGCAGCATCCTGGGTCGATTTCGCAGTACAAGTGCGAGTACGACTGGTAGTACGTGTGCAGTGGGTGATGCGTGTACGCCGCCCGAACGCTGGAGTCCTCAATCGTCGTCGATCCGGACCCATCGTGGAGGGTACCACTCCTAACGCCACCCGCGCATCGTTTGACGGTGATCATCGTCGTCGTAGATGACAAAGTCACGCTAGTATCATCCAACGTGGCGACCGTATCCGATGTGATGGAAACGATTCGATAGTCAATTGAGTTTACGACGACGACGTCGCCCGGAATGAGTTCCGCTAAGAACTTTGTGCCGACGCCAGTGATGACACCCGAAGCGACAGCTTGCGATGTGCCAGTGAGCGATAAATTGGGACGAGTCGAATCTGATGTCGATGTCGAGGGAATGCACCGCCCGTGGTTGTAGCAAATCGGTGGGGCAATGTTGTCATCCGTCATGTATCGCTCGCCCTCCGTCGAAATGTGGTACTGGCAATTTTCGATATCCGCGACGTGCAAACGGAATTCATCGCCAGTGGTCATAGGCGTTGCACTAGCCCACTTGATGTAGACCCCAATGCCCGAGCTGACGCCGGAGTCTACGATTTCGACCCAAGCCGTAGCTGAGGCCGTTAAAGTTCCCCCCGAGTTTTGGTTTGCAAAGGTCTTCCAGTACGTTTTGTAAGTAAAAGTGCTCGTTGACGCCGCGGTAATTTGAACTGTCACGCCACGAGGCCACAACGGTAAAAGTCGCGTCAATCCGCGTACGTAAAGGTTTGCTCTGTTACTGGACGAAGCTGGAACATGTTCGATGTTGCCGAGCGTGAACGGCCTGTCAATCGTGAGCTCGACGTCGGATTGAATCGAGTTGACCATTCTCGTTTGACCGCACGCGGTGATGGTATAACCCGTGCGTAACTGCGTCAAGAAACGAGTTTTACCGTAGTCACCTGTGGATGAAATTGAGCCCGCCACCGGAGGGGTGGCTCCGTTGGTGTCCACGAACGCCTCCTTGTTGCCCCACTCGTTGTCGATGACGCGCTTACCGTACGAGCGCACCTTGCCGTAACCTTTCGTAAGCATGGTGAAATACTCCCAGTGCGTCGCTTTCAACAGCGGTTCGGAGAACGAGTTGTGCAACTCGGCGATGTACTCGGAATAGAGCGCCGGTGAAGTGCCATCCGTTCCGAGATCTTTGAATTGCACCGTTTCCCAGTCGCCGTTGATTTGAACGCTCAACCAAGGACCTGACGTGTACGAGTACGTAACCCACGACGAAACCGCACCGAGTTGCGACAAAAATCGCGTTCCTTGACCAGTGATTCGGAGGGTATTCCCAGTCGCCGCGCCGCTTGCGTCGGCAAGTTTAGTAGACGCCGCGTTGGCGGCGACGCTTTGATACGTCGACGTTTGGTCAAATTTGTGGTTTTGAATCGTCCCCATACCGACGCCTCGCTTGCCGATGCGCGGCGGGCACGAAACGTACCCCCACGAGCTCCAAGTGAGGCCAGTGAGATCGTAGTCCACCGTGAGCGATGTCTCGCTGATGATCGACGTAATCACGCGGTACGCGGGCGTCGCCGGCGCCGTGCCGTATAGAATTAACCAGTAACCAACCTTCAACTCCTTCGTGAACACCGTCGATGAACCGGTGATGTGCACCTTTTGCGACGAACCGCTTTCCGGCAAATAAGTCGTGGTGCCGGTGTTGATCGCGAGCGTTCCCGTCGGCGCGACGTGCATGCCCAAGTAAAACGTCGAATCCGTCACGTCTCCCAGCGTCGTCACGAGATCCTGATCGCTCGTCACGACGGACACCGTCCCGACGGCGGAACCATCGTTCGAGATTTGCTGCACCCCATCCGCGCGAAACATCTTCGTAAACCGCGTATTCGTCCCCGTCCCAACGTTACTCGCCACGGTGAGTAAACCGAACCCGTACCCGTTCGGCCCGAAGTTGCCGCCGACGTGATCGCCGTGATTCGTATTCCCGTACCCCCCGGTACCCATCGGATCGTTCCCACACCACCCACACGCGCTATCCGCCACGCACGCCCCGCAATTCTTGTGATACTCGCACCCGGCGAATACCACGCTCGGGGCGAACGCAAACGCCAGAGCCAAAACCAACGCCGACGCGAACGCGAACGCGAACGCGCCCCGCCCGCGCGCGCGCGCCCTCCATCGCGACCGCGTCGCGCCCTCCCCCTCGCTCGCGCCCGCGCCCCTGTGCGTCATCGAACGCATGGATTTCTCGGTTTTTACATTCATCATTCACGTCGTCGATCGTCGATCGATCGATCGCGCGCTCGATCCGATCTCGATCGGATGATTTGAATTCGCCCGCGGCTCGTTCGATCGCGATCGATGGAACGCGATTCAATCGCCCACGCGTTCGCCACCGACGGGTGGAAAGCGTCGCGTGATGCGCGAATGCGAACGGGAAAAAACAAATCGACGACGTCGACGGTGGACGCTCGCGATCGCGATCGCGCGCGTCGACGAATCGTTCGATTCGGTCGATTCGGTCCGTCGTGGGCGCACTCGGTAGGGTTCGCGCGACCGCGCGTCGGGTCGAATGTCGGTGAGTATATGGGGGGTTGACGACGTTCTTTATGGGGTTTTATGGACGACGCGAGCGGGGCGCGCGCGCGCGAGAGAGAGAGAGAGAGAGACAGAGTAAGAGTACGAGAGAGAGAGAGATGACGAAGAAGATGATTGATGATGATGCTAATGAAGAGTTGTGTTACAAAACGCGAAGGATATCGGGGGAGGATATCGGGTGAAATCGTGGAAAGAGCGAGCGCGGGCGAACGCGCGACGGGGCGCGGGCGCGACGCAGGCGCGAAGCGCTCATAGGCTTTCGTCGTCGGATACTTATTTTTTCTTCTCCGCCTCCGCCTTGGCGGCGGCGTCGGCGGAGGCCTTGGCGGCGGCTTCGGCCTTGGCGACTTCGGCGGCTTTCGCCGCGGCGGCGGCGGCGGCGGCGAGATCCTTCTTTACTTGCGCCAAGTCGCGACAGTAGGGTCCGGTGGGCGGCGACGTGAGCGTCGTCTGCCCGCTCGCGGGTTCAGCCTTGTCGCGGATTTGCGAACCAACGCGTGGAGATTTCCCAGCTTTCAACTCTTGACACACTTTCACCGCGGTTTGCGGGGTCAAATCTTCGTAATAGTTGTACGTATACCCCGCGACGCCGTTTCTGTAATCCGCCACGGCGATCATCGGCGCGTTCACGCAACACCCCATGCACTCCATCTCACCCAACGTGAACGTCCCATCCGCGGTCGTCTCGAACTTCTTCACTCCCATGTACTCGCTCAACGCCTTTTCAACATCTCTCGCCCCTCGTAACATGCACGGCGTCGTTCCGCACACCATCACGTGAAATTTCCCCATCTTTTGCCGGTTAAACATTGAATAAAACGTCGCCACCTCGTACACTCGTATCGGTGCCACTTCCAACATCTCCGCAACCTTATTCATCACCGATATCGATAAATGTCCAGCGTTCTGTTGCTGGGCGATATCCAACAACGGGATCATCGCGCTCCGCTTGTAATTCGTCGGGTACCGCTTCATGATTTCCTCCACCTTGGGCATCACGTCTTTCGCGAACTCGAACGCGATCGACGCATTATCCTCTGCGCTGTCGCGATGAACCATTTGTGCGGTGGAATACGTTCGATCGTGCTCATGGCGCGATGATTTCCTCATCCGATCGATCGACCGCGCGAGCCCTAGGCATGATGCGGGCGCATCGATCGATGGTTCCAACGTTACCCTCGATGCCGAATGCGCGTGCGCGAGCGCCGAGCGACGGGCGATGATCGTCGACGCGCGACGCATCGCGCGCGCGAATGACGACGCGCGAGTCGCGATGGCAACGATCGATCGAAGGGCGATCGATCGAAGGGCGATCGAATGGCCACCGCGTCGTGCGCCTCGGTTTTGGTCGTCATCGGGGTATACGGGATACAGTACGAGCGGGAACGACGACGGTTGGTTGTATAACGTCGTGAATGTCTCGGACATATGGTACGTACTGTATCCATGAAAGTACAGTATATGCGGTCATACGTAGAAAGGACGATGAATGCGAGACTAGAGGGATTACAAGCGGTCGAGCGAGGCGACGACGGTACGAGCGGTCATAAGACGACGCGAGTGGCGACGCCTTGGAAAGGCTGGCGATCGGCGTAAAGCGGAAGAACGAGGTTGAACGTCCACGACGCGAGGCGCAGGACGACGACGAGGGCGATGGGGAAGATGACGCGCGCCGCGACGGAGGCCTCGGGCGCGCGGTTCGCGACGAGTAAAAACGCCAACGACCCCGCGGCGACGCACGTGGCGTAGAGTTCTTGGTGGGAATGCATGATACGGATCGGCTGTGCGCAGCAAATATCGCGCAAGATCCCACCAGAGCACGATGTGATGACGCCGCACGCGACGCCGACGAGGACGCCCAATCCCAGGCGATGCGCCGCGTTCGCGCCGACGACGGTGAAACATCCAAGCGCGAGCGCATCCGTCACGTTCAGCACCGCATTCATCTCCCGAGATAACCTAATGTCTGCTGTAATCTTTGGCCAAAGCCAAAACGTAAACGCCGACGAAGCGAGCGCGGTGGCTAAATATTCCGGCGCCGCGCACCAAAACACCGGCGTCTCCCCGGTCAATACTTGTCTCATCGTCCCTCCGCTCATCGCCGTCACGCATCCGACGACGAGACATCCCATTAAATCCATCCCTCGCGTCCCCGCCGTTATCGTCCCCGCGTGTGCGTACATCGCGGTGCCGAACAAATCCATAAACCGTAACGCCGCCGGAACGTCGGTCGGAAACGTCAGCGCCCCTCGCGGGAACGCCCCGATGACGTCTCGCGCGTTCGGCGCCGACCCGAACCCAATCGCCGGCATCACCGCCAAAGCGATGACGAGCGCGCCGTAGCACGCGGCGACGTAGGCCAATCCTAACCCGAGCGCTTTGCCCAACGCGAACGGGGCGCTCGCGTTCGTCGGCGGCGGCGGCCACTGGCTCACCGCCACGTTCGTCTTCAACAACTTTTTCCCCGGCGCATGTTCGGTGATTTTGTTCTGTCTTTCGTCGTCCTCGCTCGACGAGGGCGAGAAACCCGCTCGAGGTGACGTTGCGTTCGAGCCGCGCGACCGGGCGCGCGCCGACGCGAGCGCGGAGGCGACGTTCGCCGGCGCGCCGCCGCGAGCGAAGATGACGCGAGATGACGATGAGAGCGCGCGCGAGAGCGAGAGTTCGCGAGAGAGAGGCGCGCGCGCGAGGGCGAGAGCCATGGCGCGCGCGCTCGCGCGCGTGCTTCTGAGGGTCGACGCGACGCGCGAAAACGAGCGCGAGGTTTCGTCGGGCGGCGGCGCGGCGGCGACGTCGCCTCGAGGAATGAAAGAAAACGATCGCCGTTGACGAGATGATGTTTAAAATATATATATGGTGTCATTTCACGTCGAACGTCCGACGAATAGGTGGAGATGAGGCGAACGTGCGTATCGATCAAAGGGATCGGAGCCGCTCGTCGTCGTCGTCGTCGCCGCCGCCGCCGATGTTTGCCCTCTTCCCTGGAGAAGGCGACTGGAGAAGAAGAACCGAAAGAATTAATTTCCCGGGGCCATGCCGACGATTCCGCACGCCAACCTCGCGCCCGCATTTCCCGTCGTCGATGACGTTTTGCCTTGCGTGCCGATTTCGCTGTTATCACCCTTACCGAGATCGTCTTCGAGCTGGTGGATGACCACGGCGCGGCCGACGATCGTGTTCGCCCCGCTCAAAGGAATTTGCGAATCTTCAATCGTAAACTCGCACCCGCTCGCGGTCGCGACGACGTTTCCAAGATCCCCAGCGTGTCTCACCTTATCCGTCGGCGCGCCGTGCGTCATCTTATTCGGATTAAAGTGCGGCCCGGTGGACATGCACCCGTTCGTCGTGTCCCCAAACTCGTGCACGTGCAACCCGTGCTTCCCGGCGGCGAGCCCAGTGATCGACCCAACGATCTTCGTCGCCCCATCGCCGACTTGCGTCATTTTCAGCACCCCTGAAACACCCGCGGTACCGGTCAACACGCACACCGCGCGCTAGACGACGAAATACGCCATCGACGAAGCGCGGCGTCAATCGATCGCGCATCGCGCGCCCAAACGTTCTTCATCCGCGCGCGCGTCGCTTTGCGCGTCGCCTCACGTTCGATCGCGATCGACTCAGCGCGCGTGTCGACGTACCTTTTCATTCGACGCGTACGTCACACCGCGTGTTCGTC
>Ga0222712_10002337_pt1 | contig 21812 bp, 16 predicted proteins | sample C33_657DmetaG_FD_165043 | JGI IMG/M metagenome (GOLD analysis project Ga0222712, IMG submission 165043) | Estuarine water microbial communities from San Francisco Bay, California, United States - C33_657D | ecosystem: Environmental > Aquatic > Marine > Unclassified | place: USA: California... | reverse complement strand
GGATGATAGTTGGGTGAATTGTTCTACCCCAGAGAACCTTGGTCCTATAATAAATACTCCTCAATGGGACGGGTACTTTTCCGTAGCTGCACAAGGCGATTATGCCTATTTTAGTTCTGTTGAAAATTCAATTGGCGCCGAAGATATATACCGAATAAAAATACCTCCTAAAATAAAACCTTTGACTTTAATTCAGTTTTCGGGAAATATATATAACGATGAAACAAAAGAAATTATTGAAGGTAAAATACTTGTGAAATCTCTTTCAACAAAAGATTCTTTGTATTTAGAGTTTGATCCATATAATGGTGATTTTGAGTTTATGTGGCCTACTAAATTTCCATTTACGGTGGAAGTGAAATCTAAAGGATTTATTTCAAAAGTAGAACGTTTTAATTTTACCAAGGAGGCTTCCTACAAATCCATAAATAAAAATTTTAATCTATTACCTTTGCGGTTAGATAAGCAATATAATTTGCCTATCATAAATTTTGAACAAAGTAAATTCGAACTTTTACCAGATAGCTTTGATGAATTAAATAATATAGTCAATATTTTAAAGGAAAATGTTGATTATGGTATTTTGTTGGAAGGCCATACAGACAATCAAGGAGATTGGAATGAAAACTTAAAGTTGTCATTAAACCGAGTAGAAAGTGTGCGAGATTATTTAGTGATGAAAGGAATTCTGAAAGGTAGAATTCAAATTAAAGGTTGGGGTGGAATTAAACCTTTAAAGAGCAATATGACAGAAAATAGACGTAAATTAAATAGAAGAGTGGAATTCACTTTGTTTGCCCTATAATGATAAAATCATCAACTGATGTATATTTTAAACAACTAAATGGCATTCGGTTTTTAGCCGTTTTTTTAGTCTTGTTGGATCATTGGCTTGTTCCCATATTACCCATACCCTTAGGTCATCTTGGTGTAGTTATATTTTTTGTATTAAGCGGCTTTTTAATAACAAGGATTCTATTTTTAAATGCTGACGAAATTCAAAATACAAAATCGAGTGCATGGCCTAAAATTTTCCAATTTATCTATCGTAGATCTTTACGAATATTCCCTATATACTTTATCCTGTTATTCATTGGCCTAATATTTAATATATCAAATTTTATGGAATTATGGCCTTGGTTATTAAGCTATACGCCTAATATATACATCATGATAAAGGGTCATTGGCTGGGTGCTTGGGATCATTTGTGGTCATTAGCTGTTGAAGAGCAGTATTATTTATTCTTTCCATACTTTATATTATTTTTTAATAAGAATAATTACCTGCGATTATTCGCAATCATGATTGGCCTAGGTATTTTGTCCCGACTAATTTTTTATGTATTTGTACCTCATGAAATTATAGAAAAATATTGGATGTTTTCTTATGTGAATCCCATTAGTGCTATTGATTGTTTTGGTCTCGGAGGTTTATTAGCATATTATTTTCATTATGATCATACCTATTTTTTAAAAATAGCACAAAAGAAATATTGGTTGTTAATTACTCTATCAGCTGTATTTATCTCATTAATTTTGTCAAGTCAATCTGAATATACTTATGATAATATATGGTTTAGTATTTTCGAAAGATCAATATCAGCTATTTTTGCCTATTTTTTAATTATGACCGCTTTAATGGAAAGAAATAATTATTTGGGTCAATTGTTAGAAAATAGAGTTTTTGTATACTTGGGTACTATATCTTATGGTATTTATTTGTACCATAATTTTGTTTTCAACTACTATCACTTGAATGGAAACACAATATGGGGTTTCTTGTCAATTAATTTAACTTTTTTAAATTCATTAAATACCGAATTAATCTTACTTAAATTTGTGATAAATTTTTTATTATTAATCGGCATAGCAAGTTTTTCTTGGTTTTACATTGAGAAGCCAATTAACAGATTTAAAAACAGATTATAATGCTCAATAAATTAGATTTAGTGGTAGTGATTCCTGCCTATAATGAGGAAGCTTGCATTGAAAGTGTGATCGAATTATGGACACAAGGAATTTCTAATATTTTAAAAAATGAAAATTTTAAAATTTTGGTTATTAATGATGGTTCAAAAGATAATACTGGAGTAATATTAGATCAAATTGCAACCTCGAATAAATATTTAATAGCTAAGCATCAACTTAATGGAGGCCATGGAAATGCGGTTGTTAACGGGTATAAATTTGCTGTAGAAATGAATCCGGATTATATTTTTCAAACAGATTCAGATGACCAATTTATACCCGATGATTTTAGGCATTTTTGGGATTTAAAAGAACAATCAGATTTCATATTAGGATTTAGGCAAATACGGCATGATGATCCATTTAGGCTATTAATCACTAAAATATTAAAGTTCTCTTTATTGCTAATCTATGGAACTTATATAAATGATGCAAATATTCCTTTTAGGTTATATAAAACATCTTTTTTAAGAAAATTGTTATCTGTTTTGCCAAATCCAATCCCTTTTGCACCTAACATATTTATGTCAGTATTAGCCAAAAAAACAAATCAAAAACTATTTAATATTCCGGTCATTCACAAGGAAAGAGAAACTGGTGAAGTTTCGATAAGGCACATGAAATTACTGAAAGTTTGTTGGCAAAGTTTGAAAGAATTAATATTATTTAGGATAAATCTAAATCAATATATCACCCAAATTCTAAAATGAAAAAAGCTCTATTCAGTATTTAAACTAAATAGAGCTTTATAATTAATTTTAAATCTAGACTAAATCGAATCGGTCAAGATTCATGACTTTTGTCCAAGCGTTAACAAAATCACTAACGAATTTATTCTTCGAATCTTCACAAGCATACACTTCTGCTATTGCACGTAATTCTGAATTAGATCCAAAAATTAAATCTACTCGCGTACCCGCATATTTAACCTGACCAGTAACACGATCAGTGCCTTCAAATAAATATGAATGAGCGTCAATGGCTTTCCAAGACGTGCTAAGATCAATTAGATTAATAAAGAAATCATTCGTTAAGACACCTGGAGTATTTGTAAAAACTCCATGATTTGATCCATCAAAATTTGTATTTAAAACGCGTAATCCGCCAACTAAAACCGTTAATTCAGGAGCGCTTAAAGTTAATAATTGCGCTTTGTCAATTAACATTTCCTCAGCAGATATTAATGTACGAGGTTTAACATAATTTCTAAATCCATCAGCTATAGGTTCTAATACTCCAAAAGATTCTACATCTGTATCATCTTGAGAAGCATCAGTACGTCCAGCTATAAAAGGAACAGTAATATCAACTCCGCCATCTTTTGCGGCTTTTTCGATCGCTACAGAACCACCCAAAACGACTAAATCAGCCAATGAAACTTCTTTACTAGTATTCGCAGCATTAAATTCTTTCTGAATATTTTCTAATATATCTAATAATCTAGATAATTGTGCAGGATTGTTAACAGCCCAAAATTTCTGTGGCGCTAAACGAATACGGCCTCCATTTGCTCCTCCCCTTTTATCGGAACCTCGAAATGTAGATGCGGAAGCCCATGCTGTAGAAACTAATTCACTCACTGTCAGACCCGATGCAAGAATCTTCTTCTTTAATGATATAACATCAGCAGAATCTATTGTTTTATAATTTACTGATGGAATTGGATCTTGCCATATCAATACTTCTTCAGGAACTTCAGCACCTACATATCTTGAACGTGGCCCCATATCTCGATGAGTTAATTTAAACCAAGCTCTAGCAAATGCATCTGCAAATAAATCAGGATTTTCAAAAAATCTTTTTGAAACCTTTGCATATGCAGGATCTACTTTTAATGCTATGTCTGATGTCAACATTGTTGGCGCATGCGTTAAAGAAGGATCATGCGCATCAGGTACTGTGCCTGAACCTGCTCCACCTTTTGGTTTCCATTGATTAGCTCCAGCTGGACTTTTTGTCAACTCCCAATCAAAACCAAATAAATTTTCAAAATAATTATTGCTCCATTGCGTTGGTGTAGTTGTCCAAGCGCCTTCTAATCCTGAAGTAATGGTGTTAACTCCATTTCCTGAACCTAATGTATTTTTCCAACCTAAACCTTGTTCCTCGATACTTGCACCTGCAGGTTCTTTTCCTACGTACTTACCTGGATCAGCAGCACCATGCGTTTTACCAAAAGTGTGTCCCCCAGCAATTAATGCTACTGTTTCTTCATCATTCATCGCCATCCTTGCAAAGGTCTCACGTATATCTCTTGCTGAGGCAATTGGATCAGGATTTCCATTAGGACCTTCAGGATTGACATAAATTAAACCCATTTGTACAGCTGCTAAAGGATATTCTAAATCACGATCTCCACTGTATCGTTGATCATCTAGCCAAATACGTTCTTTACCCCAATAAATATCTTCTTGAGGCTCCCAAACATCTTCTCTACCACCAGAAAAACCAAATGTTTTAAAACCCATAGATTCTAAAGCACAATTACCTGCTAAAATCATTAAATCAGCCCACGATAATTTACGGCCATATTTTTTCTTAATTGGCCATAATAATAGACGTGCTTTATCCAAATTTGTATTATCAGGCCAACTATTTAACGGTGCAAATCTTTGCATACCGGCACCAGCACCACCTCGACCATCAGTAGTCCGATAAGTACCAGCACTGTGCCATGCCATACGTATCATAAAAGGACCATAGTGACCATAATCTGCAGGCCACCAATCTTGGGATGTAGTTAATGATTTGACAATGTCTTCTTTAACAATCTTTAAATCAAGCGAAGAGAACTCCTTAGCATAATTAAAAGATTCATCCATCGGATTTGATAAACGAGAATGTTGCCTTAAAACATTTAATCTTAATTGATGTGGCCACCAATCCGTATTTCGAGTTCCACTTCCCGCACTAGGTAGTTTCACCATTGTTGAAGCCCCCGTAAAAGGACATTTGGCTTCTTCGCCATTATTAGCATTATCCATAGTAATTGATTGTTTAATAAATCAAAGTATTTTTTTAACAATTGAAATCAAATATCACAACAATATATATATAAATCAAATCTATATTTATTATATTAGTATAACCAAATCTTATAGTAATGACTATCACTCAATTAGAATACATTGTCGCTTTAAATGAATATCAAAGTTTTTCAAAAGCCGCAAAATTTTGTTGTGTTACGCAACCAAGTTTAAGTATGCAAATTCAAAAATTAGAAGATGAACTAAACCTCATCATATTTAATAGGAAAATTAAACCCATTGGACCGACGAAAGAAGGCCTACAAGTTATAAACGCAGCAAGAAAAATTATTCAAGAAAAAAAAACAATTCAGGTCTTTGCGAAAGGGTATCATAAAGATGTAATTGGAGATGTTTCAATAGGGATTATACCAACAATAGCACCTTATTTAATTCCCAAATTTTTAACTTCTTTTAAATCAAATTTCCCTAATCTCAAGCTTAATATATTTGAAACAACTACTGAAAATATATACAAAGAAATTCATGAAGGTAAGTTAGATATGGGGATTTTAGTGCCAATAGCTAGTCAAGAAATAGCTAGTTTAACCCTTTTTTTCGAAGAATTATTCTTATTCTCAAATGTAAACTCAGAATCTGGAGAAATAGTCCAAACTGTAATCCCAGAAAAATTATGGATTCTTGAGGAAGGACATTGTTTAAGTAATCAAATAGCCTCAATTTGTAATTTAAGAAACAAATCTATTTCTGAAAGTCAAATTATTTACAAAACGGGAAGTTTAGAAACGATGTTAAGGTTAGCTGAAAACGGAAAGGGCCAAACCATAATACCACATATGTTAGTGGACTACCTAAATGACTCAACTAAAAAGAAAATATTTAAAATCCCTTTAAACACTCCTGTGAGAGAAATAGCATTAATATATTCAGAGAATTATAATAGAAAAGGCATCATAAATGCATTGAGAGATGAAATATTATCTGTAATTCCTTTAGAATGGATTTCATCCAACAACAAATCAGTTATACCGTTAAATATTTAATTTATTGAATTTATTCAAGCGATATAAAAATAACAGACTAACCGAGAAAAATATAGTTAAAATTAATATGCCTACTCGCATATTTCCAGTCATTTGAATAATAATACCAAACAAAAAAGTACCTAAAACAGTACTTAATCGATCACAGACATCATAAAAACTAAAGAAAGAAGCTAAATCTTTTTCATCATTTGGACACAACTTGGCATAACTAGAACGACTATTACTTTGAATACCTCCCATCACAAACCCAATACATATCGCTAAAACATAAAATTGCACTTGGCCATAAACAAAATAAGCAAAACAACAGATCAAAATCCAAATAGAAACAATTATCATGAGAGCTGAAATATTGCCTAATTTTTTAGAAATAAACGAACAAGTAAATGCTCCTGGAATGGCTACAATTTGAATTAAAAGAATCGTAATGATTAAAGCATCGGTAGGTAAATGTAATTCTTGACTACCAAATAGAGCTCCTAAATACATAACTGTTTGAGCTCCTAGATTGTATAAAAAAAAGGAAATTAAAAATAATTTTATCGAGGTTATATCGCGTATTTTAAAAAATACATTTTTTAATTCTTTAAATCCTCCTGTTAAATAACTGGTATTTAATTTTAGCGATTTTTGATTATCTGGTAAATAATGGAGTGGAATTTGAGCAAATACTAACCACCATATGCCTACAGATAAGAATGATATTCGACTGGCTAATTCACTGGATATGTTCCCATATAAGTTAGGCAACAGCAACATAGATAAATTTTGTAATAATAAAATAACACTACCAATATAGCCCAAAGCAAAACCTCTCGCACTCAATTGATCATATTCGTCTTTAGTCGCTATTTCTGGTAAAAAACTATTATAAAATACAATGCTTCCACCCCAACCGATAATTGAAAACAAAAATCCTAATGTACCAATCCAATAACTTCCTTTAGTAAAGAAAAATAAGGCAATGCAACTCAATGAACCCCAATAACAAAAAAAACGCATAAAGGCTTTTTTGTTCCCTAAATAATCTGCGACCCCACTTACCATGGGTACTAAAACAGCCAAAATTAAAAATGCAAAGGATATAGTATACGAATAAACTACTGTGTTAGGCAATAAAAAATTCCCAAATATCGGGATTAAATTAGGAGTAATAGAGCCTAATACGACCGCCGCAATTGGAAAATAAATTGGGAATATTGCCGATGTTATCGTTAACGAATGTACAGAATTAGCCCAATCATAAAATGCCCATGCATTTTGAACTTTTGTTTTACTTGGTGTATTTTTCATTAAAATAAACCTAATTGAGCTCCTTCATTTAGGTCGCTATTCGAATTTTCATCAGGCTTTGATTTTATAGTCATAGGAACATCTGTTTCATCATTACCCGTATTAATTTCAAATGGAATATCATCTATTTTACTATTAATAGTAATTACTTCTTCTTGCTCCAGTACAATGGGTAGGCTTATATCTGAAATCTCACTGGTAAAAGATTCTTTGTTAATTATTTCCATTGGAATTTCTTCTGATAATTCTTCTGATGGATCATTATCTTCTCCATCTTCTACTTCCTTAGAATCATTGTCAGCATTTATATTTGACGAATAATTTATTACCTCAGTCTCTGTAGTCTCTAAAGAATCATTTTCTTCCGTTTCGATAAACTGAATATCAACAATTTTTGAATAATTCAATTTACTACCTATGGCTTTCCAGCCCCTCACATCAACTATACTTCCTATCGGTATGATATTGGTTTCATTAGATTTTCCATCAGACTTATGTTTTATTTGAACATTAGGTGAATAATTATCAGTGACCGTTAGAAGCTTAGAATTTTTAGAATCAGAAATAAATAAAAACTTTTTATCGACGGTAGTCGTTTCCAATTTAAATCGTTTGATGTAACTAGATTTATTATTTCCATCAAAATATACAGCTGAAATGATGCTTTTGCTGTTAAATCGTTTTAAATATAAAATTTCCTCTGCAGGATACCGATTCGTTAATTCAAAATTTGTAAGCTCATAATTTCCACTAGCATAAATCGCTAAAATAAAATCACTTGGTTCAAAATTACCTATATGTTTTCCATGTTGATCTCTATTTAACCTACCTATCGTTGGATCGTACCAAATATCTACGCCCCCTAATGTAGATATACCGGCTGACTTTTGAATGATTTTTCTAACAGGATATTTGGTCAACATGTTACCCAATGACTCCCGTCCTTTTATGGCTAATTTTGCGAAATCATAATCAAACTGTTTTATTTTGGCTGTGCAATTTGCCGTTAAACTAATTTGTACAATCTCCGCTTCTCCATTTTCATTTGCAGAAAAATAGGTAACCTTAGATTTAGCATGATTGCCAACTAATTTATATTCTCTATCACGCGTTATCGAAGTCACTTTAAAGCGTTTAACATAAGTGATCCCTGTTTTTCCATCTGCATAACAAATGTTAAAAACTTTACGATCATCATTTTTCTTAAATACCGAACAATAAAGTATGTCCTTGCCAACGAATACCTTTTCTTGAACTTTCGTGACGATACAAGTTCCATCCAATCGAATAACAATGATATCATCTATATCAGAACAATCCATCACATATTCGTCTTTTTTAAGACCATATCCGATAAAACCATCCAGCATGTTTACATATAGTTTTTGATTTGCTGCGGCCACTACAGTGGCAGAAATAGTATTAAAATTGGTTATTTCAGTTTTGCGTTCTTTCCCTTTGCCATATTTCTGCAATAAGTTTTTAAAATAATCAATGGCATACCTAATTAAGTTAGCCAAATTCTCTTCCACTTCTTTAAGTTCATCCTCCAAGCGTCGCATGGACTCATCAGCCTTAAAACTATCAAATTTCGAAATCCTTTTAATTCGTATTTCTAGTAATCGTAAAATATCTTCCTCCGTTATTTCTCTGTAAAAATCCTTTTTAAAAGGATCCAAACCTTCATCTACTGTTGATATAACTAACTCAAATGTTTCACACTCTTCAATTTTCCGATAAATACGATTTTCAATAAATATTTTCTCTAGTGAACTAAATAGAAGCTTTTCCATTAATTCACTTTTTCTAATTTCTAATTCTTCTTTTAATAACTCAACCGTTTGATTCGTGCTTACTCTCAAAATTTCGGCTATACCTACAAAATGAGGTTTATCTTGAATAATTACACAAGCGTTTGGAGAAATAGATATTTCACAATCCGTGAACGCATATAATGCGTCAATGGTAACATCCGGTGATATTCCTGGGGCCAACTGTACTTGAATTTCAACATCCTTTGCTGTATTATCGATGACCTTTTTTATCTTTATTTTACCAGAATCATTTGCTTTGATGATTGAATCAATCAAAGAAGTGGTTGTCGTGCTGAAAGGAATCTCCTTTATAAGTAACGTTTTCTTATCAAATTCTTCTATTCTGGCTCGTATTCTGATCTTACCTCCACGTAATCCATCATTATATGAACTTGCATCCATCATACCCCCTGTCAAAAAATCAGGAAACAAGTTGACTTTCTTATTAGACAATAAATCAATGGAAGCTTGCAATAACTCACAAAAATTATGAGGCATTATTTTTGTCGCAAGTCCAACGGCAATCCCCTCCACACCTTGGGCTAATAATAAAGGAAATTTAATTGGCAATGTGATCGGTTCTTTTTTACGACCATCATATGACAATTGCCAGTGGGTAGTTTGATTATTAAATACTACATCGTTCGCAAATTTTGATAAACGAACCTCAATATATCTAGCCGCGGCTGCACTATCCCCTGTTCTAACATCTCCCCAGTTGCCTTGGCAATCAAAAAGTAATTCTTTTTGGCCCAAATTAACAATGGCATCATTAATGGAGGCATCCCCATGAGGATGATATTGCATAGTTTGCCCAATAACATTAGCTACTTTATTAAAACGACCATCATCCATTTCATTTAACGCGTGTAAAATTCGTCTTTGAACTGGTTTTAATCCGTCTTCTATAGCGGGTACTGCCCTTTCTAAAATAACATAAGAAGCATATTCCAAGAACCAATTTTCATACATCCCCGCAACCGCTATTTGTTCCTGCAAAGCACCTTCTAATGAATCATTCATATTTTAATCTAAATTTATTTTAGTATTACTTCTTAAAAACAACTGGTATAAAATAATCGCAGTAGCTCCCCAAATTTCTTTACCATCATTCCAATATTTAGGAGAAGTCACTTTATTTCCTAAAATATTTAACTCATGAAAAGCTAAAGTATTGGAATCTTTAAACGTTGATATTGGTATTTCAAAAATACAATTTATTTCTCTTTTATTTAAAGTAAAAATTGGCTTTTCGTAAACAATTGTATAAAAAGGTTGAACCCAATGGTTTGAAACATGAATCCATTGTGGTGTCAATGGAAATAATTGATCTGATTCTAAAATAACTCCAATCTCTTCATGCACTTCACGTAAAGCTGTTTCACTTAAATTGGCATCTACATGATCCATTTTCCCTCCTGGCAAGGCCATTTGACCACTGTGATGGCCATCATATGTATTGCGTTCAATTAAATACAATACGCTTTGACCCTCAGTGTTTTTAAAAATAATCACTACAACAGCTGCTTTTATCGCATTGTTTATGATTGTTAAGTCCTTAGAAACTTCATCATTCAAAATCCATAACTGATCAAATTCTTTATGCATGAATTAATTTAATTTCTGAGCGATAGCAACAGCGCAATTAATACCATCTAATGCTGCAGACATAATTCCACCAGCAAAGCCAGCCCCCTCACCACATGGGTATAAATGACTAATTTCTATATGTTCCAACGATTCTGGATCTCTAGGGATTTTGACAGGAGAAGATGTTCGGCTTTCTAGACCAATTAACTGACCTATATTACTTGAAAACCCTGGTATTTTCCGATCAAAATCTTGAAGTCCTTTTTTTAATGGCTCAGTTATAAAATCAGGTAATATTTCTCGAATATCGCCAGGAATTAAACCTGGAATATAAGAGGTACCTAAAACCTCCTTACTCGTGCTACCTTTTATAAAATCACTGGTTAGTTGGGATACCGCTTTTTGTGTCCCGCCAGACAAAACATTAGCCCTGTCCTCTAACTCTTCTTGAAATTGCATTCCTGCTAAAGGACCGTAATTGGAATATGATGAGAGATCTGAAGGTAAAATACTAACGACGATACCTGAATTTGCATATTTAGAATCACGCCTGGAAGGCGACATTCCATTAACAACAACTTGGTTTTGACTCGTAGCCGATGGGACAATAAATCCCCCAGGACACATGCAAAATGAGAAGACACCTCTTTCACTTCCTTTGTAAATCGTTTTGGAAACTAAACTAAAAGACGCCGGTGGCAAATAATCTGGTCTGTCTTTAAATTTATATTGACTTTTGTCAATAAAGCTTTGTAAATGCTCTATTCGAACTCCTATGGCAAAAGATTTTGCTTCAATTAAAATATTTTTGCTTTGTAATAATGTAAATATATCTCGAGCAGAATGACCAGTGGCTAACAATGTTGCTTCTCCTAAAAAGGTTTCTTTTGAATTAGTTTGACAGCCAACAATAGTATTATTGCGAATAAGTAAATCAGTTACTCGATGTTCAAAATGAAATTCCCCTCCTGCTTCAATAATAGCATTGCGCATGGAAGAAATAATCATAGGTAATTTATTCGTCCCAATATGTGGATGGGCTTCATATAAAATATTTTTATCAGCTCCATAGCTGACAAACTTCCTAAGAACATAATTAATATCCCCCCTCTTCTTACTACGAGTATATAATTTTCCGTCTGAATAAGTACCAGCCCCCCCCTCTCCAAAACAGTAATTGCTATCAGAATCAACTTGATTAAATCGATTAATTGCCGCGATGTCACGCCTTCTATCGCGAACATTTTTGCCTCTTTCTAATATGATTGGTCTAAATCCTAATTCGATTAATTTAATGGAAGCAAATATGCCAGCAGGTCCACTTCCAATAACAATAACTATCTTACTATTCTTTTTTAATTTAGGCAATATAGATTCAAGCTCAGAAGCAAAATTGTAATCTTTACTGTATAGACCTATTTTCACAAGTGCCTTTATATTTTTATTTCTCGCGTCAAGTGAAATCTTTTCAATTCGATATTGACTATTATTCAATAGATTTGCACCCAATTCTGACAATAAGAATTGATGTAATTGTTCTGGTGAATAAGCAATCTCTGGACTGATAACGAAATCTCTACTTTCTAACATATTAAAAATTTGTTCAAAAATACAAATACATTTTTATACTAATGAATAAACTAATAAATGAAGTAAGTATCTATCTGCTCCAACATAAAGACAATCCAGTACATTGGGAGGCTTGGAATGATGAATCTCTTGAACGATCTAACATAGAAGATAAACCCATCATTATTAGTATTGGTTATGCGGCCTGCCATTGGTGCCACGTTATGGAGCACGAATCTTTTGAAGATCCAGAGGTTGCTGATCTAATGAATGAACATTTTATTAATATTAAAATTGACCGAGAGGAACGTCCTGACCTTGATATGATTTATATGGAGGCCGTTCAAAAAATGGGTATTAGGGGTGGTTGGCCACTAAATGTATTTTTATTACCCAATAAAAAACCATTTTATGGAGGCACCTATTTTCCTAAAAAAAATTGGATATCTATTTTAAAATCAGTAGATGAAGCATTTAAATTCAATAGAACTGAATTAAATAATTCGGCCGATGGATTTTCTGAAAGCTTAAATGACAACAATTTATCATTCAATGCAATCAATATAGACGTTCAATCTAAGCAATTAGAAAAACCATTTCAAAAAGTTAAAGGATCTTTAGATCCTGTGTTTGGCGGAATTAAGCAGGCCCCTAAATTTCCTTTGCCCTGTTTGCTCGATTTTTTAATCAATTTACCTAATAGTGAATACCTGAAATTAGGTGTCAATGAACTCTATAATGTTCAATTGCAAAAAATGGCACAAGGTGGCATTTATGATCAAATTGAAGGAGGATTTTCAAGGTATTCGGTAGACTCTGAATGGTTTTGCCCCCATTTCGAAAAAATGCTTTATGATAATGTCCAATTAATAAAAACTTATTCACTGGCTTATTCAAAAACTAATTTTGATCTATATAAAGAAGTTGTTTCAGATACAATTCATTTTTTAAATGAGCAGCTAAAGGGAGATAATGGACTTTACTTTTCTTCCATTGACGCGGATAGCGAAGGCGAAGAAGGCAAATATTATACTTGGGAGTTTGAGGAGCTTAATTCGATTATTCCATATAAAAATAATCAAGATTTTTATAATCACTTTTCAATAACTTCTAATGGGAATTGGGAAAATAATAATAATATACTTTTTAAAAATTCTCCGATCATTAATCAACAATTTAGTACTCAATTAGAAATTTTAAAAAATGCAAAATTAACTCGTATCAAACCTAATACCGATACGAAACAAATATTATCTTGGAATTCTATTTTAGTTTCTTCTCTGATTCATGCATACTCCACTTTTAACAATCATGCTTATTTAGAATTAGCAAAGGCAATCATAAAACAAATTGAGAATCATTTTATGATTAATGAAATCTATTTACACCAAGTTAAATATTCTTCAAAACCTATAATTGCCTTTTTGGATGATATGGCGTTTCTAACGAAAGCTTATATAGATTTATATGAGGTAAGTGGTGATATTACTTACATCAGTAAAGCCAATAACTGTTTAATTGATGTACTTGAAAATTTCAAAACCAATAAGTCCCAAACAGTTTTTTATAATTATTATTCAATTAAATCGGAGAAACTTATTGCGGATAAATATGAAATAAATGATTCTGTTATGCCATCATCTAATTCTATTTTATGTGAATGTTTATTTAAAATAGGGTTCATAAATCAGGTTCCCAAATATACCTTAAAGGCCAAGGAGATGCTTGAAAACATCATGGAATCCGCATTAAGCAACCCTTTATATTTCTCGAATTGGTTAAAAATATATGGGGATTACATTGAATATCCCAAAGCTCTAATCAAATACAATGCTAATTTTATCAATAAAGAACAACTAAAGGGAACAGATTTCCCTATCGATAAAACCATGATAAATTATACACCTATTTTGCACCAAGACAAATATAATTTTTACTTATGCATCGGTGATACGTGTTATTCACCTACGAACTCCATTAAAGAATTACAAATTCAAATGAAATCAGTTATTTAACTCTTGCCGGATTTTCGTTGACAAAAGCACCCCAACCTTTTTTAGTCCCTTTAATAGTGGATGTTATATTGTTATTATGAAAATGATGACAAATCGCTATCCCTAAAGCATCTGTCGCATCAAATAGCTTTGCATCTAATTTTATATTTCCAATTACCTCTACCATTTTAGCTACTTGTTCTTTAGATGAGTTTCCATTTCCAGTGACAGATTGTTTGATTTTTTTGGGCTCATATTCCGAAATAGGAATACTTTTTGAAAAGGCTAATGACATGACCATTCCTTGAACTCTTCCTAATTTTAACATCGATTGGACATTTTTTCCAAAAAATGGAGACTCTATGGCTATTTCATCGGGCAAAAATTCTTCTAAAATCCCCAATACCCTTTCATGAATTTTCAGAAACTTAGCTCCCTGAGTGGTATATTTAGTCAAATTCAAAACACCATATTGAAGAATGGTTACTTTTTCTTTGGTAATTTTGATCAAACCATATCCTAAAAATCTAGTTCCAGGATCAATCCCTAAAATTATTTTTTCTGAAGTGGAACTAGTAATTTGCGACATATAATTCTAATTCATGTTTATCAATGAAATCTCTAAAGTCTTAACGTTTATATTACCAAAGCTTATTTGGAAAATAAATGAATTAGAAGTAGAAAAAACTATTTATTTAACTTTTGATGATGGTCCTACCCCTGAAATTACTAATTATGTTTTAGATCTTCTTACCAAATATAAAGCAAAAGCTACTTTTTTTTGCATTGGTAAAAATATAGTATCAAATCAGGAATTGGCCAAACAAATTTTAAAGGATGGCCATAAAATTGGTAATCATACAATGAATCATTTAAATTCTTGGCATGTTTCCTCAAAAGATTATTTCAATGAATTCACACAATGTGAAGATATTATTAGCAACCTTGGAACTCATTCTGTAGGTTTTAGGCCACCATATGGCAGGATTAATAGTTTTATTTACAGCCAATTAATTCATCACACAAAAATTTATATGTGGACTTTTATTACTGGCGATTATAATCCTAAGAATAACCCTAATTTGATCATAGATTCGGCTAAAAAAAATATTAAAAATGGTTCAATTTTGATTTTTCACGATAGTCAAAAAGCATTTCCTGTATTAAGTAATATTCTGGAACCCATATTGCAATATGGCACACAAAATAATTACAAATTTAAAACCCTATGATTGACACGCACGCACATCTATACGATGATATATTTACAATAGATATAGAAACTAATATTAATCAAATTGTTGATTCAGGGATCAATGAAGTATGGTTGCCTAATTGCGATGTAGAAACTTTAGAATTACTATTAAAATTATCAACATCGTACCCAAATATTTGCAAGCCTATGATAGGTTTGCACCCAACCTACGTTAAAACAGATTATTTAGATCAACTGACTATATTAAAGTCATATTTAGACAAATCTAAGTTTTTAGCGGTAGGTGAAATTGGTTTAGACTATTATTGGGATGTAACCTATAGAAATGAACAAATAGATGCATTTAAAACACAATGTCAATGGGCATTGGATAAAAATATTTGGGTTGATATACATTGTAGAAAAGCATATGCCGACATAATTTCTATCCTCTCCCAGAAAGAGTTTAGCCAATTAACAGGAATAATACATTGCTTTTCGGGAGATGCTTCCGAGGCTACGCGACTAACTCAATTAGGTTATTCGTTGGGTATTGGTGGAGTCATTACTTACAAAAACACGAACTTATTTGAAAGTATAAAACATATAGATTTAAAATATTTAGTCTTAGAAACGGATTCTCCTTACTTAACACCTGTTCCGTTTAGAGGAAAACCAAATCATCCACAATACATAAAACTGATTGCACAAAAATTGGCTGATTTATTTGAAGTACAGGTTGGTGAAATCATAAAAATTACCACAGGAAATGCGCTAAAATTTAAAGCTTTTTCAAATTTTCAATAATAATGTGATTAGAATCGTGCCAATGAAACAAAGCATTCCTCAAATTAATGACAATTTCATTCTGGCTCTTTATTAATTTTCGAATATCTCCATTCAAAATGATTTTTCCTTGATTAATAATTCCTATGGAATGACTAAGTTTTAAGACATCTGATAAATCGTGACTAATGAGCAGGCAGGGGATATTTTTTAATTCAATAATCTCTTTAATAATTAAAGCAAATTCCAATTTTTGTTCAGTATCTAATTGACTAAATGGTTCATCTAATACTAAATATTCAATGGGTTCACTGATGGCATTTAAAATCCCTAATTTTTGTTTTTCTCCGCCCGACAAATGAGTCACTTGAGTATTTAATATTTTTTGCAAATGAAAAATTTTAACATATCGATTAATTTCTTTTTGGGGAGCAAGTGATTTTTGAAAAATAATATTTAAAAAATCTAATACCGTATGAAAAGGTTTTAAATGTAAGTTTTGTGGCAAATAACCAGCTTTAAAAAATTGTGGAATTAACCTTTCGTTATGATCATTTAATTCAATTCCATTTATTTGAATGCTACAAAAATCATCTTGCGATAAACCTACAGCTAATTTTGCTACAGTACTTTTTCCGCTTCCACTTTTCCCTATTAAAGCAAATATTTCTTTAGGTAAAACATTTATTCTTATATTAGACAATTGAAAGTGGTTATTCACCCTATGATTTTTTATTCTAATTTTTAACATATCTAATTATGCTTTTATGTGGCATTGATGTCGGCACCTCATCTATAAAATTAAGTATTGTAGACGCATCTACAAAAAAAGTAATACACACATGTTCTTTTCCAGAAACCGAGAATGAAATAATTTCAGTCTCCCCTGGTTTTGCTGAGCAAAATCCGGAGCATTGGTGGTATTGTGTTATGCAAGTTATCAAAATGGCTAATGCCACAAAAAAATATAACCCATTTGAAATTTCAGCTATAGGAATTTCATATCAAATGCATGGTTTAGTTATTTTAGATAAAGATAAACAAGTTTTACGACCATCAATCATTTGGTGTGATTCAAGGGCTGCTAATATAGGTGATCAAGCTTTTGAAGCTTTAGGAAAGGAAAAAATATTAAATAATTTATTAAATTCTCCTGGCAATTTCACCGCCTCAAAACTAGCATGGGTGAAAGAAAATGAGCCTCTTGTTTATAATCAAATAGAACACGTGCTTTTACCAGGAGATTATATTTCTTATAAATTTACAAATGAATTAACAACAACGATATCAGCATTATCAGAAGGTATATTTTGGGATTTCAATAAAAATGAGATATCTAAAGAGCTGTTAGATTATTATCATTTCGAAATTTCATTATTTCCAGAAATCAAACAAGTATTTGAAAATCATGGTCAAATAAGTAGTTCTGTAGCTACTGAATTAGGCCTATCTGCCAATTTAAAAATCACATATAAAGCAGGTGATCAACCCAATAACGCTTTATCACTTGGTGTTGTAGAACCGGGGGAAATTGCCACCACTGCAGGTACTTCAGGAGTAATATATGGGATTAGTTCAGAATTAAAATATGATCCAAATTGTCGAGTTAATTCATTTGCTCATGTTAATTATTCGAAAGAATTACGCAGAATAGGTGTTTTGATGTGTATTAATGGAACAGGTATTTTAAATAGGTGGTTAAAAGATAATTTTTTCCCTAATTATACTTACACCGACTTAAATAATTACGCTAATCAATCTGAAATAGGTTCAAAGGGCTTATTGTGTTTTCCATATGGAAATGGAGCTGAAAGAATATTTAATAATAAAATTATTGGCGGAAGTTTTAGGAATTTAGATTTTAATCGCCATCAAAAAAATGAAATCTCTAGGTCAGTCCAAGAAGGAATTGCCTTTTCGATGGTTTATGGTTTAGAGTTATTAAACTCATCTGGCATAGTTCCAAAAAAGATAAAGGCTGGTTATTCCAACATGTATTTAAGTTCTATTTTTTCATCTACCATCGTAAATGCATCTAATGTGTCTATTCAGCTTTTAGAATCGGATGGAGCTTATGGCGCTGCTTTAGGCGCTGGTATTGGCTCAAAATTCTATAGTTCTGTACAAGAAGGTATAAATTCAATTAAAGTACTCTCTGAGGTACAGCCAGACCAAAACAAAAACAAAACCATGGATAACTATGAGAATTGGAAACAGGAACTTTCCAATATGCAATAAAAGGCAAAGCCTCTCAATTTCTTGAGAGGCTGTACCCAGAGCCGGAGTCGAACCGGCACGGGCTTGCACCCACGGGTGTTTGAGACCAGCGCGTCTACCAATTCCGCCATCTGGGCAAATAAATAAAAATTTGCATTGTAAAAGTAGCTTTTCAAATCCGCTTTTACAAAATTTAATGTAAGATTAAATAGTCTATTCGTAACGTAAAGCTTCAACAGGATCCATTTCAGATGCTTTATAAGCAGGGTAAATTCCTGAAAATAAGCCAACTAGTATGCAAATAATTATACCAACGGTCATCCATAACCAAGGTATAATAAAGCTAGCTTTACCCGAACTAATGCCTTGAGCAATTAAATTTCCGATTGGAATGGCCATTAGAATACCACCTATACCCCCAATGAGACAAATTACAATGGCTTCAATTAAAAATTGCTGCAGTATTCGTGCAGGAGTGGCACCTAACGATTTTCTAATACCTATCTCTCGTGTACGTTCACTTACAGATACCATCATAATATTCATTAAAGCAATAGCTGCTCCTAAAAGGGTAATAAATCCTATAACAAAGCCTCCAACTCGTAATGTGGAGGTAATACTTTCGAAACTTTTTGCAATAGAATCAGAACGATCAATGGAAAAAGAATCACCTCTTCCAATGGGATCCATTCGAACCTTACGCATAATACCCCTTGCTTCTTCCATAAAATCATCAAAATTGACAATTCGCAATGTTGATGTAGTAATATCAAAATTTAATTGACGCCCTACAGCCATTTTTCTACCAGTCTCCAAAGGAACCATAATTACACGATCATCACCCCCACCCATCATATTTCCTTTTTTCGATAATATACCTATTACCTTCATTTTTAATCCACTAACGATAATTTCTTTATTTATTGGATTTTCTTTCTCAAAAAGCTGATCAATAACATCCACACCTAAAATGCAAACATTGATTGAATTCGTATATTCATTTGTCGAAAATGCCCTACCCATACTTATTTTATAACCCTTTAAATCTAAAAAATTATCATCTATTGCCATTAACCTAGAATTAGGGTTTGTTTTTTTTGATTGATATTTTGCAATAGCATTAAATGAAACATTCGTTTTTAGACTAACATTTCCTTTTTCCTTGAACAACACTTTATATCGGTACGCCTGCCTATAATCTATATTTTTAAATTTTTTTTCTCTTTGGCCTTCTCTCCTAATTTGCATCGCAGCTCTATTTCTAATGTCAAATGAGTTTGCACCCAATCCAGAAAAAGAATTGTCAACAGAACTTTGTATACCATCAATCGCAGTTAAAATACCAACTAATGAAGTTATTCCAAGCGAAATAATCAAAGCAGTCAGAATGGTTCTTAATAAATTACTTTTTATAGACCTTAAACCCTCAAAAACATTTTCTTTTAAATTCATTTTGGTTACCTAAATTATAATTTTAGCTTGCAATTTATTACTTATTTGACTTGTAGAAAAACCAATGAAGTATCTAATTTTTCCATTAATCATATTTATGCTGAATTTCAATGGATTAAATGCCAAAAGCATTTTAATACCCATGGATAACTCACAAAAAAATCATTTAAAATCATATGGAATTGTATACAATCATTTGAAAAATGGTCAAAATGAAATAAGGTGGTGCTTAAATTATTTAGGAGGATCATTTATTATTAATTATGACAATGATCTATATGGAAAAATAATCAGTCAAGGCATAACTTGTACGATACTAAAAGATCAAGAAACTGATATTTTACTAAACGAACTTAAATCAATTGAAAACAATTCAGAAGTTGTCATTTTAAATAAATTTGCTAGAATAGCTTTATATTCTCCATCATCCGCTTCTCCCTGGGATGATGCCGTTTCATTAGCTTTGAGATATGCTGAAATACCATTTGAAACTATATATGATCAAGATATATTAAATGGTCGACTTATAGAATTTGATTGGATACATTTGCATCATGAAGATTTTACGGGACAAATGGGTAAAATGTTTACTCAAAAAGATCAATTATGGTATCAAAATCAATTAATTGAGGATAAAAACGTAGCTAAAAATAATGGATTTAAAAAAGTGGCTAATTTGAAAAATAAAATCACTTTAATGCTAAAATCATTTATTATTGGCGGTGGGTATATGTTTGCCATGTGTACAGCCACAGATACTTTTGATATATCCTTAGCCACTTCTGAATTAGATATAATTGATTACGGGTTAGATGGTGATCCAACGTCAGATAATATAAATAGCAACCTAAAATTCCAAGAAACTTTAGCGTTCACTAATTTTAGCATATATACAAATCCAAGAGTGAATGAATTTTCCGATATAGATGCCTCACCTAATTTTTCAACTCGGAAAATACAGGAAGATTTAGATTATTTTGAATTAAATGACTTTTCATCGAAAAATGATTTAATACCTTCTATGTTAAATCAAAATCATGAGAAAATTATCCATGGATTCATGGGACAAACCACTACCTTTTCAACTTCAAAAATCAAACCTAATGTTATTATACTGGCAGAAAATCAAAAATTGGAAGAAGTAAAATATTTGTATGGCACTTTAGGGAAAGGATTCTTTTGTTTTCTAGGAGGACATGATCCTGAGGACTATCAGCATTTTGTTAATGAAGAACATACCGACTTGAGCTTACATAAAAATTCACCTGGATATAGGTTAATTTTAAACAATATATTGTTTCCCTCTGCCCAAAAGAAAAAACAAAAAACCTAAAATAGTTTTCTTAAATAATAATCTTCTGCAGGAACCATAATTCCCTTTATCATATCCAATTGTGTTCCTAATCTAATGTCTGTATTTAATGGATGAATTACTCTTGATGCAAAAAACAAATATTGAGCTTCCTTAGGAATCCTTTGTAATCCTTGGCCAAAAGGATTGATGGGAATCAACTTCCGTTTAAATTCTTTGCCCCATAATGGATACTCGTAATCATCATTAATTGTCCCTAAAGCTACTACGGCATTAGCAGGGACTATTTTTTCGAAATTTTCATAGGCCAATGTCAAATCAGGCCTAGACACGGTAAGCGCTTCAGTCCTATTTAAACTGAAAATTGATTTTTTTCCATATGCATCAAAAGGCAAAGCTCTCAGGTTTAGACCAATTGTTGACAAAGCAGAAAAAGAAATTAAAATAACGGTACAAATGAAAAAGAATTTACTTATCGATCCGGGTGATTTATAAAAGAAATAATCAGCTATATAAGCAAAAAAAGGAACAATGTAGATCAATGAACTAATCATGTATCTGCCTTTCCATGGGTCATATGGTGCTGAAT
>Ga0222712_10002336_pt1 | contig 21818 bp, 33 predicted proteins | sample C33_657DmetaG_FD_165043 | JGI IMG/M metagenome (GOLD analysis project Ga0222712, IMG submission 165043) | Estuarine water microbial communities from San Francisco Bay, California, United States - C33_657D | ecosystem: Environmental > Aquatic > Marine > Unclassified | place: USA: California... | reverse complement strand
TTAACTTGAAGTTGAATCGTTCCATCTGTGTTTCCGGTGCTTACTAGCGCCGTGCCAGATGTGGTTCCTGCTGCAATCGTACTCATATTTTTTCCTTAAAGAACAACCCAGCGCTGACCCGCTGTAATAGTGACCGTTACTCCCGGCGCTTGAGTTATAGGGCCAACAGAAAATCCGTTCTGCCCAGAAGCAATAGTGTAGTTTGAAGATATTAACGTATTGTTAACATAAATACTACCCCCAGCGGCGGCTCCTGTTTCTGTCCAACTTGCTGATGATCCATCTGTTGTGAGGTATTTACCAGCATTACCAGTTTGTGATGGCAAACCAGAAGCTGGTGTTGCCCATGTTGGCAATCCGGCAGAAACAGTTAAAACTTGACCTGTAGAACCAACTGTTCTTTTAGATAAAGTGTTTGACGCAGATGCGTAAAGCATATCGCCAGTGGTGTATGTTGATTGATTTGTGCCGCCATTTGCTTCAGGTAATACGCCCGTTACCTGTGTAGCTAAGTTAACAGTTCCGCCTGATATTTTTACATAGTCAGTGCCGTTGTAATAAACAGTGACTTTTTCACCAACTGGCACAGACACACCGGTCTGGCCTGCCGCTTTAAACGTTACCGATCCGCCAGTAGCCGCATTATCAACAATGTAGGTTTTGCTGTAGCTTGGTGCTGTAACAACCTTGGTTGTGGTTAGTGTGCCTGTAATGCGAATAATCGCATACTGCGCTGTTGTGCTGGTAATGTTTGTGCCAGATGCGGTTCCGGTCGTATTGGCTAAAGTAACTGCACCATCACCATTTAAAGTTAGCGTACCCGCAACAGAAATATCAACGTAATTAGTAATGCCATAGTTAACGACATCACCCCAAGTACCGTCAAGTTCGCCATCTACGGGAAGAGCTAGACCAAGAAGAGTTGTTGTTCCAGTTGTCATATTTTTTCCTTAAAGGATAACCCAGCGTTGGCCGCTGCCAACTGTGTAAGAAGAACCTGAACTAACGGTAACTGGGCCTACGCTCATACCATTTTTGCCGGGTGTCATTGTGTATGTACCAGTCAAGGTTGTGTAGTTCTCTTGAACCGCACCTGTACCATTGGCAAACGCAGCCATTATTGATGGATACGTTACAAAAACATCTTTTGTTCCAGCCGAAAAACTTAACGCAGAGGGCTGTGTTCCTGAACTATTGGAAAAAACAGTTGTCCTAGCTAACGTAGTCCCAGACGCTGTATATGTACCAATACCTACTTCCCACTCATTACCAGTCTGTCCAGCAATACAGTAGTACGTAGTGTTTGCGTTACCAATAACAGCAAATGATTGAAACCCCGTAGAGGCTCCCAAAAGCGTAACTGTCCCCGTACCCGTGGTTGTGGTAGTTTCTTTTACTCTGTCAGCTATAACAAAAGCCATAATTTATCCTTTTCAGACTGTGTCAACAATGACCCACCCCGGCGTTTGTTCATCATCAACAACTGTCCAGCCTGACGTTTGTGTATTGTCTATATTTTGCCAGTTTGCATCCTCTGTGTCATCAATTAATGACCAGAAAAATACGCCCATATCACCAACAGCGCCCATCGCTTGATTGCCAGTAACTGCAATCAGACGTTGCCCAACCGTACTTCCAACCGACCCAGTAGCTGAAACACCCGTAAGTGCTTGCGTATAAACAGCTTCACCCGTAACTGTACCAACAAAACCATCGCCGCCTACACCAACCAAAGCAACAGTTGTAACTGGGATGGTAGTTCCAACAGAGCCGGTAGCAACTACGCCATCTTCATCTTCAGAGCTACTCTGCGTAACTGTACCAACTTCACCCGTAGCCGCCACACCAGTCAAGGCCGCAACTTTGGCAAACTCTACAGATCCAACCGATCCTACAGCTTCAACGCCTGTTAATGTTTGAGTTTTAACTAGCCCGACAGAACCAACTGCGCCAGAAGCTGAAACGCCCGTCAAAGCTATTGTCAGCGCCGCATTAGCTGTACCAGCATTTCCGCTGGCTTCTACGCCAGATAACGAAAACTGATGTGGGCCAACACCAACTGTACCAACCGAGCCTATGGCAATTACACCCTCTTCGGTAGGATTGTTTACCTCTGTAACATCACCAACTTGGCCGCTGGCAGATACACCTGTAAGGGCAATAAAACGTTCAGCAACTGTTACTGTGCCAACATTACCTGCGGCCTCAACGCCCGTTATATCTACGCTCTGAACGACATCTGCAACAACTGTACCAACAGAACCATTTGCCGATACACCAGTCAGAGCAATTGCATACGTTGGGATAACTGTGCCAGCATATCCATCAGCATGGACTTCTTGAATCTCAGGTAAGTTAGTCTCGTCTACTCCACCAACAGTACCAAAAGCAGTGACGCTTGTTAACCCAATCAGCGGCGTAGCAACAACACTGCCTACGTTTGCAGAAGCCGCCACGCCTGTTATTGCAATAGACCTTGCGTCTACTGAAGCAGTGCCAACAGCACCAGCGGCTGAAACGCCTGTTATTGCGACTGTGCGACTAGAAGTTACAGAGCCAACAGAGCCTGTGGCTACAACACCATTCTCAGGTAAGCTGTTTGTTTCGGTAACAGTGCCCGCTGAACCAGAAGCAGAAACACCTGTCAGGGCAATACTACGTTCTGCGACTGTAACAGTGCCTACAAAACCGCTGGCAACTACCCCGTTTTCAGTCGGATTATTGATTTCCGAGACTGATCCTACCGACCCCGATGAGGATACACCGGTAAGGGCAACAGTAACATTTCCCCCCGCAAGCGAGGAGAACGGAGCACCTGCAAACGGGGCTATACCGAACATAGACTAAACGGCGAGTTACCCCGCCGTCCCTAGTTAGGTTGTAGCCAAGCGGATCAACGCTGTACTTGTCGTATTTGAAGGCATTGTCAAAGTGAACGTACCGGCAGTCACTGTTTGTGAGCCAAAAGTATGAACACTGATTGACTTGTTACTCTGAGTAGAGTTGTACAACAACACAGCATCAAACGCAGTAGTCAACGTTACGTTGGTGTACGTAATACTTGCTGAAGGTGTCCAGTATGCAACACCCGCTGTTGTAGAAGAGTTGGTTGCCGTTGGGCCAGTTGCGTTAGTTACTGTTACGCCACCAGCCACATAGTTTGTACCTACAACTTCACCAGTAGAAGAGTACACGGTGGTAGAAGCATTAACAGTAGCAGATGCCAAATACAAAGCAGCTTTGAGAGTATCAACTGTTGGCGCTGTTAAGCTTCCGCGAGAAACCAAAGTAACTGTGCCAAGCTGTTGAGCGCCGACCATTAGATCGCCCATGAACGAAGTGGTCATTGATTGGGTATTAGCCATAATATTTCCTTATGCAAAAGATGCTGCTTCAGCAAACAGCGGGGGTGAAGTCTTTAAGCGAACATGAGCAGAACGGTGAACAAGCTCACCCTCTAACCAATACTCAACCCAAGTTGTGTATTCAATATCATTATCCAATGAACCCTCTCGCTTTTCAAGCAAAGATTCGTCCATTTCGCCTTTAGTGGTGTTTACAAGTGCCATGTATGCTCCTTAGTTAGAACTGCGAATTAATGCAGCCGATGCAGTATTGGCTGGCATTGTAATGGTGAAATTAGTAGATGTTTTGTCAGACCCAAAGTCCAACACAGCAATGGCTTTATTACTTTGCGTAACGTTGTAGATCAGAGCACAACGAGCCGTAACCGATGCGTTAAAAACCACATCGGCAAAATCTACATAGGCTGTAAACCCAGACGAGTTTATTGTTACGCCAGTTAGAGTTACCCCACCAGCAACGTATCCAGTGCCTGTAACTTCACCATCCGTTGTGTAAACGGTAGTTGATTCGTTTAAATTAGCATTGGCCGTATACAAGGCTATCTTTAACGTATTGGTAGATAGGTTGTGAACGCCCGTGTATAGCTCTGTTTTAAAGCTAGTTGTTTGGGTTTGAAGAATGCTACTCATGAAACAGAAACCCTAACCTGACCGTCACGATAAGCATCCATGCGTTGTTTGCCATCACCCAAGTTCTTGAGGAGTGCAATAGCCTGAACATAGCGTTCTTGCGCTAACTTAACCATATCCCCGTCACCCTTCATGTAGGTGTACGCTTCGCAGATAGTTCCGTACAACAAAGTTGAGTCAAAATTATCACCCAACCATGTGGTGCTGGCCGTAACAATAGACTCTGGATAATAATAAAAATGCAGTTCAGCGCGGTAGTTTGCACTAGGCGTTGGGCCAACAATAAATGTCAACTCATTTACGTTCGCCGAATTTGGGCCAAAGATTGCGTAGTGTTTTGGTTCTGCCGCATAGGCTGACAAAGGATAAGCCTCACGAATAAAGTTTACGTCTTTGTTAAGCAGATACAAATAGTCGCCTTGAAACACAACCGTACCAGAAACGGTACTACTGTTGGCTACAGTCAGCGTGACTGTGGTTCCATTGATGCTGCGAACTGTTGCGTTGGTTCCGATGCCAGACCCAGTAACTTGTTGTCCTACGGCAATCCCTGTAGTGCTTGCCACCACAATTGTTATCTGACCTGATGTTCCTGTGGCAGTTGTAGTGTTATATGGATAAACAGCCAAACTGTATGTAGACAGGAAATCATCAGGTGCAGACAAGTACTTATTGCCGGTTTGCAATGTGCCAGTCATGTTCTTTCGCAAGTTAGCAATCTGCACTGTGTTATAGATGCGTTGCTCCGCCTGACGAATGAACGTATTCATATTGTCAGTTGGGAAAGAGTTTTCGCAGTAATCAGATACTGCGGTGACTAGCTGGGCGTAATTCATGCCATTGGGCCTCTGCTCATAACGCCTTTGGTAGCCGCACCTGCACCACGCATTTTGATACCAGTTGTCTTAGCCGCTGGTTGTGAGCGGCGATACACGTTGCCTACAGCCATGTTGACTGTTCCGGCATCGCTATGGTCGGGGCCAGAACCGGGGTTGTCAGTAGCTTTAACAACTTTACCAGTCATGGTGTGGGGTGTAGCATAGACCTTGGCATCGCCAACTTCTTTGCCCATCATTTTTTTACTGTATGTAGCCATAGTTAGCCTCGTTTCTGATTGGCAATCTTTGCCAAGTTACGACCCATAGTCTTCATGTCAGAGTTGGTTTTACCCTTACCTTTACCTTTTCCACCCATCATTTCTTTCTGGGAAGGGCCGCTGGTAGGAAAGACTTGAACATCAGTCTTACCCTTTTTAGCAACTCCGTCTGCTGATTTTGTATATGCCATGTTTAAACTCCTTAAGATATCGTTACTGTACCAACAAATGTCGTTGCCACCAAGTAGTTTGGTGTTAATCCTGCATCATTTAAACTAGCCCCGCCAACCGGCTGCCAGCCCCACTGAATGTCTCTTGAGCCACCGGATAGGTTGCCATTAGCGTTTACACCAGAAGTCACATATGTTGTGTCTTTACGTGGATTACGTAAAGCCTGTGGATCATCTACAGGAAATGTACCTAACATCAACTGCGGCTGATCCGGATCCCAGCACTCGGGACACACTAACAACTGATACAAACGCTGCTTAATAATCTCAGTCTTAAGCTTCTTGAGTTGGTACTGCTGTCCACAACGATCACATTCAGCAATCGCTATCTTGCCGGATGCAAATCTATTTCCCATTATGTGTTACCAATAAACATCTGGCGAGGTACAAACCTTACAGCAGCTTTCTCACGGTCTTCACCAGCAGCAATCTCAAAGGTTTCATCGTAAATCTGCTTAAGCATCTGAATGCGAGGCATTAGGTCAGGTGTCTTAATTGCGATGTGATAAGCCAGCCCAGCTACCAAGCACGGTAGGAAGCGGAAGTTCATGTCAGATGTCTCGACACCAGCACCCGCATCCTGCACTCGCCTTAAGCGCCAGTACACAAATTGGTAAGGGGTGCTGTTATCAGGTGTAGGCCACACAGTAACGGCAGGAAGCTGCGGGACGAAGACTGCTGTGCCATCTGCTTGAGAAGCCGCTGTCGTATTGTTCTGACCACGGTACACACCACCTAGGGTATTCCCTGAGATGTAGGTGTAATAGATGTCTTCACTGTTTAAACGGATAAAGCCTGCTCCGGCTAACCCAACCACCGTGTTAAGCGTGATCGTGGTGTCCGTGGAGGTAATGGCTCCATCCAAGACCGCAGTCGTTGGATTAGTTTGCCCAGAAAGACGTTGAATCCAAACTTGGATTGGTCTTGCTTGGCTGAGTTTGTTTGGGATTGTTGCATACGTGGAAACACTAATGCGTGTGATGGTTAGATCAGCTTGCGTAGAGGAAGTGTTAGATCCTGTGCGGATCACATGCTCCAGCAAATCAATGGTGTCTGTCGGTAGAGCGTATGTAGCTAGGCCGGGAGTCAGGTTAATGATCCCCTGCTCCATCGTCCACATGTTGATACCTTTGTTCTGCCACTCAATGGTCATTAGGTTCATTGATCTACGTGCTGTACGCAGATCGTAGCCTGAACGCATCTCCCGCCCAGCCCTCTCCCACGCTTCCTCGGCAATCTCCGTGAAATCCATATTGAAGAGGGTTGAGCCGGTAGTGGTCATCTAAATCCTGCCGTTTTCTTTGCTATCGTTTTAGGTTGGGCTACAAACTGTTTGCCCGCCGCCTTGCCTGCACGTTTGGCTTTGGTTGTAGCTGCGTACTCAGATGATGACAAAGACTTGATAGCCGCTTCGGGCAAATACCGCTCCCCCGTCTTACTCGACGGCTTTCCAGACTTGGTGCGCCATTTCTGGTCGCCCCAATCTTTAAGCGATTTTTGAGGAGCTTTCAATCTCTATACCCTCCACCAGCTTCTTTGTACTTTTTAGCAACAAGTTGTGCTTTACGGGCTGACCATTGGCCTGCATCTGTTCCGTGGGTAGAGGCGGCTTTTACCTGAGACACAATCCGCTTGCGCAGATCTGGCTTAGTGTAATTACCAGCAGCATTTACTTTCCCGCCTTCAGCATACTGCGTGAAGTCAGTGTCATCCCGGCGAGCTTTACGCTTGCCTTTGGGCATTTTGCTGGACATTATTTTGCCCATCCCACGGCTTGCCATCATCTCAGCACTTTCCGCCGTAGTTCATTTTGACCATAGTGCCCTTGGTCTTGCCTTTAGTGGCACAACCATCCGCACGACGGGAAGCTGAACCCACAGAGCCACCACTCTTCATGCCCATAGCAGAACGAATGCGATCACTAACAGAACGTGTATCGGTTGGGCCGCTACCCGCTCTAGCACGTTCACGGCTCATCTTTGCACGTTCAGCCAAAGACATTTTGGTCTCATCAGTTTCTGCCGCAGCTTTACGCGCTTCTGATTTAGGAGCAGCTTTTGGAGCAGCCTTACGCGCAGGCTTGGGAGTGGCCCGTACTGTTTCAGAAGTGCCGGGAGCGCCACGCCTCATGGAATCCGCAATATCCATTGCTTCATCAGAAGCATTGGCTGCTTGCATTGCATCTACTTCACCGCCATCGTCATAACGTCTTTTCATGTTAACTCCTTAGCAGGCTCTGCCGCCTTTTTTCATTGCAATCATTGTGCCTTTGGTTTTACCCTTAGACGCAACACCATCTGTTGTTTTACCAACTTTTACTGCACCCATTTTAGATGCAGCCATGCCGCCACTCTTCATGCCATGCGCTTTAGAAGCAGGGGCCGCAGCATGAGCTTTTAAAGAAGTAGCAATGCCACCTTTTTTCATGCCGTACTCAGCTTTTTCATGCTTAATCATGGATGCGGGCGCACCCTTTTTCTTCATAAAAGAAATTTCTTTTTTTGCCATTGCTTTAGATTCAGCCATATCGCCACCTTTAGAAAATTTACGGCCTTTATCAGCCTGATTAAAGTCCTTACCCACAGATTGTGGGACTCCCGCTTTCTTGGCAAACGCAGGATTATGCGCTACTGCCGCCATGAAATTCCGTTGTTTTGCGCTTGTGCTTGGCATTACAGATACCTACCTTTTGTCCTGCCTCGCTGCGCAATACCATCACCACGACGTGAGGCAGTGCTTGCTTTAGATTTTGGCGCAGATTTAACCTTGCCACCACGTTTAAACGCATTTATATCGTCATCTGCGTAGGTGTTAAGAGCTAATTTGTCATAACCGCCATTTGACGATGAGAAACTGCGATCTTCTACAGGGATTTCTCCCCTGTCTTGGAAGTAATCTCTAGCAGTGTCTTTAGCAAGACCAGCTACAAATCCTTTAGGATCTGCTACAGCAGAAACTGTATCTTTTGGTAAATTTAAAGCCTCTTCAAGTTTGTTTGCTAAATAACTTTTAGCAGAGCTAACTGGAGTAAGGAACGGCTCAACATCTTTTGGGATTTGATAATCCAAAGCTTTTGCTCCGGCTTTAACGCCTCTACCAAGAAGATCAAGTGCAGCAAGTCCAGCCATGATTACTCACCCCTTTTGAATAAGTTGGTCAATTTTTGCTTCAAGCTTGTTAAAGCGTTGGTCAATGTGGTTCGTAATGCGATCCACTTCTGCTTGAGTAACGTTATCACGAGCAACCTCCTCACGGGTTTTGTTCAACAGGATCGTGACACGAGCCAGTTCCCTGAACTTTTCATTCATCATGTAGCCAAGCAAGCCAATCACCAAAGACAGGATTGCTGACCATGCTGTGTTTAGATCTAACAATTCCATGCCCTCAAAGCTTTATTGATGCGTGAATCCGGATCGTTTGCTGTTTTTGCACTCGTTAGCTTCTTTTTCATGCCGCCCATCCTCGCACAGAAAGAGTCGCGCCGGGAGCCGCCTTCGGGCTGGGGAGCCTTCAAGTTCATACCTTGCGCTTTCGCGGAGGCTCGTCCCTTGGCGTTTAAACCGCCCTTCTCGGACTTGCCTTCTTTCCTCTGCCATGCTGGTGACTTAGCCATAGAACACCACTGCGGTCAGGCCCGCTCCGGTAGTGATTACTAGACTTGTTTCACACAATACGCCTTCGCCCGGAATCCAGATGTCATCCGAGGCTTGACCTGCGACAGTGAAAGTAAACAAAGTGGTAGCGCCATCTTTAACGGCAATAGTAGAAGCGCCAGAAGAGCTATACCAAATACCCTTAAAACGTGCGCGTCCCGCATATACGGTAGTGGTTGCGCCAGCAGCGCAATCCTTACCTATTACGTCTGTTTGCATCATAATCAATCTCCTTTAAAAAAGGGGCCGAAGCCCCTTGGGTTGATTAGGAGTTAGCGAATGGCGTGGCAACAGTGCCTGTGCCCAACACCATGCCAGTGACCATGTACTTGTTAGCGGCAATGGCAACGATTTGAACCCATGAACCTGCAACACCACCAGTGGTAGTACCGTTCAAGTTAATGAAGTCATTAGCAGCGGCGGCGTTAAAGCCAACCAATGCCGCGCCATCAGTATCAGCGTCGTTCATCACAATTGTGCCAACGTACTTATCAGTGCCGTTAGTGCCAATCTTCAATGAGCTAGTGGCAATTGTTGTAGGAACCCAGATTGTGTAAACCACGCCTTCATTGTTGGCTGTGCTTGGGTCTTGACCGGGGCCAGATGTAACTGAGTTTGCTGATGTGTTGATTGCTGGCAATGTCAAAGTTAGTGCAGCAGCCAATGTGCCACCAACAGAAATAATGCGACCGCCATGAGCTTCGGGGCTTAGTGTGGTGCTTGCTGTGATTTCAACAATAGTTGCTGGGCCTTGTTGATAAATGCCGCCCAATGAACGAACTGGGCCTTGAAACGTGGTACGTGCCATGATGTATTCCTTACATGCAAGTTGTGGTGTTCTGTCTGCATGTCGTCAGCCGGGACTGTCAGAACACCGGATAAGCCCGGATTAATATGTTTATACCACTACGTTTAAACCAATGCAACAAAAAAGGGAGCCGAAGCTCCCCTTTTTTTTGATGCCTATTAAGCGCCGGGTGAACCGAACACGCCCAAAGGATCTGACACGCCGAAGCTGTAACGCTCACGGGCTTTGTAACGAACGTTACCTGTGTCAAAGTCACCGTCCATGCCTGTAGACATGGGGGTACGCACAAAGTGCTTCAAACCGTTAGGCACGTCCGTACACAGGAACCAAGCATTGGTGTCTGTCAGGTAGTGGTTAACAGTATAGCCTTCAGGAATAGAACCGTTGTTCTTCAATGCGTTGATGTCATTGTCAGCAGTAGAAACACGGAGTTCGGTTTCCAGCAAACGTGTAGCAACGAACATCAAAGAAGGAGGAACAATCAACTTCCTAGGCTTTGCAGCGATCAGCAAGCTACGCTCATCTGTCCAAGCTGCGATTTGAATAACAGCGTTTTCCAACGATGTTTCATTCAAGTCGGCAGCGGTAGATGGTGTGTTGCTGTTAACGCCACCGGAGACCAAAGGATGTGATGTCGAGAACAAAACTTGACCGTCACCATAAGTGGGGCCACCGGCAAAGCCGTTGTTCAAGATTGCAGCAGCTTTGACCTGCTTGGTGTAAGCCATACCACGGGCCAAAGCCTTGGTGTAGCGTGAAGACAGGCTGTCATACAAGTTATCTTCCACAGCTTCCTCTGTGATGGAGAAGCCCATCGCAATGGTTTCGTGGGTGTAACGTGCAGTCCATGCTTCTTGTGCATTGTCATAAGCGATGGCAGAACCCTCGTTTTTGACTGGTGCTTGACCGAAGCCAGACAACTTTGTCTCTTCTTCAAAGCTACGCTCAGATGTCTCTGTTTCGTAGATTTCTTTATGCTCTTCGCCGTATTTAGCGTACTCAAGACCGAACAAAGCGTTCAAGCCGGGGAGTAATTCTTTGAGCAGTTGTGCGCGTGAAATAGCCATGATTTAGCTCCTTAGATGCCAACGGCGTTAGTGAAAGCGGAAGCGCCGGGATTGAACTTCACAAACACTTCAGTGTATGTGTCGGTCAATGGAGAAGCGAAACCGATAATCTTGAACGCAGCGGCAGTAGTAACTACTGTGCTTTCCAAAGCGCTGGTAGAGTTACCTGTACGGGTGTTACCTGTAGAAGTAGACTGTGCAGCGGCAAAGAAGGTGTTTGCGCCAAGAGCGGCCTGAGTTACTTGACCATCCAATTGAGCTTGGAACGTCACGTTAGGGTCAGTGATAACGTATGCAGTTACCACGCCGGTTGTGCCGGAAGGGTAGTACTGACCGTAGATCTGCTGGCCTTGTGCGTTGATGTAAGATGCACCAACAAACACGCCCCAAGCACCAATACTAGAGCCACCAAGGTTGTTGGTAGTCAAGTCTGCGCCGGTAGCGGTAGACAAAGCGATATAACCGTCTGCGTCGATAAGAACTACTTGTCCAAAAAACAAGTTAGTGCCAGCGCCGCTGGTTGGGTTAATCAAATACTGACTCGTAGCGCCAGCATAGGGCATGCCGTCGTTACGATTTATGGCTCGTAGGCCATAGGGGGTATTGGTCATTGACATTTAAGTCTCCAAAAAAATTAAGTACCTTTTCCGAAAGTGACCGTGGACTTACGTTCTTTGAACATAGGCATCCTTGGATCATTCTCGCGCATGTATGTATTGTCTACTGATTCCATCTGCGCATCCGCTTGTTGGCGGTAATACGCATTACGTTGCACAGTAAACTCTACAGGTGTTTTGCAAAGCAAGAGACCACCTACCTCGATACTGTCTGGAAACTTAGCCGCAGCAGAGTTAAACAAACGAATCTCGGGATGATCAGAAGCTCTAACGGGTTCCCAACCCTCGGCAAGCTTAGAAGAATAATTGGTTCCATCGTCTTTACCTTGCGTAGCGATACGAATCCACCGATATTTGTAGCCTTCTTCCGCGATTGGATCGGGGAGAAGTTTAGGAGGCATCCATTGTTTTGGACGTTCCGCTACTTCGCGGGTAGATAGATCACGACTAGGACGTGCAGATTTTTCCATAATTATTTCCTCATTTCTTCAGCAACCTTACGGGCGTAGAGTTCCAACGGAACTCCCAACCGCTTGGCGAGATTCACTTGCGTCTGCGTTAGTACGATCTTTTTAGGCGCTGTACTACGGGTAGCCGGTGAAACGACATTGGACTTGGTTCGCTGAGGTTTCGCATCAGCGGATTCTCCGGCTCCAACTTGGTCGGGGAATCTTTCTCGTATGTCAGTGTCGATACGACGATAGTATTCGTCACTGCCTACTCGGATACCGTTCTCAACAAGTTCCTCATGTAGCCCTAAAGCATATGAAGTCATGCGTTTGTTGCTTCCAAACCACTGATTTTGGTCTTGCCACGCTAGTAGTTTTTCATCAACGGGCGCTGCCTGTTGAGGTTGTGGTGCTATTTGTACAGGAGTTTCTTCTTCCTGTAAAGGGGCAGGCTTAAAATTATTTACTTTATCTGCGCGGATTCTGGCAGTAGTGAGTGCTTCCTGAGCATCTAACAACTTATCAGCATCTCCAGACTCGTAAGCTTCTTTATAGAGCCGTTTAGCTTCTTCAATCTCGGAGTTAATGACCTTCTTGGCTTGTTCCAAGAGGACAGTCTGCCCTTGATTGACGGAGCCTTTAAGCTTTTTGTTCTCTTCATACATTGCCTGAGCAAGGCGAAGAGCTTCTTCTTTCTCACGTTCAGCAGACTCTTTGGCTCTGCGTTCTTCGTGATATCCCTTGGTGAAGTGTTTAAACCTATTCTTGACGCTCTCTGAGTAGGTTGCTAATTCTTCTTCTGTAGGATCTTGAGGAGCTTCCTTCATTGGAGTGCGGTAACGATCCTCTTCCGGGGTATCGTCTACGACTTCAATTTCAGGCTTATCCTCCTCTGGGGTTACGACTTTCCCACCCTTGCGGAGGTTTTCTTCCTTTTCATCAGGAAATTCAAATTCTGTTTTTTCAATTTCAGCCATGATTTTTCCTTAGTTAGGTCGCTGGATGCCGCGAGGGTCTTGCACAACTGCCTGAACAGAGTCGTCATTAATCAATCTCCACTCCGTACCGTGAATCTTCATGCGGGTTCCCGTGTTAGGACGCACTAACACAAAATCTCCCACTTTGCATGAGGCTCCGGATGGAAAGCGAGTTGCGTCTTTAAACGCATCAGGGCCAATCTTGGCTACAAATAGCACGGGGGAAAGAAGCTCCTCGTGAAGAATTGCAGTCGCAGATTTAAGGATCCCTGTCTCGCTATATTCATCTTCTGCTTTGGGAAGCATACAGAGAAGGTGGTAAGTAGCCGGATCGGGTACTTGTTTGGCTTTTTCTTCAACGGATGTATTAAGCAATCCGTCAAGATTAACCGCCTTGACATCAAATTCAGTCATCTTCATAGTCCTTGGTTTTTCGCACGAGATCGGCAAGTTCATACTGAGCGGTTTGCAGACCTCGGATCGTCCCGCACAGTTCTTTGTAGTGATCGTGGGATTTAGCACCACCCTCACTGACAACAGTGACCAACTCCTTGACGTGTTCATCAAGTCTTTTGTTTAAAGCATCAAGAAGTTGAGTCATCATTCACCTTTCGGTTGGTTCTTCGCGTTTAAAAGCATCTGAAGAAGTTGTTGTTTAGCCTGTAGATCCTGCGTTTGTTGGTTGTGTTCCAACTGTTGCTGGTGCTGTTGTTCAGCCATTCGCATCTCTGCTTGTTTCTTCATGGCATCGATTGCAATGTCTTGCTGCGCTTTTTGTGCAGCCACGGCAGGGTCTTCCCCTTGTGCGCCCTGCATCTGCGCCATTTTGAGTTGAAGCTCCGCCTGCTTGATAGCCAAGTCGCCTTGAACTTTCTGAGCTTTGGTTTGAGCGTCTTGCTGTTTGATCTGAAGTTCTGCTTGTTGCATTTGTACAACAGGATCCTGCATCTGTTGCTGGGCTTGTTGTTGTGCTGCTTGGTTCTTGTTGATGTCCAACAATTGTTTTGCAGCCTGAGCAACGAGCTTTGACAATTGGACTTCCACATCCTCGGGCATCTCAGTATCTGGGCTAGGAAGAGTAGCGCCAAGGCGTTGCTCAATCTTGGTTCTGTACTGGAAGGCGATGTGTTCAGCTACGTGGGCCATGATTGCAGCCTGCATCTGTTGAGCCATTGGGTTTTGTCCCATTTGACCCATTACCATCGGATCCTGCATCATTGATGTATGTACAGCAATGTGTGCGTCGTGATCTTGGTAAATGAATGCTTTGGTGGGTTTACCCGTCAAGAACGACATGTTCTCTGAGATTGGATCCCGTGGTGTCATGTCATCGTCAATAGGTACAAGCTTGTCTGCGTTCTTTACTCCCAGAACCTCAATCATCTGGCGGTGCAGCAAAGGAAGGTTATAGATCTGTGGAGCGCCTTGAGCTAACTGGATTACAGCTTGATACTGCATGATCCTTTGAGCCATCGTCGCCGAGTTGGGATCTGACACGGGGATAACATCCACCATGTCATAGTCAGCCCGTTTGGCTTGGGGAGTGCCGAATACTGGGGTGTAGTCGTAATCTTCCGGCATGTAGTCACGGATGATTTCTTTGAGCAGTTTAAACTCTTGCTTCATTGAATAATGAACACGAGCCTGCACCGCAGACATAGTCTTAAGCTGGCGCTCAAGTAACGCTAAAGTTGTACCCACGGGAGAGTTGGCAGACATATCGCTGATGTTCATATCTGCGATTGATCCGAGTCTTCTGCCCTCGTCTGTGATCTGGTTCAAGAGAGCCAAAAGAACCTGTGAAGGTTCCTTGTATGGCAGGGCCATAATGTTCTCTTTGACTGATCCGCTTGGCACGTCCACATCACGGAACTCACCCGGCTGGATGGGAGTGTCATCTCCTTTGATACGCAGTCCTCGGGTCTTCAAACCTCCGGGAAGGTTTGAAAGAGTTCCCGCATCCACGAGTTGACGAATGATAGATGTACCCGCACGAGCGTATCCACCGATTAGGTGAATCAAACCTAGGCCATAAGCTCCAAAGCCGGGAACGTATGTGTACTGGACAAAGTGCTGGCGCTTGAGTTTGTGTTTGTCATCTTCATCCCAGTTTCTGCGGATGGAGAGAATCTCAGTCGTTCCTCGTTCTAAGGTGATGACGTAAGGCAGAGCAATCCCGTCTTCATCTTCATAGCCGGGCAGGTCGTAATCTACGTGGATCTCATAGATCTGATAGCGGTCATCATCATTGAGGTTGTAGCCCTGATCTTCGGCTTTCTTTTTCTCTACGTCGGTGTAGAACTGAAGAGGTTCGCCAAGTTCCTTGTCTAGGTAGAAACCCGAAACTTGAAGCTTGCGGATGTCATTCTTTGTTTTGCGCATGATGTGAGTCACACGCTCTGAGGTCATGGCGCTAGAAGCGCCGTAAGGAATGATTACATCTTCTGCGGGGATGAAAATAGAAGCTTGACGGCCCAAAGAAGGATCGTAGTAGACCTTTTTGAAAGCTGCGCCAGCCAGACCTAGAGAATACAGAAGGCGTTCATGCTCTGGTCGATACTCAGGCATTCCTTCTGTCAGTCTGTAATTCATGTCATCTTTGACACGCTCTGCTGCTTCCTCTTTAAGCTTGTCAATTGCGCCGATAATTTCTGTTTTAACCGGCCCTTGCGCTGGAAAAGTTTCAATAATAGTCTCACTTTGAAACCTGACTGCCGCTTCGGTGAGTACGGTGGAAAAGACACCACACGCACCGAGCCAAGGTTCTGTTCTCTCTTCATATTTCATCCCCAAAACATCTAGACCTTTGACATACATCTCCACCCAGTCTTTGCGGGAGTTAACGTCAGTATCAACCATCTCAATCAGATCACTGGCAATCTTTTGGAGTTCGCTGTCATCCATGTACTCGGCAAGGTTGTCTGAGAAGTCTTCTTCTTCAGTCTCAGGCATGAGATCAATCTCCATGCCGTCCATTCCAATCTTGACACCCTCGGGATTGACAATCTCAATCTCAACTGCGGGCGTGTCATCAAGCTCGATATCTTGCAGGCCCAATGGGGCTTGGCTCAAGGATTGTTCAATGCTCATAATATTCCTTAGTAGTACTCTACTTTTCTACGGTGGTAAAAAGGTTCATCTTCTTCATCAGAATCGATGGAGATGAAGCCTCCCAAGCGAAACCGCATCAGAGCCTGACTGCTTGAGTCAACAAGGTCGTCGTGGTCGCCGTTGGGGAAAGAAGCTAACTCATCCATTACTTCTTCAGCCCATCGGGTATCGGGACACCACACCATACCGGACTCAAACAAGGCAGAGATTGCGTTTACACGCGATATCTTATCGTTTCCTTTGCCCGGCGTATACTCCGCGACCGGAATTCCCATCTTTCTCATCTCGTAGATCAAAGGCGCGCCTGCGGCTCTCTTCTCAACGATCAAAGTGTCGGGTTCATATTCCCTGTACATCTCTAAAGCCTTGCGTTTTAGATCAGGGAATTCCATGCGTTCTTTAAGAGCGTCCAAAAGGATGATGTTGGCCTTCAGATTCCCATGCTTGTCGGGATGTTGGAACACACCCCATGTGGTACAGGCTGAATAGTCGGCACGGTTGTTCTTTTCAAACGCAGTATCCCAAGATTGGATGATGTATTCACACTCAGGGGGTCGTTTTTCTTCCCAAATCATCCAATGTTCGCGCTTAATGATCGCGCCTTCCTCGGATGTGGGGTTCTGTTGGTACTGCGCTTCCCATTTAGAGACTGGAAGCTCGGCTTTCAGGGCTTCTAGGGCGGTTTTAGACCAGAATCCGGGCCATAAAGGGTTCCCGTTGGGCATAATCGCGGGGAAATCGATGACTTCCCACTGATCTACGCCATCTTTGTCTGAATTCTTAAGAATCTGACCGGTTAAATCCCGCTTAGACCACCGAGTCATCACAATAATAATCGCCCCGCCGGGTTGCAATCGCTGCCGAGGGCCGGAAGTGAACCATTCATAGACCCCATCAAACACGGCAGGGTTAGCTTGCTTGGCTTCCTGCTCAGAATGGGGGTCGTCAATGATTAAAAGATCTGCGCCCTTACCTGTAACAGCGCCGCCAACACCGATAGCGAAGTAATCGCCACCCATATGAGTGTTCCAGCGACCTGCGGCCTTTGAATCACTTGATAGCTTAGTCTGAAAAACTTTTTGATACGGCTCTGATGAAACAAGATTCCTAACCTTTCGTCCAAATCCGGTAGCCAACTCCGCAGTGTGCGCGGTCTGGATAATCTTCTTATGAGGAAACTTCCCCAGAAACCACGCAGGCAATAGGAAGGAAGCAAACTCCGACTTGGTATGCCTAGGAGGCATATTGATGATCAACCTCTTGAGTTGCCCATTGGCAACTCTTTCAAAAGCATCTGCCATGATCTTGTGATGGGAGCCTGAGATAAAGATGGGCCACATCTGCGTCACGAAATACAGGAATGACTCCTTGGATCTCTCTATCTTATCCATCTCCAGCAAAGCCTGAATCTTTGCACGGTTCTCAGGAGAAGCCTTGGGAGCCATCTCCAAATAATTCTTAATCTCTGCGTGGGTCAGTAAACTCATAGACGTACCACATCACGTACGCTTGCATCAACCAGCTTGATAGCATGGAACTTATAAGGCTTGGTCACAATATGCCCGTCGGCCTTTAACCTGTGAATGATCCTGTGGATGTTTGACTTAGATTTCAATCCAATACCCCGAGCTATAACTTCATAAGACGGAGACACACCATGCAACCTAACGTATGCACGGATGAAGTCCAATACCAATTGTCTGCGCTTTGTCATATGAGGGCACACTGCCCAGTGCGGCGACTAAACGCTCCGGTTTGGTTGTCAACCACAATGTGCCTTCATATAAGTCCCCGGGATTCCACCAAGGCCCACTTCGCTTTAACGTCTGCGTGTCCAAGACATTGTGAGTTTAAACGCAAACACGAACGTTCGCAATACCTTTTCTGAAAATATATATACCCCCGGGGGTGGACGATTGGGATTGGAAGGGGGGGCTTTCCTGTGGGAGATATTTGGGTGTGTGGATTTGAGCGTATACGCGGGAGGGGTGTCGGCTCGCCACAAGTGGGGGTCGGGTACGGGTGGGGGTACGAGTATGCCCATGTTTAAACGTCCCCCTGCGCTCCTGCTACTGGTATCCTCTCTGTTGCGTGTAAACGCTTGGCATCTACGTCTAGCACTGATGCCTTGCCTTGCTCTAGTAACTTGATGTGCCCTGACAGTTCACGCTTCAGTTGATCTGCGGTGATCACTGCCTTGTCTTGCACGTCTGTCGGGGTGAACAGCCCACAGGCTTTGCCCATCAGTTCCAGTGCTTTTAATTTAGTACCCTCTTGCTTGGCTTTCTTGCTTAGTGCAAGCAACCCTTTCAGCACATATCTTTTAGACGCTGACAGATCCTCGCTCAGGTGTTCGGCAGTCTCCTCCCATGCTTCCTCTAGTATTACTTTGATCCTCGGATCTTTCATTAGCTTGTTAGCACTGGCTGATATAGATGCATCTGATCCAGTGTCGTTGGCATAGGCATCTCTGTATGCTTGTCTTAGGCTTTTGCCTAGGATGACACCCTGAGTGAACAGTACTTGCCGAGGGCTTAGAGGTCTTGGTCTATGTATATCTGATCCCTTGTGTTCTCCATCCTTTCTTAGCTTTGGTCTCTCTGCGAGATGGGCTAACTGTTCCGCTTCGCTAAGGGCTTCTAGGTCTACATCCTCGCCCCAGTGTTCCTGTTCCTCCAGTGCCTGATCCAATTCAGCCCTGTACTCAGCTTGACTTGTCTTGCTCATGTTTAAACGCTCCATCTATATATAAGCCCTGCACATTTTCCCCGCACCAACGCAGGGAAACACACTGTTCGTATTATGCACAGTTTATCCACACCCTGTGCATAAGTCAAAGTTATCCACAGGATGTTAGCCACAGGTTATCCACAACCCTCAGTTATCCACAGGGTTATACATAAGTTATACATATCTTATACAGTGCATAAAAACAACACAGAGAACTGAGTACTCAAGTACTACTGAATACCTCAAATGTAAGTGCGAACTGTATAAACATACATGGCTCTAGAACGCATCAGAACGCTCTCAGTGCGTTTTAAATTCTTTTGGCTACTACCCCCCTACCACCCCCAAAAAAAACGATCCTGAGCCGTTCTGAGCGTTTTTTAATACTTTTGGAAAAGTATTACTTTTTGGACTCTGGCATGGTTCATGCTATGCCCCAAGACCCAGTAAACCTACTAATAAGAGCGACTCGATTCAGCCCATCAAACACCCACAATTTAATAACCCTACAGTTTACTCGGATAAATATTAGGTGTATTGACAGGCACTATCATTCTGCTAAAGTTCAGTTGTCGGTTGATTGTTCTTTAGATGTTTTCCCCGCCAACCGACACAAGGGGATACGTTCTAGGCTACCGATAGAAGCCCTAGTGAGACAGAGTTGGGGACACCAACAAGAGTCTTGAGGCAGGGACTAATCAGGTACGTAAAACGTTTGAAATCCCCCTGCCCCTCTAGCTAGAGTTCAGCCTGTAGCCCCTAGGGCTACGGAGTGCGCTCTTGCACTAACACCGAAAGACACTATGCAAATCATTGATTTCAAAGCCCAAGCCGATCAGGCTATCAAGGGCATCATTGCTCGGAACTTGTTAGATGACGCTATCTTTGCCCGTAAGAATGATGATTTTGGCGGTCTCGCCTACATCATTGCAATGGGCTTGCGCATCGGTCACGATCAGCCCATTAAGTTCGGTTTGATCTTTGAAGTTGTCGATACCCTCGATGCATTGGAGGTTGTATGAACAAGCTTCTAAATGCCTACAAGATCAGCCCCTCTCAGGACAATCTAAAACGGCTTATCGCTTACAGCCGTAAGCACCCCTTTGCTTCCATCATGCTCAACGCTGAGGATGCCAAGTTGCTAATGACCCTTGAGCATGAAGTCGAGGCTCTGCTCAAGCAAGCCCGTCAATTGGCTATGGATTCCATCTGACATTTCAGCGGTCAGCCCTACGGGGTTGACCAGTGCAATGTTGCACGGCTACAGAGGACACAACATGAAACGTGAATACATCAAAGCCTTTAACGCTCTCAAGAAAATGGGAGTTCCTGTCTACGTTCGGGACGACATGAACGGCAGATTTCAAATCAGCGCAGAGGAGTCTGACTCTTACCTGTGGGTTGACAACTACAACGGGAAAGCCGATTGGGTTTTCGGTGTCAACCCCAAGGTTGATGCGGTTCTCAGCAAGAGTGGCTTGTTCGCTGAGTGGATCAATGGCGGTGAGGTTGGTGTTTACAAAATCTAAAGGAGACCAGTATGTATACAGCACAGATTGACAGGTTCGGCAACATCATTGTTTGCAAGGGTGATCGGGAGCGTAACGGCTACCGCATCTTTTTCACTGGCAGTTACAAAGACTGTTTAAACAGGAAGTTTGCCACTGCTTAAATTTTCACCTTGAAGCCCTGCTTGTCAGGGTTTTGAAGTGGCAATTTTGCCCAACATCGGAGACCCACTATGAATGTCCAACGTATCGCCCAGTTCATCGAGGCTAACCCTGCCGAGTATGACTGGCTTGTTGCTAAAGCCCCCTCATTTTCCTTTGCCTCCTCTGTGCTGTCTGCGCTTCACAGATATGGCAGTCTGACCCCTAACCAACTGTCCGCTATTCAGCGGTGCGTGGCTAAGGACTCTGCCCCTCGCCCTGAGCCTGTCCCCTCCGCTCAGGTTGACGTGTCCCCTATCGAGGTTGCCTTTAACAAGGCTAAGGATTCGGGTCTGTCATTCCCCAAGCTACGGCTCGGTGCTTTCGTATTCAGCCCTGCCCCTGTGACAGGCAAGAATGCGGGTTCAATCTACGTCAAGTCCGAGGGTGTCTACCTCGGCAAGGTGACAGGCGGTAAGTTGTTCACCTCCCGTGATGCCTCCTCTGAGAGTGCAAGTCAGATCAGCGAGGTGCTTGCTGACCCCCGTAGTTCAGCCATTGCCTATGGCAAAACATTCGGACGTTGTTCAGTCTGTAACAGGGATCTGTCAGATCCTGAGTCAGTCGCACTCGGCATGGGTGCTGTCTGTGCCAAGCGGTTTGGTTGGTAAGACACTGTTTAAACATGATAGCGATACCCACTTGCAAAGGATATCGCTTTCGTTTACACTCACGTTATTGAATTTTTAGCGGTGAGCCTTTCGGGGTTCACCAGTGGAAATTCCCACTTCAACCGAGACCTACTATGTCACTACCTGTCATTTACTCTACCCGTGAAGATTGGCTCAATGGTGCTATCAATGAGTTGAAGCCTTTCTTTCTTATCAATGGCGTGTCCATCAGCGACAGAATCAGAGTGTCTTGCGCTCTGCCCTCCAATGCCAAGCGCACCAACTTCAAGTCAGTTGGCGAGTGCTTCCCTAGTACGAACAGTGCTGACGCTCACTATGAGATTTTCATCAGCCCTGTGCTTGCCGATCCAACCAAGGTCTTTGAGACCCTCATTGCCATGTTGTGCCATACCGCTAAGGGTGCGCTCAATCACGGCAAGCCTTATCAGAAGATAGCCGATGCCATGTTGCTGTTACCCAACGGCACTCAGTCAGCCCGTTACAAGTCGGTGACTCATGGCGGTGCATTCGTTCAAGCCTATCAGCAGATCATCGACTCGCTCGGTGCATACGTCCACGCTGAGTTGTCAGCCTCGATTGGCAAAAAGCAAGGCACTCGGATGTTGCTTGCTCAGTGCCCATCATGCGGATATGCAGTTCGGCTCACCTCCAAGTGGGCATACAAGAAAGGCAACCTCAACTTGCCGATCTGCCCCAATGAGGGCGACACCCTCGCTTTGATTTGAAACCAGTACCTAGGAGAGA
>Ga0222712_10002334_pt1 | contig 21831 bp, 20 predicted proteins | sample C33_657DmetaG_FD_165043 | JGI IMG/M metagenome (GOLD analysis project Ga0222712, IMG submission 165043) | Estuarine water microbial communities from San Francisco Bay, California, United States - C33_657D | ecosystem: Environmental > Aquatic > Marine > Unclassified | place: USA: California... | reverse complement strand
GCGGGCGGTCAGTTCTCGGGAGCTGTTCAAGGTGTATTTGATTTTGTCGTAACGACCTGCGTTCAAGCTGTCGGCTGTGTCGATCTTGCGCGTTAATTCGCCACCAGTGGCCACCACTTGCCAAGTGGTGAAGCCAACCACACCCCATGGGTCTAAAAAATGACCTTGAAGGCCGATATTGACAGCACGGGTGTCATAACTTGTGACAACTTGTGCATCGCGTTGGTTGATGTAATTTTTCACATCCCAACCCAGAACACCGGTGAGTTTGTAGCGGCTGCGCCATGCCAATGGGTAAGTTGACTCCAAGCCATAAGCATTGGCGCTGCCTTGTAAGGGCAAGGCGCTGAAGGCGGCATCTGTTACTTTGTAGTTCAATTGCGAGCCACTCAGGCCCAGTGACCAGCCCGAATGTCCCATCGGCCAACGGTAGGCTGCCCGAAAGTAGTCGCTGCCCTTGGTGAACATGGCATTGGCGCTCAATTGATCACCCATGCGCAGGGGGCTGTTCAGCGTCAAACTCAAGGTCAATCGGTCTTGTCCCGTCGAGCGTGCACCCGAGTTATCCAAAGAACTGTCGATGTTCACGACAGTCCAATCTTGTGTGGAGACGATGAAATCCGTTTGTCCGGATTCGGCACCTTGTAGCAACTGACCTTGTACGCGGATGCCCGCCAAGTCTGACAGCGCAGCCAGTGCGCGGTCGATGTTGTTGGCGTTGAGTTTGCTTCCAGTGGGTTGAAACTGATAAATGGTTTGTTCAATGCGTGCCACATCGACCCGTTTGGAATTTGGCCCATCCAACCGCACTTTCCCGAACGTGGCTTCGGTGATTTCAATGGTGACCACGCCATTCATGATGTCTTGCGCAGGCAACCTGGTTTGAACCACATAGCCTGCTGCACGGTAATGGTTGGCAATTGCTACGGCCACCGTTTCAAGCTGGGCAAAATCCATCGTCTGTCCCAGCGATGCGGCTGTCAAGCGGTCCAGGTCGTGATTGGAAAACAAACTGTTGCCCACCCATCTGAACTGATTGACGGTGAGCGTCGGTCCGCCCCTTGCGATCTGCTTGGGTAAAAGGGGCGGGAGGTTGCTGGTCGGGGGCATGGCGGGCCTGTTGAGTCCGCGCCCAGTCTGTATGTTTTGTTGCAAGCTGCCGGCGTTGGGAAGCGTATCTGCAATTCCCGCAGAAGCGCCAAGCAAAGAGCACAGGGCCCAGTACACGGTGGTCGTGCTGATTCGATGTTGAAGTCCTGCACAGTACAGCTGCATGGCTCTTTGGTAAAACTTATCGGACAGGGTTTATAGCAATGCAGCTGGCAAATTCCTTTCTTCCCAATGCAAGGAAACTGCCTTTGAATCCGTAAGATCAAACCATGCATTTTTCGAAGTTGAAACAAATCTTCCGCCTCACCATGGGTGTTGCCATGCTTTGGGCCGCAGTGTTGCAAGGCGCATGGGCAGCAGCAGAAGAACCCCACACCAGATATTTCAGTTATTCGGTCTATCAGGACGAAACCCGAGAGATGGGGGTTGAGTTCATACAAAATGCCCCATTTAAAAAAATCGATTACATCAATAGGCAAAGCTTTTCAAGCCATGCGGTTTGGCTCAAGATTGAGGCCATGGGTGCGGAAAAGACGCCCAAAGATTGGTCTGTCAAGTTTTTGCCGGCCCTGCTGCTTCAAGCCACGGTGTACAAACCCAACGAGTTCAATTCGAGCATATGGGAAAGCCATGACTATGGTGCCAATGCTTTGGCAAGCCCACTACTTTTGGGCACCATGCCCCCCAACACCCCCATCTACCTGCGCTTGCATTCGGATCTTGATTTCCGCTTGAATTTGATCGTCGGCGAAAGTGAAAAGATAGATCTGATTCAAAGAAGAATCGACATGTTTGTCATCATGATTTCAACCATTTCGATGCTCACGGCCATCTTTGCGTTCATCCGAATTTTCTACAGGTTCAACTGGGTCAGTGTGGGCTTGCTGTTGATCTCTGTTGCCATCGCCACATCATGGATCAACAACATGGGGCTGTTGCACTTCATGACTGGCATTGATCAATCCCAGGCCAATCAGATTTTTCCGGTGTCGTTGATTGGTGGGATGTTTAGCTTCTTGCTGATTTGGATGTGCTTGGCCACTCAACTCTTTAAAGGTGGCAGACTGATCAAGTATGTTTGGATTTTGGTGTTTTTGTTGGCCGTGATCTTTCTGATGGCACTCGCAAAGCCTATATTGAGCTTTGAACTGATTGAAGACATTCACAGGTATTGTCAGTGGATTTGTTTTGGCACCTTGATTGCTCAAGCATTTGTGGCCAAAGAGCAGCTTCGATTGCGCTCGGAAAAGCTCACGTTTGCTGCGCTGCTTCTGTTTGTTTTGATACCTTTCCCACGCGCAACCAACCTGTTCAAACCCTTTATGGACACATTGGAGATGGCAGACATACCCTTGTTTGTGGGCATCATTTTCATCCGCACCTCATTACCTCTGGCAGCCTTGTTTTTGATGGCTTGGTCCTATGACTTTTTGGGAAGTCAAAGGGTGAAATCGATTCAAACCAAACTTGAAACAACCAAAGATGCCCTGGAAAAAGAGTCTGTTCGATTAAAGCAGCAAAAACAATTCATTGCCATGTTGACCCATGAACTGAAAAACCCACTGATGGCCAGCGCCATGGCCTTGAGTTCAATTCGGCATCGTTTGCTGGGTGATGAGCCATCCTTGCAAAGGGTCGATGCGATCAGTTATTCCTTGGATGAAATCGACGGCATCATTGAACGGTGTTCTGAAATAGACAAATACGAACAAGGTTACATCCCCATCAACATGGAAAAGACGCCGTTGGGCGTGATTTTGAGTTTGATCAAAAGCAACCATACCAGCGAGCGCATCTACAGCATCGTTCGAGGCTGCGATGAAAATCAGTTGATCAATACCGATGTTTACTATGTCAAGTCGATACTCAACAACCTGTTAACCAACGCCATCAAATACGCGGTGCCGGAGAGTTTGATTGAGTTCAAAGTGGAAGCCTTGCGGCAGGGAGATCAATCAGAGGTTGTTTTTACCGTATCGAATGAAGTGGTTCCAGAGAGTGCGCCCAATCCTGAAATGGTTTTTCAACGTTATTACCGCGCTGAAATGGCCAAGCAACAATCAGGAGCGGGCCTGGGTTTATGGCTGGCCCAATCCATGGCCCATGCATTAGACACGTCGATACATTACGTCAACCAACAAAACACGGTTACTTTTCATTTTGCGATCAGGGTATGACCATGCAAGACAATCAAGATCTTGGTACTTGTGAAGATACACACACCACATCATTGGGAACAGTGCTGTTGGTTGAAGACAATTTGCGTGTGAGTGATGAACTGTCATTGGTGCTCACCACTGCAGGCTACGCCACGCGTTGTGCTTATGACGGTGAGCACATGCGGGCTTTGTTGGCCATGATGACACCAGATCTGGTCATGTTGGATCTGAACTTGCCCAGTGAGGACGGCATCAGTTTGTGCAAGTGGCTGAGGGACATTCACCCATTCATGGGTATTGTGATGTTGACCGCCAGAGTGATGGGCAGTGAACGCACAGAAGGCTATCAAGCAGGTGCCGATGTCTATTTGACAAAACCGACGCGTCCCGAGGAAATACTGGCGGTGATTCGAAATTTAATGCGCCGGCACGATCGCCATGCTGCCACCACTTTGTCCGCATCCAATGTTTGGACATTGCACCAAAAAAGCATGTCGCTGAGCGCTCCAGATTCGGATGTGTTGAGTTTGACCCCGAAGGAAGCCATTGTCCTTTTGAACTTGGCCCAAACTTCTGCCCACTGCACCTACGACCATTTGATTGACAAACTCATTGGTGAATCACCACGCACCACCTTTGACAAGGTTCGATTGGAGGTCGTGATCAGCCGCTTGCGCTCCAAATTATTCAAGTTCAAGGCACAGGGTTTTGAAATCAAAACCATACATGGCACGGGCTATAGGTTGTCCAAGCCCTTGAAATTGCGGTCCAACTGAGCCTTGCAGCCCTCGTGGCAACATTTTTTGGCATTCGAAACAAAAAAGCATCGTTTTACAGCTTGAGCCTTCACTATGATGGCTTATGGAAATTCTGACCGACCTACCCCAGTTGCGCAGCGAGAGCGGGTTGCCAGTGCCGCGTCAAGTTGTCATGGGGGACGACACCGTTGCGGCAGATGTTGCCTACCGGATGATGTGCGAAGGGACCGGCATGTTGTGGCAGGGTGATTTTCACAATGCCCGCCAATTGCTTCAGGCTTTGTCACGCAGGACGCAAAAACGATCCTCCAAAAGACCTGTGAAAAATCAATCTGCTGATATTTCACAGGCGTTTAACTTGTACCGCCAGGCGCTGGGTCAACGCGCCAGGGTGCTTGGTTTGTTATTCATACCCTTAGATGCCGACTATGGTGTTCCTTTGCGTCGGGCTCCAGATGTTGGAGAGGCTTGTTTCCAAGCTTGGGGCCCTTCGTCAGGCCAGACCAGCATGGTTTCTTTGCGTGAATTGCTGGGGGTGGTGGGTGCATATGAATGGCGGAAAAAAGGGGTAGAGGTTGCAGCTTTGGGCGTCGCGCCCAACAATCGCATCCATCCCCACTACGGTGTTTTCTCACCCGTGCGCGGTGAGTACATCGACCTAGTGGCAACCACTCCCATAAATGATCACACACTGGCCTTTGAAATTGGTGTGGGAACGGGTGTGCTGTCCGCGTTGTTGGTCAAACGGGGGGTTGAGCGTGTCGTTGCGACAGACTGCGACAGCCGAGCGCTGGCTTGTGCCAAAGATAACCTGGCGCGTCTTGGCTCTTCGGAAAAGGTCGAGCTGGTCAACGCTGATCTGTTCCCGGATGGATTGGCCCCGTTGATCGTGTGCAATCCGCCTTGGGTCCCTGCGCGCCCCACATCGCCCATCGAACGGGCCGTTTATGACGAGAACAGCAGCATGCTGCGTGGCTTTTTGTCGGGTCTGCGCGAGCACCTCACGCCAGCGGGTGAGGGTTGGTTGATCTTGTCTGACTTGGCCGAGCACTTGGGTCTTCGCTCACGCGAATCGTTGTTGCAGTGGATCGACAAGGGCGGACTTCAGGTCCTTGGGCGTCAAGACATACGCCCGCGGCATGGCAAGGTTGAAGACAAGGACGACCCTTTGCATGTGGCCCGAGTGGCTGAGGTCACCTCTTTGTGGCGCCTCGGGCCTCAATGAACTTAACTATCAGGGACTTTGTTTGCTCTGTGTGCAGCCAATTTGATTGATATGCTTGCAGTTGTTTGATATTGGGAAGTACTGCTGATGGAAATCAATGCCGACCACAGCCAAAGGGTTGTGATCAATCACCATGACTTGCCATGGATTGCCAGCCCTGAATCAGGGGTGGAGCGACGCATGCTTGAGCGTCAAGGTGGAGAGGTGGCCGTGGCCACTTCCATTGTTCGTTATCAACCTGGATCCAAGTTTCAATCGCACTCGCATGAGTATGGAGAAGAAATTTTGGTCATGGATGGCTCCTTCAACGATGAAACGGGTCATTATTCTGCTGGCGCGTACATCATGAATCCGCCAGGTTCTTCGCACGCGCCCTTCAGTGAATCTGGCTGCACGCTCTTTGTGAAGTTGAGGCACCTTGGCCCAGATCAAATCAAGCGCGAAGTTGTTGATACGACAACAGCCAATTGGTTTCAAGGCATGGTTCCAGGCCTGACGGTGATGCCACTCATGCAACAAGGCAGTGGCTCCGCCTTGGTTCGTTGGGCGCCTCAAACTTATTTCAACCCCCACAGGCACTATGGCGGGGAAGAGATTTTTGTTGTGGATGGCGTTTTTGAAGACGAGCATGGGCGTTATCCCGCAGGATCGTGGATCAGAAGCCCTCACATGAGTCTGCACAAACCTTTCAGCAAAGAAGGTTGCGTTATTTTTGTTAAAACCGGACATCTTCTTGGCCCGTGACGGAAGCATCGCAGCAAGTGCCCAACACTGATTGAACACTCAAACCCCAAGGAAATATCGTGGATATGTCTGGCATTGCGTTTGGTACCACCGATTGGTCCAGCATCGATCGAACCGAGCACCCGGGAGCAACTGGCGTTGCTCACTGGCGCACACAACATTTTGGCCACATCCGGATTCGCATGGTCGAATACTCGGCAGGCTACCTGGCTGACCATTGGTGCAGCAAGGGGCACATCTTGCTTTGCCTCGAAGGTGAGCTGCATACAGAATTGGAAGATGGCCGAAAATTTGTCCTCAAGCCCGGCATGAGTTACCAGGTGGCTGACCATGCAGAACCCCATCGATCCTCCACATCCATCCCTACGCGTTTGTTCATCGTGGATTGACCGTTGCGCCCGGCACATGTGTCCGACTTCAAGACATGGAGCATGGGCATGTGAAAATGCAATCAACATATTCACGGGAAATTTCCATATGAACTTTAAGAATTCCTTTTTCGCGGCACTCGGCTTGTGCGCCTTTTTCATTTCGTCGGTTGGAGCGCAAAACGACTTTGCCCAAACGGCAGCCAAAGAGCCCGGTGCGAAAGTGACGGCTTCGGGTTTGGTGTATCGATCGCTTCAAGACGGTCAAGGCGCCAGCCCCATGGCCACTGACAAAGTCAAAGTGCATTACCGAGGCACCTTTCCCGATGGCAAGGAGTTTGACAGCTCGTACAAGCGCAACAAGCCGATTGATTTCCCATTGAATGGTGTGATCGCTTGTTGGACCGAGGGTGTTCAATTGATGAAGGTTGGCGGCAAAGCCAAATTGACTTGCCCACCCGCCATTGCCTACGGTACCCGAGGCGCTGGAGGCGTGATTCCTCCCAATGCAACCCTTCAGTTTGAGGTTGAGCTGATTGCCATTGCGGGCAAGTAACAGCAATTCTTTGGGCAATGGTTTTTTCTGATGGCTCCTACGCCTACCCCTAAGGGGCTTCAACACTGGGTCAGATCACCTGATCAAGGGCGTCGGACCTATCGTGCTAGAATATTTCTTTTTTGAATGCGGCTGTAGCTCAGTTGGATAGAGTACTTGGCTACGAACCAAGGGGTCGTGGGTTCGATTCCTGCCAGCCGCACCATTCTCACAACCTGCTTTCTTCGGATGGCAGGTTTTTTTTTGATCTTTCTCCATGAGCAAAGCTTTTACCCGCGAAAACGATGGGGAAGACGAAGAGCCAAATGGTTTGCCACCGATCCCTGCCGGTGGGAAGAACTACATCACGCCTGCTGGTTATGCCCGCATCCGCGCCGAACTTTTCGAGTTGATCGATCATGAGCGACCCAAGGTGGTCGAAGTGGTGCACTGGGCAGCCAGCAACGGCGACCGATCTGAAAACGGTGACTACATTTACGGCAAAAAGCGATTGCGTGAAATTGACCGCCGCATCCGTTTTTTAACGGGCCGCATGGAGTTGGCTGTGGTGACCGACCCCAGCGTGCACCATGGCAGTGATCAGGTTTTTTTTGGTGCTTGCGTGACGTATGCCTTGCCCGATGGCCAAGAAAAAACAATCACCATTTTGGGCATTGACGAGGCGGACAGCTTGCATGGCCAAGTGAGTTGGGTCTCGCCTGTGGCTCGCAGCTTGTTGAAATCGCGTGTGGGCGACGAGGTTCGATTGACCACACCAGCGGGTGTGCAGACCCTGGAGGTTTTGTCGGTGGTTTATCCCGCACCTTCAATGCCCTGAAATTTTTTAACCGATCAATGGTAGCGGCCTGCGATGGCAGGTGAGGTGACCCGGTGAGCCTGAACCACCGATGGTGTTCGGCGCAAATTACGCAACACCGTGTCGAGGTGGCTGGTGTCGCGCACTGCGATCACAAAGCGCAACTCGATGGCCGCTTCACCGGTGGTCTCGTCGGCCATGTTGACCCGGGTGATGTCGGCCTCTGCACTGGTCATGGCGCTGGCCACACGGGCCAAAACCCCTTTGCCGTTGTTGACCGTCACCACCAACTCGGACTCAAACGTGCGCGCGGGCTCTTCGGACCATTCCACCCCCATGAAGCGTTCACGGTCCTTGTGTTGCAAGCGTTGTCCCACGCCGCAGTCGCTGGTGTGGATGATCAGCCCTTCGCCACGACCCAAGTAACCCAAGATGGGGTCGCCAGGCAGGGGGCGGCAGCAAGGCGCAAACTGCACCGACGCGTTTTCGCTGCCGTCGATCAGCACGGAGCCCTGTGACACGGTTTCGTGGGCGGTGAAGCGCTCACGGCTGAGAAGCAAGGGGTCTGGCTTTTCGCCGATTTCGCTGAGCAACCCTACCAAGCGCTTGGCCACGATGTGGGCGACTCGCTTGCCCAGGCCGATGTCGGTCAGCAGCTCTTCGCGGCTGCGGCTGCCGGTGAAACGCAGCAATCGATCCCACAGCCCCGCGTGTGGCCCCTCGTGGTCGGGTAGGCCCTCAAAACCCTCGGCGCGCAGGGCTTGGATCAGCATTTTTTGCCCCATTTGGGTGGATTCAACCTGGGCCAAGCCCTTGAGGTAATGGCGAATTTTGGAGCGCGCACGCCCTGTGCGCACAAAGCCCAGCCAAGCGGGGTTGGGCGCAGCCACGGGTGAGGTGATGATTTCCACCACATCGCCATTGCGCAGCTCGGTGCGCAACGGCACCGAATCGCCATTGATTTTGACCGCCATGGTGCGGTCGCCAATGTTGCTGTGCACTGCATAGGCAAAGTCGACGGCAGTGGCACCGCGCGGCATGGCCATGATGCGGCTTTTCGGGGTGAAGACATACACCGCATCGGGAAACAAATCGACTTTGACGTGGTCCCAAAATTCGGAGGCGTCGTGGGTTTCGTCTTGAATGTCGAGCAAAGATTGCAGCCATTTGGCACCCAGGCGTTCGGCTTGTTCGGCACTTTGGCGATCGTTTTTGTACAGCCAATGGGCCGCCACGCCGGACTCGGCCACCACATTCATGGATGGGGTGCGCAGTTGAAACTCCACGTTGGTGCCGGATGGCCCCACCACCGTGGTGTGCAATGACTGATAGCCATTGAGTTTGGCAATGGCAATGTGGTCCTTGAAGCGCCCTGGCACCGGTTTGTAGAGTTGGTGCAGCAACCCCAGCGCGGTGTAACACTCGGTCACACCGCCCAGGATCAAGCGAAAGCCATACAAATCATTGACCTGGGCAAAGCTCAGGTTTTTGGTGTCCATCTTTTTATAAATGGAGTGAAGTGTTTTTTCGCGCCCGGTGATTTGCATGGCCAAGCCGGATTTTTGAAAAATGGCCTCGACTTCATGCTGAACTTTTTTCATCACATCGCGGCGGCGATTGCGCGCACGCGAGATGGCTTTTTCGAGCACCTTGTAGCGCCAAGGCATCAGGTGCCGGAAGGACAAATCTTGCAACTCGCGGTAGGTTTGGTTCAGGCCCAGGCGATTGGCGATGGGCACATAAATGTCCAAGGTTTCGCTGGCGATGCGCCGCCATTTCTCAACCGGCATGTCTGACAGGGTGCGCATGTTGTGGCTGCGGTCGGCCAGTTTGATCAAAATGACACGCACGTCGCGGGCCATGGCCAAGAGCATTTTTCGAAACGACTCGGCTTGGTTTTCTTCGCGGGTATCAAACTGCAATTTGTCCAGTTTGGTCAGGCCATCCACCAGTTCGGCCACGGTGGGGCCAAACTTTTCAATCAATTCGGTTTTGACAATGCCGCAGTCTTCCAGCACGTCGTGCAACAAGGCAGCCATCAGGGCCTGGGCGTCGAGCTTCCACTGTGCACACTGGGCTGCCACGGCGATGGGGTGGGTGATGTAGGGCTCGCCGCTGCTGCGCAATTGGCCCAGATGCGCTTCATCGGCCAAACGGTATGCGCGCCGGACCTGCTCAACCTCGTCGGTGGAGAGGTAGTCCAGTTTGGCCATCAAGGCAGCAAAACTGGCCGCCGCCGCATTGGCCGCTGCGTGGGCGGGCTTGGCAGGTTGGGTCGGGCTGAGGGTGTTCACAGCCTTGACTGTATCAATTTGTCGTTGGTCCAGTCCCAACGCCGGTCATGGGCGAAAAAAAACACCGCCTTAGCGGTGTTTTGGGATGCGTGGTGAGGCTTTAGCCGGGCACTTTTTTCAGCATTTCCAGGCCAATTTTGCCAGCGGCGATCTCGCGCAGCGCTGTCACGCCGGGCTTGTTCTTGCTTTCAATTTTCGGGGTGTGGCCCTGGCTGATCATGCGCGCACGGTAAGTGGCAGCCAATACGAGTTGAAAGCGATTGGGAATGAATTCCAGGCAGTCTTCGACGGTGATGCGGGCCATTGCTTTACTCCAGAGGGTCATTTCAATTTGAGGGCCTGAAAAATGTCAGCCCTAGCGCGTCGCAAGGCTTTGTATTTGAGCCGTTGCGAATGAACAATGGCCTTGAGGTCAAACAAAGCCCGTTCAAACAATTCGTTGATTATAACGAAGTCAAATTTCGGGGCCTGCGACATCTCATGGGCCGCGTTCTTGAGCCGCGTCTCGATCACATCCAGGCTGTCTTCGCCCCGGTTTTGCAGCCGCGAGCGCAACTCATCCCAGCTTGGGGGCAAGATGAAGATGAGCACCGCATTGGCAAAAATCTTCTTGATTTGCAATGCACCTTGGTAATCGATTTCGAGCACCACATCGGCACCTTGGGCGATGCGTTGCTCGATGGAATCGCGCGAGGTGCCATAGCGGTGGCCATGCACCGTGGCCCATTCCAAAAATGCTTCTTGTTGGATCAAGGCATCAAAGGCTTCATCGCTCACAAAGTGGTACTCGCGGCCGTCCTTTTCTTGGCCACGCGGTGGGCGGGTGGTGTGCGACACCGATGGCCGCACGGCTGCATCCAGCTCCATCAAGGCCTTGACCAAGCTCGATTTGCCCGCGCCACTGGGCGCTGCCACCACATACACATTGCCAGGGTAGTCCATGGGTCATTACTCTAGGTTTTGGACCTGTTCGCGCATTTGCTCGATCAGGACTTTCATGTCAACCCCAACGCGGGTCATCTCTAAGGCGGCTGATTTCGACCCCAGCGTGTTGGCTTCTCGGTGCAATTCTTGGATCAAAAAATCCAATCGCTTGCCAACCCCCTCTTTGGCCGGTGGGTGATTCAGGCATTGGGTGATTTCAGCCAGATGGGCGCCCAAACGCGTCAACTCCTCGGCCACGTCGATGCGAATGGCAAAAGCAGTCGCTTCGCTCAAGGCCCGATCTTGGGCCTGATCGGCATTGGCAGATTCTTGTCCCAGGCCCAAGGCTTCATGCCAGCGGTCCAAAAAACGTTGTCGTTGTTGGGCCACCAGGGTGGGCACCAAGGGCAATGCCTTGGCCACCAAAGCCTGTAACTGGCCGACCTGCTCCAGCAAGTGCTGTCCCAAGCGCTGACCTTCGCGGGAGCGGGCTTGCAGCAAGCTCGCCAGGGCATCCTGGGCCAATTGCAACAAGGCCGGCCCCAGATCTTGGGGGTTGGCCTGGGGTTGCACGGACAACTTGAGGATGTCAGCCACACTCAAACCCCGCGCCTGGGGCAAAACGGCTTGGACCTGTGTTTGCCATTGGGACAACTGACCCAGCAAGGCAGCATCGGGCTGGGTCAATCCTGCATGCTGATCGGCTTCGAGGTGTACCCGAACTTCCACTTTGCCGCGCTTGAGTTGGGCACTGACCAGGTCGCGCAGCGCGGCTTCGTGCATGCGCAACTCATCGGGCATGCGAAAGCCAAGGTCCAAAAAGCGGCTGTTGACCGAGCGGATTTCCAAGCCCAGGCGAACCGGGGCTGTCGAAGAGGGGGGGGCGGTGGACGCCAGCAGCACTTGGGTGCTGGCGTAACCAGTCATGCTGTAAATGGGCACGGTTGATCAGGGGCTGACAAAAAAGGATTATCTCAGGGACGAGGGTCAGGCCTTGGGACAGGGTGTGATATGCGGGACAATCGCGGCCTCAAATGATTGCCCAATTGGAAATTCACCCCCATGACCTTGCCCGCCTCACGCCTGAACCGCGCCGTTGACCAGATGCGCCCCGTGCGCATCACCCGCCACTACACCATCCATGCCGAAGGCTCGGTGCTGATCGAGTTTGGTCAAACCAAGGTCCTGTGCACCGCCTCGGTGGAAGAAAAAGTCCCACCCCACAAGCGCGGGTCGGGGCAGGGTTGGGTCACCGCCGAGTACGGCATGTTGCCCCGCGCCACCCACACGCGCAGCGACCGCGAGGCGGCCAAAGGCAAACAAAGCGGGCGCACCCAAGAGATTCAGCGCTTGATTGGCCGCTCTTTGCGGGCGGTGTTTGACTTGCAAGCCCTGGGTGAGCGCACGATTCAAATTGACTGCGATGTGTTGCAAGCCGATGGTGGCACCCGCACGGCCAGCATCACCGGTGCCTATGTCGCCGCCCAAGATGCCGTTCGCGGCTTGTTGGCCAGCGGCAAGATCAGCCAGTCGCCCATCATCCATTCGGTGGCCGCCATATCGGTGGGCATTCTCAAAGGCATGCCATTGCTGGATTTGGAATACACCGAGGATTCCGCTTGCGACACCGACATGAATGTGGTGATGACGGGTGCTGGCCACTTCGTGGAGGTGCAAGGCACGGCTGAGGGCGCGGCTTTCACCCGCTTGGAAATGGACCAACTCTTGGGTTTGGCTGAAAAGGGCATCCAAGAATTGTTCGCTTTGCAACAACAAGCCCTGGGTTGAAGGCTGGGGTCATGCGTCAATTGGTGTTGGCATCGAACAATGCAGGTAAGCTGGCCGAGCTGCGCATGCTCTTTGCGCCCTTGGGGTGGCAATTGCTGCCGCAATCTGACTTCAATACGCCCGAGGCTGAGGAGCCGTTTCACACTTTTGTGGAAAACGCTTTGGCCAAGGCCCGACATGCCGCCGCTCACACGGGCTTGCCAGCGGTGGCCGACGATGCGGGCTTGTGCGTGGACGCGTTTGACGGCTTGCCTGGGGTGCAAACCGCCCATTACGCCACCCAGTTTGGTTATGCCAAAGGCGATGAGAACAATGTGCGCGCCCTGCTCGAGCAACTTCAAGGGGTTGAGCAGCGCAAAGCGGCCTTGGTCAGCACCTTGGTGGCGGTCCGAACCCCGATGGACCCTGAGCCCTTGATCGCCGTGGGGCGTGCGGTTGGCGAGATCACCACCGCGCCCCGGGGGCCCAACGGTTTTGGTTTTGATCCGGTGATGTACCTGCCCGAGTTGGGGCAAACCTTCGCCGAACTCGACCCAGCGGTGAAAAATCAATACAGCCACCGCGGCCAAGCTGCCCGACAACTGGTGGCGCTGATGCAAGCGCAGTGGGCCAAGCCTTGAGCGCTGCTGCGACCCCTTTGGACTTGAGCCAGTTGGGCGATGCCTCTCATTGGCTCAGACCCGGCACCTTGCAGTTGCCCGCCTTGCCGCCCTTGTCTTTGTATGTGCATCTGCCTTGGTGCCTGAAAAAATGCCCCTATTGCGACTTCAACTCGCACGCTTGGGGGCCAGGCATGGGCGAGTTGCCACAAGCGGCCTATTTGCAGGCGTTGGTGGCGGATTTGCAGCAGTCCTTGCCCTTGGTGTGGGGGCGGCCTGTGCACAGTATTTTTATCGGCGGTGGCACCCCCAGCCTGTTTGAGCCTTGGGCGATTGAGCAACTGCTGGGGCAAATTCGTGCTTTGCTGCCCTTGGTGCCCGATTGTGAAATCACCCTGGAGGCCAATCCCGGCACCTTTGAAACCGACCGCTTTCATGGCTACCGAGCGGCGGGCGTGACGCGCTTATCGGTGGGGGTGCAAAGTTTTCACAATGACAGCTTGCGTGCCTTGGGCAGGGTGCACGACGCCGACCAAGCCATGGCCGCTGTGCGTGAGGCAGGGGACGCCTTTGACACCTTCAACATCGACCTGATGTACGCCCTGCCAGGCCAAAGCCTGAGTGCATTGCAGCACGATTTGGACACCGCGTTGGGCCTGGCCCCACCGCATTTGTCCATCTACCACTTGACCATCGAGCCCAACACCTGGTTTGAACGCCACCCACCCACCTTGCCCGAGGATGACGAAGCGTTCGATATGCTCGACATCATCACCCAGGGTACGGCCGAGCAAGGCATGTCGCGATACGAGGTGTCGGCCTATGCCCAAAAGGGCCACGGTTGTTGGCACAACACCAACTACTGGCAATTTGGCGACTACCTGGGCATTGGCGCTGGGGCGCACAGCAAGATCAGTTTTCCGCACCGGGTATTGCGCTTGATCCGTTACCGTGAACCCGCCCTTTACCTCAAGCAAGCGATGGCAGGGCAGGCGGTGAGCCAAGGCCATGAAGTCGCGCGCAAAGACCTGGCTTTTGAGTTTGCCCTGAATGCCTTTCGCTTGAAAGACGGTTTTGCCTTGGGTGATTTCAGCGCCCGCACGGGCTTGCCATTGAGCGCCATCGAAGCCACGTTGGCGCAAGCCCTGGGCAAAGGCTTGATCGATCAGATAGGCCAGCGAATCAGGCCCAGTGAGCGGGGCTTTGACTTTTTAAATGACTTGGTGGAATTGTTTTTGCCACCAGACGAAAAGCCTGTGGTGGCCCCTGGGGTGACAGCGCAAGCGCTGGTGTTTCGGCCAAATCAGTGAGTTTTTCTCTTGCTTTGGCGAACCCGCCAAATCTCATCGATCACCATGGTGACGGCCCCGATCGATATGGCGCTGTCCGCCACATTGAACGCCGGGAAATGGCCGCCATGGAACAGCGGCTCTAAAAACGCCCAGTGAAAGTCGGCAAAGTCGATCACATGGCCATAGAAGATGCGGTCTAACACATTGCCCACTGCACCCCCCAGGATGAGTGAAATGGCCAGACAAAACAATTTTTGCTGGGGGTGGCTGCGCAGCATCCACACGATGAACAGTGCCGCTGCACTGCCCAGGCCAATGAAAAACCAGCGCTGCCAACCCGAAGCAGAGGCCAAAAAAGAAAAAGCAGCCCCGCTGTTGTGCACCCGTACCAGGTTGAAAAAATCAGTGACGTGAACGCTTTCACCCCATTGAAAATGGCCCACGATCAACACCTTGGTCAATTGGTCCAGCACCAAAATCAACAGTGACAATGACAGCCAAAGCTTGAGGGAGGGGGCGTTGCGCGTGGCCATGGTTGGGGCCCTGATCAGGCGAACGAACGGTTTTCACCCGCGCCGTGCAAATTACTGTCGCAGCGCTGGCACAGGTGGGGGTGGGCCGCCACTTGGCCCACATCCACCTGGTAATGCCAACAGCGTTCGCACTTGACGTGGGGCGAAGGGCTGACCTGTACCGTGAGCGTTTGCCCTGCCTCAAACTGCAGCGCAGAGGTGATGAACACAAAGCGCACATCCTCGCCCAGGCTTTGCAGCAAGGCATGGTCTGTTGCGTTCAATGTGAGCTGGACTTGGGCTTGCAAAGACGAGCCCACTTGACCTTGGCTGCGCAACACTTCGATTTCTTTGTTCACGGCTTCGCGCAATTCGCGGATGCGCGCCCATTTGGCGAGCAAATCCGCATCGGGTTCGGACAGTTGCAAATAGGTGTTGTCAAAAATGCTTTTGCCGTTGCCCAGCACCGTCCACGCTTCTTCAGCGGTGAAGCTGAGGAAAGGTGCCATCCAGCGCAACATGGCTTGGGTGATGTGCCACAGCGCGGTTTGCGCACTGCGTCTGGCGTGTGACTGCGGCGCGGTGGTGTAGAGCCGGTCTTTGAGCACGTCCAAATAGAAAGCGCCCAAGTCTTCGGAGCAAAAGATTTGCAGCTTGGCCACAACGGGGTGGAACTCGTACACCCCAAAGTGACCACCTTCAAACACTTGTCGTGCCGCGTTGTAGTGGCCGACGATGTCGGCTTGCAGTTGCGCGGTGCGGCTCAGGGCGTAGCGGTCCACTTCCAGCAGATCGGCCAAGGGCACCGCGTCTTTGGCGATGTCAAAGTCGCTGGTGTTGGCGAGCAAAAATTTCAAGGTGTTGCGCACACGGCGGTAGGTGTCGACCACCCGCGCCAAGATTTTGTCGTCGATGTTCAAGTCACCCGAGTAATCGGTAGACGCCACCCACAGGCGCACGATTTCTGCGCCCAGCTTGTCGGTCACCTCTTGGGGCACCACGGTGTTGCCCAAGCTTTTGCTCATCTTGCGGCCTTGGCCGTCGGTGGCAAAGCCGTGGGTCAACAAACCTTTGTAGGGGGCGCGGTCGTACAGGGCGCAACCCAAGAGCAGGGAGCTGTGGAACCAACCCCGGTGTTGGTCATGGCCTTCCAAATACAAGTCGGCTTCGGGGCCAGTTTCGTGAAAAGGTGGCCGGTCGTAGGCTTCTTTGTGGCTGCCGCGAAGCACGTGCTCAAAGGTGCTGCCAGAGTCGAACCACACTTCCAAAATATCGGTGCTCTTGGTGTACTGCTCGGGGTGGTCGCCCGCTAGGTTCAAGATGTCTTCCACCGTGGCACGGCTCCACGCCTCGATACCGCCTTGCGCCACCATATCCGCCGCTTGGACCAAGATGGCCATGGTGCGGGGATGCAACTCGCCACTGTCTTTGTGCAAAAAGAAGGGCACCGGCACGCCCCACGAGCGCTGGCGTGAGATGCACCAGTCGGGGCGGTTGGCGATCATGTCGCGCAGACGGGTTTTGCCGTTCTCGGGGTAGAACTGGGTTTGCTCGATGGCGTCCAGCGCCAATTGGCGAAGTGTCTTGGGGGCTTTATCGGTGGTGAACACACCCGCTCCCTCGTCCATGCGGATAAACCATTGCGCTGCAGCGCGGTAAATCACCGGTGTTTTGTGCCGCCAGCAATGCGGATAGCTGTGGGTGATGCCATGCGTGGCCATCAAGCGGTTGGCGTTCTTCAGCGCTTCCAAAATGACCGGCACGGCTTTCCAAATGTGTTGGCCGGCAAACAAGGGGAAGTCGGGTGCATAAGCACCGTTACCTTGAACAGGGTTCAAGATGTCGCTGTAAGCCATGCCGTGCGACACACAGGAGTTGAAGTCATCCACACCGTAAGCGGGTGCGCTGTGCACGATGCCGGTGCCGTCATCGGCGGTGGCGTAGTCGGCCAAGTACACCGGCGCAACACGTTGGTAGCCCGCGTCCACGTGTGACAGCGGATGGTGAAACATAATCAAATCCAGCGCTTGGCCCTTGCAGGTGGCGACCACTTGGCCGCTGAGTTGCCAGCGCTCCAAGCACTTGTCGACCAAGCTTTCAGCACAGATGTACAAGCCTTGGGCGGTGTCGACCAGTGCATAGCTCAACTCGGGGTTGAGGTTCAGCGCTTGGTTGGCGGGAATGGTCCAGGCGGTGGTGGTCCAAATGACAGCAAAGGCTTGTTTGTCCAGTTTGGGCAAACCAAAGGCCTTGGCCAGTTTCTCGGGTTGAGCGCACAAAAACGCCACGTCCAAGGTGTCGCTTTTCTTGTCGGCGTATTCAATTTCAAACTCGGCCAGGGACGAGCCGCAATCGAAACACCAGTACACCGGCTTCAAGCCACGGTAGACAAAACCACGCTCGATCACCCGCTTGAAGGCGCGGATTTGCCCCGCCTCATTGGCGGGGTCCATGGTGCGGTAAGGCCGCTCCCAGTCGCCCAGCACGCCCAGTCGTTTGAAGTCTTCGCGTTGTTGGTCGATTTGTTCGGTGGCAAAGGCGCGGCTTTTGGCCTGCATATCGTCTCTGGAGAGTTTGCGGCCATGCAGTTTTTCAATGGCGTTTTCAATCGGCAAACCGTGGCAGTCCCAGCCGGGGATGTACTGCGCATCAAAGCCGGCCAATTGGCGGCTTTTGACGATCATGTCTTTCAACACCTTGTTCAGCGCATGGCCGATGTGCAATTTGCCGTTGGCATAGGGTGGGCCGTCGTGCAGCACAAACAGCGGTTGGCCGTGGCGGGTCACGCGCAGTTGTTTGTAAAGCCCTTGATCCGACCAAGCCTTGGCCCACGCCGGTTCGCGCTTGGGCAAGTCGCCCCGCATGGGGAAGGGCGTGTCGGGCAGGTTGAGGGTGGATCTGTAATCGGAGGTGGATTCGGTCATTTTGAAGCTCAAACAAAAGCGGCATGGCCAATGCCAGGACAGGGCGGCAAGGGCGGTGCAGGGTGAGTGCTGGCCCCAGGCGCTTCAAATTCGGTCGCGGGTGGTCTGGCGGCGGGTATTGGCGGGGCTGGGTGCGTGTTGCTCGAACCACAGACGGGCGTCCACACAATCTTGGGCAATGCCTTGCTGCAAAGCGTCCAAGCTGTCGTACTTCAATTCGTCGTGCAATTTATGTAACAAGTCCACACGAATGATTTTACCGTAGCCCCCCTCTGGACCCAGATCGCTGGGCCAGTGCAAGCAATGCGTTTCCAGCAAGACGCGGCCGCCGTTGACATCGTTGGGGTCGATGGAGGGGCGCACCCCCAAATTGGCCACCCCTGGCAAAGCGGTGTCGCCCAAGCCGTGCACTTGCACCACAAAAATGCCGCTGGCCGCGGGCTTCCAATGGCTGAAGCGCAAATTCAAGGTGGGGCATTGCAACGTGCGGCCCAATTTGCGCCCATGCACCACATGGCCAGATATGGCGTAGGGGCGGCCGAGCAACTGGGCCGCACGGGCCATATCGCCATCTTTGAGTGCAGCACGCACCGCCGAGCTCGAAACCCTTTGGCCGCGCACTTCATAGCTGTTCATGCGCGCCACATCAAAGCCATGCCGGGCACCTGCTTCGTCCAGGCTGGCGTAATCGCCTTGGCGTTTGGCGCCGTAGCGAAAGTCGTCGCCAACCAGCACATAGCGCGCACTCAGCCCGGCCACCAAGCCGTGGCGCACAAAGTCCTCGGGTGTGGTGCTGGCCAATGTCTCATTGAAGGGCAAAACCACACACTGGTCGATGCCGCAAGCGGCCAGCTCGCTCAATTTGTCGCGCAGGGTGGCAATGCGGGCTGGTGCCAAGTTGGGGTTGTGGGCCTTGCGCGCAAAGTGGTCACGGGGATGGGGCTCAAAGGTCAGCACACAACTGGGCAAGCCCCGGTGCTCGGCTTCAGAGCGCAGCAAGGCCAACATGGCTTGGTGGCCACGGTGAACCCCATCAAAGTTGCCAATGGTCAGGGCGCAGTGGGGGAAGCGTTGCTGGGGTTGGAATCCGTGAAGAATGCGCATGGGGGGTTGGGTCGTCACAAGGGCGCCAATAAAACAGGTTATATTGTCTCGCATAGAGACATTGCGTTTGCCATCGGTGGGCGCGATCAGAAAGCGCATCCGGTTTTAAACCATCGTGGAGGTGTGGATTGAAGGTCTTGAAACTCTCGGCCCAAGGCTTGCCCCAGTCGTGGATCTCGCTGGAACAGGCGGTGATCCATTACGCTGCCAACGAAGTACGTTGGGAGTCGGGGGGTGAAATCGCCGTTTTTCGGGGTGGCCACAATGCCATCACGGGCCAGCAGTCCATCATTGCGGTCAATAGCATCATCGGCACCCGAGGCGTGCCATCCATCAACCCCTTTGATTTGCGCCCTGGCTTGACCAACGCCAAATTGTTTGCCCGCGATCGCAACATCTGCGCTTATTGTGGCGATCATTTTCACGAAACCGAACTCACCCGTGAGCACATCATTCCGTTCGCCCAAAACGGGGTGGACCACTGGATGAATGTGGTCACAGCCTGCCGCGCTTGCAACCACCGCAAGAGCAGTCGCACCCCTGAGCAAGCAAAAATGCCCTTGCTCTACACGCCGTATGTGCCCACCTTGTGGGAAGACTTTATCTTGCGCAACCGCCGCATACTGGACGATCAGATGGAGTTCTTGATGGCCCATTTGCCGCGCAATTCAAGGTTGGCCGCCTGAAGCGGGCACTGCGCTGCTGAAGGTTTTACAGCCCGGACCAGGTGGATAGGTTACGTGGTCAATGAGGTCAACAACTCTGTTACGGCCCTCGGGTACATCAAATGCTCTTGCGAGAGAACCCGCGCTGCCAAGGTGTCTGCGGTATCGCCGGGCAAGACCGGCACCACCGCTTGCGCAAGAATGGGCCCATGGTCCAAATCGGCGGTCACTTGGTGCACCGTTGCCCCGGCAAAGCGACACCCGGCATCGATGGCCCTTTGGTGGGTGTTGAGCCCCGGGAATGCGGGCAGCAATGAGGGGTGAACATTGATCAAGCGGCCCGCGTAGTGCGCCACAAAAGCTGGGGTCAGGATGCGCATGAAACCGGCCAACACCACCAGGGCGGGTTGGTGCACATCGATGGCCTGCATCAAAGCCTGGTCGAACGCCGCGCGCGGGTCCCCTTGGTCGGCAAAAGCCCGATGGTCCACCACTTGGGTCGGCAAACCCAGCTCAGTGGCCATTTGCAAACCCTTGGCATCGGACCGGCTGCTGATCACGGTGCAAACACGGCTTTGGAATTTTTGGTGCCAAGCTTCTCTTTGGGCCGCATGGGCGATGGCCACCATGTTGGATCCGCTGCCAGAAATCAAAATCACGATGTTGCGCATGACTGTAATTATCACGAAAGGCCACAGCCCAGGCTGGCTTTGCGGCAAAATCGCACGACCGTGCTAAAAAATGCACGAACACCAGCGCCCATCACAGCGCTTCATGGAGAGATGACATGGACCTGAAATTCACCCCCGAAGAGCAAGCCTTTCGCGAAGACATTCGCGCTTGGGTGCATGCTTCTTTGCCCACCCACATTTCACGCAAGGTCCACAACGCCTTGCGCTTGACCCGTGAAGACATGCAGTCCTGGGCCAAGATTTTGGGTAAAAAAGGTTGGTTGGGCTACGGCTGGCCCACCCAGTTTGGCGGCCCGGGTTGGAACGCAGTGCAAAAACATTTGTTTGAAGAAGAGTGCGCTTTGGCCGGGGCGCCCCGCGTGGTGCCGTTTGGCCCGGTGATGGTGGCGCCGGTCATCATGGCTTTTGGCAATCCCGCCCAACAGCAGCGGTTTTTGCCGGGCATTGCCAGTGGCGAGGTGTGGTGGAGCCAAGGCTACAGCGAGCCAGGCTCGGGCTCTGACCTCGCATCGCTGAAAACCCGCGCCGAGCGGGTGGGTGACAAGTACATCGTCAACGGCCAAAAAACCTGGACCACCTTGGCCCAGTTTGGCGAGTGGATTTTTTGCTTGGTGCGCACCAGCAACGAGGGCAAACCGCAAACTGGCATTTCGTTTTTGCTGATCGACATGAAATCCAAGGGCGTGAGTGTGCGGCCCATCAAACTGCTGGATGGTGAATGCGAAGTCAACGAAGTCTGGTTTGACAACGTGGAAGTGCCCGCCGAGAACCTGATTGGTGAAGAAAACAAAGGCTGGAATTACGCCAAATACCTGCTGGCGCACGAGCGCACCAACATCGCCGACGTGAACCGCGCCAAGCGAGAGTTGGAGCGCTTGAAGCGCATCGCCAAAGCCGAAGGCGTGTGGGACGACATGCGCTTTCGTGACGAAATCGCCAAGCTCGAAGTTGATGTGATTGCCTTGGAGATGATGGTGCTGCGGGTGTTGAGCGCCGAGAAGTCGGGCAAGCAGTCGCTGGACATCGCGGGTCTCTTGAAAATCCGTGGCTCTGAAATTCAACAGCGCTACAGCGAATTGATGATGCAAGCGGCTGGCCCCTTCAGCTTGCCCTTCATCCAAGAAGCGATGGACGCTGGTTGGCAAGGCGACCATGTGGGTGCCGCCCACTGTGCGCCTTTGGCGTCCACGTATTTCAATATGCGCAAGACCACCATTTATGGCGGCTCGAATGAAGTGCAACGCAACATCGTTGCACAAACTGTTTTGGGGTGAAGCATGGACTTTGATTTTTCAGACGAACAAGCGCAATTGCGCGACGC
>Ga0222712_10002332_pt1 | contig 21866 bp, 26 predicted proteins | sample C33_657DmetaG_FD_165043 | JGI IMG/M metagenome (GOLD analysis project Ga0222712, IMG submission 165043) | Estuarine water microbial communities from San Francisco Bay, California, United States - C33_657D | ecosystem: Environmental > Aquatic > Marine > Unclassified | place: USA: California... | reverse complement strand
GACCCCAAATGTATTATCTTATGATATTGATACTATATCAACTAATTTTATTAATGGGAAAATTTGTAAAAATTTTGATTTAATATGTGATACAATTCAAACATTTAAAGAAAATGAACCAAAAAACTTTGTTGATTTTAGTACATATATTAATAGAATTAAAAAACATTTAGATAATAATAAAGACATTATATCAGGTAATTTTCTAATTGATAAATTAAAAAAAATTACTGTACCTAGCACTTTTAACCACGGTGATTTTTCTGTCTTTAATATTATTGATTTCAATAATAATATTTATTTAATTGACCCAATTTTTTCTGAAGATTTATTTCAATCATATTATATTGACATTGCGAAACATTTGTTTAGTATATTATACTATTTGTTCGACTATGAATTATATGAACATTTTTATTCTCAATACGTTAATAAGTTTTATTTAACTGAAGAAATATTAAATGTCTTAATAGCAAGTGAATCAATCAGGGTTGCAAATCGAAATAATAAATTTTATAGTGTTTCAAATAATTTAATAGATTCATTAAGATGATTATAACAAAATTACAAGGAGGTTTGGGTAACCAAATGTTTCAGTGGGCTTATGGTAAAGCCTTATCAATTATACACGGTACTGAACTACTTTTAGACACTGATTATTATAATTATCAATATAATAACACACACAGAAATTTTGAATTAAATAAGTTTCCAAATCTTATAAATGACAATTCTTTTCCAAATAATAAACCAATAATAGAAATTACAGATAATTTTATTTATAAAGAATTTTTATATGATAAGAACAATAACTATTATTTAAACGGATATTGGCAATCTGAAAAATATTTCTCAGGTATTTCAGAATTAATAAAACAAAATTTTAAACCTGATGATAAAACTTTAGAAAAATTAAAAAAAATAATTAAAAAAAATTCGGTATCCTTACATATAAGGAGAACTGACTATTTAACATCTAATGGGTTTCATCCCATTCAGATGCTTGATTATTATAATGAAGCTTTAGAAATGATTGGGAATTATGACCATATTTTAATATTTTCAGATGACATAACTTGGTGTAAAGAAAATTTAAAATACAAAAATATGATTTTTATAGATGGACAAGATAATATAGATGATTTATGGTTAATGTCTCTTTGTAAACATAATATAATTGCAAATTCATCATTTAGTTGGTGGGGAGCTTGGTTAAATAACAATAATGATAAAATAGTAATATCACCAAAAAAATGGTTTGGGGATAACTCAAATTTAAATTACTCAGATATCATTCCAAATAATTGGATTAAAATATGAAAAAATCATTAATTACAGGTATAAATGGTCAAGATGGTTCTTATCTTGCGGAATTTTTATTAGAAAAAGGATATGAAGTTCACGGAATTCTTAAAAGAAATTCAGTTGCTGAAAATCAAACTGCAAGATTAGATAAAATCTATAATAAAATTACCTTACATTATGCTGATTTAACGGACATGTCTTCATTAATATCCGTTATTCAAAAAATAATGCCGGATGAAATTTATAATTTAGCTGCTCAGTCACATGTTAGAATTTCATTTGACCAACCATTGTACACTGCAAATGTAACAGGTTTAGGTACTTTAAATTTATTAGAAGCAGTTAAATTAATTAAACCTAACACAAAAATTTACCAAGCCTCTTCATCCGAAATGTTCGGTAATTCAATCGATTCTGATAGATATCAAAGAGAAACAACCCCAATGAATCCGGTGTCACCGTATGGGTGTGCAAAAGTTTTTAGTTATAACATTTGTCGTAATTACAGAAATTCTTATGGAATGTTCATTTCAAACGGAATTTTATTTAATCATGAATCTCCAAGAAGAGGTACAAATTTTGTGACTAATAAAGTATGTAAAGAAGCGGTTAAAATTAAATTAGGATTATCTAATGAATTAAAATTAGGTAACCTTGATGCTACTCGTGATTGGGGTCATGCTAAAGATTATGTTAGGGCAATGTGGGAAATTTTACAACTTGATGAGTCAGGTGATTATGTCTGCGCAACCGGAGTGTCTCACTCTGTCAGAGAACTAGTTAATTACGTATTTACAAGATTAGGTTTACATTGGTCTGAGTACGTGAAGCAAGATGAGAAGTTTCTTAGACCTGAAGAACTTAATGACCTAAAAGGGGACTCAACAAAACTAATTAAAGCAACTGGATGGAATCATGACTATACTTTTGAAAGTATGTTAGATGAAATGATTGATTATTGGTTAGAATATTACAGTAATGAAAAAGTTTAATTTTTTAGTTATTGGTGGAGCAGGGTTTATCGGCTCAAATATGGTTGATTTTTTAATAAATGAAGGACATAATGTTACCATTATTGACAATCTATCCACAGGAAAATTAAGTAACATTAATTTAAATGCCAAATTTATTAAATTAGATATTAATAGTGAAGAATTCTCATTTGATGATTTTGATTATGTAATCCATATGGCCGCGATTCCGAATGTCCAACAATCAATAGATGACCCATTACTATCACATCAAAACAATTTTCAAACTACCTTAAAAATATTATCAGGATGTATAAATACAAATGTCAAAAAAATTGTATTTTCAAGTACTTCCGCAATTTACGGTAATCCAAAAAAATTCCCAACAAATGAAGAGTTAGAGTCAAATCCAATGTCACCATACGCTTTAGATAAATTAAGTAGTGAAAATTATTTAAAATTATATTCAGAATTATATGGTATTAAATCAGTTTGTTTAAGATATTTTAATGTGTTTGGTGAAAGAATGACAAATGAAGGGGCGTATAAATCAGTTATTTCAGTATTCAAAGAACAAAAAGAAAATAATACTCCATTAACAATAACTAATGACGGAAATCAAAGAAGAGATTTTATATATGTCAAAGACGTTGTAGTTGCAAACTATCTATCTTGTATTAATGATACTGGAAATTTTAATTTATTTAATGTTGGGTATGGTGAAAATATTTCAGTTAATGAAATTGCTAGTTACTTTAATCATCCATCGTCATATATTGGTTATAGGATAGAGCCGTTTGAAACTCTATGTGATAATACAAAAATTAAAACCTTATTAGGTTGGGAACCAACCTTATCAGTTAAAGAATGGTTAAATAAATAATAAATGACAAGAAAAAAAACAACTAAAGACCCCATAGATTTTGGAGGTGAAATTAAGGTCTCAAAAAAAGACCAAATTTGTAGAATAATAAAAAAAGGAAAAGACAAATTCCTAACCCAAAGTCAAAGGGAGTATTACGATAAACTTAGAAGAAACCAAATTACTGTTTGTTCAGGACCTGCAGGTGTTGGTAAAAGTTTTATTGCAATGAAAGCGGCGGTTGATTTACTCGCCGAACACGACTCTCCATATGAGAAAATTATTATTGTAAGACCGGCAGTTGAGGCTGAAGAAAAATTAGGTTCATTACCTGGTAACGTTGAAGAAAAATTAGACCCATATATTTTCCCATCTTACTACCTTTTAAATAAAATTATAGGTAAGGAAGCACGTGAGAAATTAAAAGCAATGGAGGTAATTGAAGTATTTGCCTTAGCATATATGAGAGGGATGAATATTGATAATTCTATTTTAATTTTTGAAGAAGCTCAAAACGCAACTCCAAAACAAATGAAACTTTTATTAACCCGTATTGGAACTGACAGTAAATTTTTTATATCAGGTGATTTAGAACAAACAGACAGATATAAAGATAAAAAACATTCAGGTCTTTGGGATGCTTTGGAAAGATTAAAGAATATGTCTGAAGTAGGAGTACATCAATTTGGTGATGAAGATGTTGTAAGAAACCCAATAATTACAGAATTATTAAAAAGATATGAGGATAGGGATTGAGGTAAATGGTGTACTACGAGATACAATAGGTAAATTTACTCAGTTATATGAGAAACATATGATTGATGAAAATGATAATGAAGAAACTATATTAAAGATTGACATTACCGATGAAAACAATTTGGAATCAGTTGTTGAGGATAAATTTAATTATGAGGTTTTATCACCTGTTACAAGTTTAAATTTATTAAATCACTTTAAATTTAGAAATGAAGAAGAATTGTACTCATTTATGTATGAGGATTTTGCTATGGGGATATTTGGACATGCCTCATCAACTGAAATGTCAACGTTTAACGATTTAAACGAATTTTATTTAAATAACCGAGACGATAACGAAATAGTAATAATTTCAGATGAAATCGGTAAATCTAAACCCGCAACTCTTTTTTTCTTATCAAAGTTTGGATGTTTAGTTGAGAAATATATTTTTTATAGTAAGATTACAGAAGATAGTATTTGGGAGAATTTTGATGTATTAGTGACTTCAAATCCTGAACTAATTAAAAAAAGTAAAAAACCTTGTATAAAATATAACACTCAATATAATGAAGATTCTGAGTCAAAGTATTCCATTACAAAATTAAAAGAACTGCAAAGTATAATAGATAAAATTAAAAAGGATGATGTTAAAAGTATTCAATAATTTATACTATATTGACTTAGAAGAAATAAACAGTAAAAGTGTTTTGATTGAGTCGGTATCTGGTGTAACTGAGCAACAAATAAGTGTGGTCACTTATGAGTTAATAAAAATTATGATTGAGACAATTTTAACCGAAAAGGATGAAGTTGACGAAACTTTAGGGGATAAAAGTGATGTTAGTATTCCCTTTAAGATTGCATTTAATACATTACTTTATAATAAAATAATTAAACAAATTTAAAATGGACGAGAATATTAAAAAATTAGAAGTATCCATCGAAAATCTAAAAAACAAATCTGCCAAAATTTATTTTTTTGTACAAGATACAAAAGGTAATTTAACAGGTAGTGTTAGATTCATTTATCAAATGGCTCTAACTTTAAAAAGAGCAGGATTTAACTCAATGATTTTACATGAAAAATCAGACTATGTTGGAGTCAAAGAATGTTTAGGTTCCGAATATATGGACGAACTATCTCATTCATCTGTTGAGGGTAATCAATTGATGGTGTCACCTGAAGATATGATTGTTGTTCCTGAACTATTTGGGTACGTAATGCAACAAATTTCTAATCTACCTTGTATCAAGATTTCATTGACACAATGTTATGATTACATTTTAGATACATTACAACCTGGTACAAATTGGTCTCAGTTGAATGTTAATAAATGTATTACAACCTCAGAATCATTAAAAAATTATGTTTCAGGGATAATGAAAAATACCCCGACTGATGTAATTGAACCTTACATCTCAGAAAGATTTGTTAAACAATCAATTCCACCAAAACCAATTATCGCAATTCATTCAAGAGAACAAAAAGATTCAATGAATGTAATTAAGTCTTTTTACTTAAAATACCCTCAGTTTAGATGGTTTGCATTTAGAGATATGAGAGGTTTGACTGAAGAACAATTTGCAGAAACATTTCAAGAATGTTTTTTGAGTGTGTGGATTGACCCAATTAGTTCATTTGGAACATTCCCATTGGAATCAATGAAGTGTGGTGTACCAGTTATCGGTAAAATTCCAAACATGGCTCCGTCTTGGATGAATGAACATAATGGTATTTGGATTCAAGAACAAAATAAAATTGTTGATTTTATTGCTGACTTCATTCAAAATTGGTTGGAAGATAATATTTCTGAAAAACTTTATGAATCAATGGAAGAAACATCATCGTTATTCTCAAGTAAAGAAAAATTTGAAAATTCAGTAATTGAAAATTTTCAAAATTATTTTGACGTGAGAATTGAAATGATTGAGTCACAACTAAATAAACTTCAAACAGTATAAGAAAATGGAAAAATTAAATTTATCAGTAATATTACCAATCAAATCAGCGCTAGTTAAAGATTTTGATGAATATTTTAAAAAATGTATTGAGAGTTTAAAAACTCAAAAGACCCCATTCAATGAGTTAGTAATTGTAAAATCAAATGAAGAAAAATTAACAGAATATTTAAATAATTTTGATTTTGGAGATTTAAATGTTAAAATGATTGAATTTAAAGATGAACCAAATTATTCATCTCAAATCAATATGGGTATTGAAAATTCATCATCTGAATGGTTAAGTTTCTTTGAATTTGATGATGAGTATTCATCAATTTGGTTTAATAATGTTCAAAAATATACCACACATCATCCCGATGTTGATGCGTTTTTACCAGTAGTGATTGATGTGGATAATAAATCAGTTTTTGCGGGATTCACAAATGAAGCAACATTTGCTGCTAATTTTAGTCAAGAAGTTGGTATCTTAACTAATGAAACATTACACGGGTATCAAAATTTTCAAACTTCAGGAATGGTAATCAAAAAAAGTACTGTTAAGGAATTTGGAGGATTTAAAAGTAATTTAAAATTGACATTTGTTTATGAGTTTCTTTTAAGAATGACTTATAATTCAGTTAAAATTATGACAATTCCTAAGATTGGTTATAAACATACTAATTTAAGAGAACAATCTTTATTTTGGGATTACAAAAATAGTGAGTCTAAATTAGATGAAAAAGAAGTTAAGTTTTGGGTTGAATCTGCAAAAAAAGAATATTTTTTTACATCAGATAGAGAAATAAATTATGAACCAAGTGTTTAATGACTGGGGATACAATAATTGTTCTCGATGATACAAAACGTCCAAAAAAGAATGAAAATTATTTTGCGGAACGAGAAGAGTTAGCGGTGAGGATGTTTCTCACCGCTGATACTTTCAATGAGAAAAATAAAATATACAATCAATTTCTCAGAAGTCCTTTAGATAAGATGATTTCATCTATCATAAGGAGATATAAATTGTACAGGAAAGACATGGACTTTTTGGATTTACATACCGATACCCATTCCTTTCTAATGACAAAAATTGACAAGTTTAGTCCGTCAAAAGAAAAAAAGGCTTATTCTTATTTTGGGACAATTTGTAAAAATTATTTAATGGGTCAAATACTAAAAGACCAAAAAGAAACAAACAGAAAAATTTCATACGAAGATATTTCTTCAGACTTGGAAAACAATCCAAAAATGTCATATGACATGCAATTTGAAGAAGGTGGCGAAAAATCAGTAATAAATGATTTAATTGTTGAGATTAAAATAGTGTTAGATGAACCGTCTCTTTCAGATAATGAATACAAACTAGGATTGGCATTACATGAAATATTTTCAAATTATGAATCAATATTTTTATCGTCATCAAATAATAAGTTTAATAAAAATCTTATTCTTTTATCTCTGAGGGAAATGACTAACCTTTCAACTAAGGAAATTAGACAATCAATTAAAAAGTATAAAAAATTATATATTGGTTTGTCAAATGTAGTTGACGAATAAAAATCTAATATTTTCTATTTATAGAATATGAGTAAACCAAAGAAAAAAGAAATTAATTTTACTAAAGATTCTATAATCACATTGATGCAAGAAATCTATAATGAACTGGTTGAACAAAGGTCAACTGCTATAAGAATTCAAAATAAGATGGTTGCAATGATGAAAGAACCTGAGGACATGACTCTTATAGGACCTGTAATTGAAAAACAACAAAAAATAATAAATGATTGTGTTGAAAAAAAATTACAGTTATCTAAATTACAGTCTTCAATTTGGGAAAAACAAAATTCAAAAGAAGATGATTTTGACATAACTTCAATGGATGAGAATGTTCTTCAAAGTTTAATTGAGAAAGACATAAATAACGAAGAAAAAAGGTTTGAGATTTAATGGCATCTCCAGATTTAAAAGATAGTTACAATCAGGCATCGTCGAAAATTGATGCTGTATCAACCTATAATCAAGTCGCGTCTGATAAAGATAATTTACTTAAAACTTTAGGTAATAAAGCTGAAAATTCAAAAGAAAAGATAGTTGACCAAATAATAGCTGCAAAGCAAAAGGCTGAGAATTTTAAAAAGAAAGTTCAAAGTGAGGTTGATAATCAAATGGAACTTATAAAACAACTAATATTAAAGGCCAAAAGTTCGGCTTTAGATAAAAGTAATGTTCCAACTGAAACTGTAACTTTATTAAAAGATAAATTTATTAAAATTGCATACAAAGCAAAACCAATATTTAAAGAAATATTAGTTGAGGAAATTGTAAATTTGGTTGGGTGTAATCAACAACAACAGTATACTGACGGACAAGTAATCTATGTTTCAATACCTGATATAGATTTATTTAAATCTTTAAAATTAAAACCAACTGAAAATGCTGGAAAACTTTTTTATGAAATAAACACATTTCAACCTTCAGTTTTTCCGTCAAGTATAAATCGTTTAATTAAAGATAAAATAGATAACTCAACATCTACTTTACTTGTGGGTAAATCAGGTCAAAATTTATTTGATATACAATACAGTGCGGTTGGTACTATAACAACAATTGGGTCTGATGGAACTATAACAACAAATAATAATGTAGCAGGTGATTTTTTAAAAATTACCATGAAAGCAAGGGTTGGTGGTATAACACCTACAATTATTAATAATGGTATTCAAGATTTTTTATTTGATTATTACGGTTCAATGTCCCCAATCGACACTAATAACATGATTGGTAGACTTATTGACGCTTTAACGGGAGCGGTTTCAATGGAAATAAATTCAGGTACTGCCCAAATTGACGATACAACTAAATTTGGTAGATTTATACAAAGAATACTTGGTTTTTGTCAAGCCCCTTCTGAAATTGACGTACAGGGTACTGCCAAGGTATCTGAATTAGGTGAAATAAATAGTGACTTTTTTGAACTTGATGATTTAGATTTAAGGGCTTTACAAGAAAGGTCACAAAATATTTTTAATAAGGTAATTACTTTTAAAGATTGTGATAACGTAGAGTTACCTGTTGATTCAAATTCAATTATTAATGAATTAGTTAGAATCACTGAAGTTGATTTAGAAAATGAAAATGCATTGATTTCGGCATTAGACGATATTGTTAAAAATAAAAAATGGAGCTTGTTGTTTCCATATCCACAAATAAAAGTATCGTTTGATGATGATATTTTTAAAAAAATACCAATAGCGATTGCGGGAGCAATTTTATCACCTAAAGTAATCTTAGGTGTTTTAATTTCATTACAATTAGTTGGTCAATCTATTACAAATACAATATCTGATGTACAAGAATTCTTTAAAAAATTGTCAAAATTTATCTACAATGTTATTAGTAGAATCGCGGCATATTTTGTAAAACAATTAGTTGAGGAACTTAAAAAGAATATATTTTTCTTAGTACAAAGAATTACAAAAGATGTTCAAAGTAAATCACAGGATGTACAAACTATAATGATTTTAAAACTTATACAAGTATTAATTGTTGGGGTTACTTTTGTTCAAGATTATAGGCAATGTAAAAGTGTTATTGATGAAATTCTTAAATTTTTAAGTATATTTGGGGTTCCATTAAACATACCTTTACCTTTATTAAACGCATGTGCGTTATTAGAGGGATACAATTCAACAAGAGCGTTTTCTAATACAATTGAGGAGATGCAAGCAATAGGTATTCCTACAGGTCCTATGCCTGATGGGTCACCTAATATGGGATTACAAGCGTTACAGGGAGTGTTAAACGCCCAACAAAAAGAATCTGCGGAAAATTCAAAAGCTCAAATTGCGCTTCCTGAAATACCAGGTATTACACCATCGATAAAATTATTTGGAAAATCAATGTAATGGAATCTGATAAAATTTTAGAAATAATAAAAAATTATAAAAATAAAAGTAACAAGGATTTAGTTACCGCAATGGAACATATCTCTAAAGACTTTGAATTCACTAAAAATTCAATTTTAAAATTCAGTGAGCATTTAGATAAATTGGAAAATACCTATAATTTATTACTTAAAGAATATAACGAAAGAAAATGAAAAGAGTAATTTATTACGGAATTGTAAAAGGTGATAATGACCCGGCTAAATTAGGTAGAATCCGTGTTTTTGCCGAAATGGACGCAATTGAGGAGCAACTTGAAAGTATAAAAATACGTAATAAAGATGCTTATGACCCAAATACTAAAGATTTATACCCTGAATTTAAATGGTTAGATGAAGACCCTTTAATGTTTACCCCTTTATTTGGTAATTTTTTAAATATTATACCTAAAACAGGTGAAAGAGTATGTTTATTATACGCAACACCTGAAGATGGAGATGGTTATAATAACCAATTTTATTTTATACATCCATTAAGTAATGCTAAAAATATATATAAAGATGACCACCGTTCATCAAAATTAAGTAGTGGTGAAGGAGATAGATTATTAGGAGCAAATGAGTTTATATTGGTACCAAATACTAATGATTATCAAAAACCATCAGAAAAAGGTCTATTCCCAAATTATAATGATATTGCGATTCAGGGTAGAGGTACTTCAGATATTATAGTAAAAGAAAGTGAAATCTTATTAAGGGTTGGTAAATGTGATAAAAATAATTTAAACCAATACAATGAAACCCCGGCAAATGATAAAAAATCATTTATACAAATTACAGAATTTGATACAACAATTGTTACTTTACCCGCAGAACCAATAGTTGAGGTTTCTTACACTCCACAAGCAACAAAGTATTTGGTCGAGTATAATATTCAGAATCCAGAAAATCCTGCGAAAATTTTCACAGGTCAAGTATTTTTATACAGATTACCGTCTGAAACATTAAAATATGATTCTGATACTTTAGTTGTTGATAGTGTTATTGACGAAACTGATAAAATTTTCATGGCAAATCTAAACTTCCAAGGTAAAACTTTAGATGAAACAGGAAAAATTATTAGTGATTTTATTAAACAAGTATATGATGGTGTTGTTAAAATAAATGACGATAGTACATTATCTTTAAAAAGTGGTGATGGTAACTTAAATATTTTACCATTCTATTATAGACCTACTCCTGATTTATATAAAATAATTAAAAATTACACTGGAGACATTAATGACGCTATTAAGGTTAACAATATAAATTTAATAATGGCAATATCTAACTATGATAATATTACAAATCAAGTGGGATATGGAGTTGTAAAGACTAACGGAAATCCAAATAGTTTTAAAACAAATATTATAAAATCTAACGACTACAAACATTTACCTGTAAATAACACAAACATATCTATGGGTTCAGATAAGATTTATTTCCTATCTTATAATGAAAATACTTTAGGTGAAATTTCATATTCTGACACATCTTACGGATTAGAATCAAAATTCTTTTTATCAAATGATGGTATTCCGTTAGAAAATAAAACAAATTCAATGGTTAGAGGTGAAAAATTAATTGCATTACTCAGTAAAATAATTGGATTCATGGCAACTCACGTACATCCTTGTGTTGTTCCAGCTCCTCCTACACCAACATCTTTAGATGGAACATCAATTACTGACATCACTCAACAACTTGCTCAGGCAAATCAAACTATTTTGAATAAGAATATTCGAATAAATTGATATTTATAAAGAAACAACTTTATAAATGTCAATTCACAGGTCATATTTTTCCAAAAACAATACTTTAATATATTCATCATATGTTAATACTGCGAGAAACCCTGTAATGCAGTTAAATTTTGGGGCAACCGAAAATCAAATATCACAACAAGGATTTACAAGATTTATTTTTGATTTGGACTTAACTGATTTACAAACAAAAATATCTTCAGGTATAATATCAACCGCATGTACATCAATGTCTCATACATTGAGGATGACTAATACATCTTCATTTGATACTGAATTAATTAACTCAACAACTTCTGAAGGTAGGAGAAGAGCAACTTCTTTTGATTTAATTTTATTTAGAATACCAAAAACATCAGGTTCAACCGGTAATCCTCAATCATGGGATGAAGGAGTTGGGTACGATTATTTTGATTTTCAAAGTACTCAGAACAGTTCTCAGGGAAGTTTAACTTCACTATTTTCACCATTGGATAAGTCGTTTTCAAGTAGACCATCAAATTGGTTTCAAAACACTACGGTATCAGGGTGGAGTACAAATGGAATTTATTTAAATACAAATAATAGTCCAAGTACGTCAATTAAATATTCGGCATTAACTATAGTTGATACTCAACATTTTGAATTAGGTAATGAAGATATTGAATTTAATATGACAAATGAAATTAATTCAATATTAACCGGAGGTACTACAGGTGTCACAGGATGGGGAGTTGCATATGTCCCTGAAATAGAAAATTTAACAGGTTTAACTGAGACATACTCCGTTGGATTTTTTACAAAGTATACTCAAACTTTTTATCAACCATTTTTAGAAACATCTTTTAATGATTTAGTACAAGATAATCGAAATTCATTCTATTCCAACGCAACTAATAAATTATATCTATATTCATATATTGACGGTACTTTAACTAATTTAGATTCAAATCCTTTAGTGAACATATATAATAATTCCGATAGTTTAATTAAAAATAATTTACAAACTTGTAGAATAAGTACAGGAATATATGAAGTAACAATTACAGGAATTACATCTACAATACCTTGTACATATTCTGATATATGGGTAGGATTAACTTACAATGATAATTCATTACCTAACGTAGAAAACACGTTTAATATTTTACCATTTAAATATGGTTTTAATATCTCACCTGAAAGTCAAGACCCTAATTTATACGGATTTGATTTTTATGGAATTAAACAAGATGAAAAAATATTAAACACGGATGTTAGAAGGGTTGGAGTTATAATTAAAAAGGCATATTCAACATCTGAGTTATTAAACAACATTAAAGTATATTACAGAATATATGTTAGAGAAGGTCAAACAGAGGTTCAAGTACAAGATTGGACTGAAGTAAATAGGAGTTCAAACCAATATTATTTTGTATTTGATACTAGAGACAAAATACCAAATGAGTACTACGTTGATATGAAGGTATTAACTTCTGGTGAAATTAATACTTATAAAAGAACTCTAACATTCCAAATAGTTAATAAAAAATGAAGAAAATAAGACTTACAGAAAATCAATTAGTTAAATTAATTAAAAATATAATTAATGAAGACTGGGACAAACTTAATAAGATTTTAGAAAAGATATCTTCATCAGGTTTAGATTCATTATCGGATAAAGAAAGACGATATCTTGACCATTATTCTAAAACTGATAAATTTTTAGATGATGAAGATGATGTAATTAAGATGTCAGATAAAGTTCCTTCAGGTGAAATTTGGAAATTTGACTCAACTCATGGAATTCCGGATATGAGATTTAAATACGAAACAACTGAAGAAACTATCGATGAAATAATACACACAGGATATTTAAATGTTAATGACAAATTATATTATGGAGAAATTTACTGTGATAATGACGGTAATTACTCTTTATGTAATTTTGAATCTCAAGACGGAGTAAATCTATTTGAAGATTTTGAAGGTCTTGAAAGAGAAATAGAAACGTTTTTATCAATAGTTTGTGATGACTTAAAAGGTGATTTAAAAAATTAATAATATGGATACAAATAATTTAAAATTTTTATTAAAAAAGGTTCTAAAAGAAACAGAAGAAAGATATATGTTTTTTAGCAATTTAGAACAAATGAGGAGACAATGTGATATTCTATTAGACATGGACAGAGATATGATTGAAAATATTCTATCTAACGGTCATGATTGGGCTCAGGACCATATCGCAGAATCTAAAAATAATTTAGACCAAGTATTTGATTTTCTAATGAATGAAACTAAGAAAGATGGTATGGAATTATCTATGAATATTGACGATAAGGATATGATGATGGAAGGTAAAAAAACCGGTACTAAACTATGTTCTCGTGGTAAATCAGCGGCAAAATCAAAATTTAAAGTCTACCCAAGTGCATATGCTAATGGATACGCAGTCCAAGTTTGTAAAGGAAAAATAAAAGGTTTAGATGGAAATAAAAAATGTTCTCCTCCCTATTGTGGTTCTAAGAAATAGTGTATATATTTGTAAAAAAAACAAATATGTCACCATTCAAAAAACTAATTGCGAAATACAAAATATTTCTTAGAAATCTACACAACAATGAATTGAGAAAAATCCAAAGAACTCGATTTAACCAATGTAGTGCTATTTGTAGACAATTAATTCACGACCCAAATTCGGAATTATTAATCGCTCCAATTTCTCGTAAAAAATATATTAAAAATGAAAATTGTGGAATTTTCATAACAATGGAAGAAGGTGAGGTAACTATAACAAATCATACTTACAGTTATTTTATTAAACTTCCAGATATTGATTGGGTAAAATTAAAAGATTTCTTTAAGAAAGAAATGGAAGAAAGGGCTTTAAAAATGGAAAAAGACTTGGATATTCAAATTAAAGATTCTTTATCAACAATATATAATAATATTGTTCAGACTAAATCATTCGAATAAGTAATCCCCGATTTCGGGGTTACTTTTTGTAAAGTATCTAATGATAGCTCCGGCAATTACATTTGACATATTCTCAAGAGGTTTACCAGGGATGTTAACGTCCTTTTTTTCATCTATATTCTCTTCTTGGTAACAATGTGTCCACTCATGACACAAAGTTCTTAATACGTCAACTAAAACACGATTTCCATATAATGTATATATTTCTCGGTTAACTTCTAACCCTGTTGTCATGTTTCCTTTTCTCTTATCCAAAAAATGAATTGTTATGTCATTTTTTAATGGCATAATTTCTTGTAACAACTTAATAAAGTCATTTGTTATTTTTTGTTTTTTTTCATCTACTTTTTTCTTAAAAACTACAGATACTTTCATAATAAACTTTTTCTAATCAATTCAATAATAAATGATTCATTCTTAGGTTTATATGATGTCATTACAGGTTTTTGACCTTTACCTACTTGAGTATCTTTCTTTTCAGCCCTTCTTTTTTGTTGACACGCTGATTTTTTTTCTGAATCAGTCATTTTTCCAGCAACACCCGCAGCTCTACATTTTGGATACGCTTTATCCGACGCTTCGGGTCTACCACATGGAGGATGTTTACCGTTTTTATCTTTTTTACAAATATTAACCCATGGTCCTTTAGGTTGTTTACTACCCTTCGGTTTTTTCTTTGTGCCGAACCAAACAGCTAAATCTTCGTTTACATTGGATTTAAAAAGTCTTTTAATTAACTCAGGTTTTGTATTATCATTATTTAAATTGTCTCCGTCATCATCATTCTGTACCGGATGTCCTTTATCAAATTTTGCAATTTTTTTAGATTTTCTTTCTTTTTCCTCAACATCCTTAGTATTAATATTACCGTCTAATGAGTCAACATAAACTTCAGCGTTTGTATACCCATTTAACTTTTCAGTAAAAGGTTCTAAAACATCCTTATTCCAAAGTCTAAAACCAGGTCTTAGAGGTGCTCTGTAAGTCCCTGAACCACTAGTACCTGTTGTTTCATTTAAATTTGACTTTTTCATTAATAATTAATATATTTTATAAATATAAATATCTAATATGACAGAACAAGACAAAAGTAAAATAGAAGAATTACAAAACGACTTAAAAAGCATTGAACCAAAAGGAACATTATTAAATTATTTAAGTTATGCATCTGATAAAGATTTAGATTTATTTATTCAGAATGTAAATAAAGAACAATCATTTGTATTAATTATGGAAGGTATAAAACACGCTTACTCTAAAGGAGTGTTCACCATAGTTGAATCAGAATTGTTATCCAAGTGTTTACGGAAAATAACAATGGATTAATTAAAAATAAAAAAGGTCAGATTTCTCTGACCTTTTTTTATACACATTAAGAAATATTATCTTAATTCATTTAAGTCAAATGTACGTACTCCATCAACTATGATACGACCATAGAAACGGTTGTTAACCATCTTCTTAGCGTAACGTGTCATGATACCTTTGATAGGTGTGAAGTTGAATGGGTTATACATAGTTGGAGTTAATTGTAGAGGTACGTATGGAGCGTAGATGTAACCAGTATCCAATAAAGATGTACCTTTGTGACCAATCAACACAGTGTTTGGTGGGAAGTATGGGTCACGGTATACTTGGTAACGACCACTCAAAGTACCAACTCTTTCAATACCCATGTTAAATTGGTCTTGTTCAGGAGCTGCATTTGATACGTGGAAGTATTCCAAATCATCAAAAATCGCACTGATTTCAGAAGATACAACAATCCAGTTTGCTCCACCTCTTAAAGTAGACTTGTGAATTTGAGCTGAGATTTGGTTAATCGCAGTAATCAAAGTTTGGTTCCAGTCTTTTTGAGTATATGGAGTAGCTTGGTTGTTCAGTCTCTTCCATCCGTTGTAATCCCAACGTAATGTCCAAGCTGCACCTTTACGTAAATCACGTAAGATTTCACGGTCAATTTCAGCCGCAACTTGTTCAGACAATAATGCTGTTAATTCAGCCTCAGCATCAATGTTGTGGAAAGCCGCAACGTCTTGAGCTAATTCAGGTGACCATTGTGCTCTTAACTTTCTTTCAGTTACAGAAACTGTTACAGATTGAAGGTCAAAAGAAACTTCACCAATAGCATCTTCAAATTCTAAGTTCTTATAAAGTCTATAAGTAGCAGTGAATTGTGAACCTGCCAAAACAGTACCAGTCGCACTTGTTGTAGTACCTGAGTAACCATCAGGAGTTGTCGCTCCACAATTAATACATGCAGGAACTTGTAAGTCAACTTCTAAATAGATTTTTCCATCAGAAGTACAGACATTATCATAAGCTCCACCGTTACCAGCTGGCCATGTAGTGAATGTTTCAGTATTTAAACCTTGAACGATACCATAACCGTATCTCTGAGTAACAACTCTGAATATTAATGGGTAATACACTCCTGCAGAGGTAACTCCACTAAATACTCCTGTAGATGCGGCTTTAATTTGTAAATCAGATAAGAAAGTTTCAGTATCCATAGTATTACCATCAGGACCAATTAATTTACCAGGTGCAGTTTGGTTGAATCCTGACATAACTAACAATACTTTTCTGTACTCAGTACTTGTAGTCACAGGTGCTGTTAACAAATCACCACCACTCCAAATAGCGGTAGCAATAGATGCAGTTGTCGCAGTGTAAGCTCCTTTAGAATAATCGAACAATCCTGGTGGGTCTAAAGCGGCTTCAGAACCTTCGTAGAATCTGTCATAAAGGTTTTTTGAAGTGTTATCATATCCAACTCCAGGAGTTGATGGACCATTTGGTGCACCATATGGTTTGTAGTGAGGATTTGCTCCACCAGCTACGCTATCATACGCTTGGATTTGAGGTACGAAGTAGAACAATTTACCGATTGGTAAGTTCATAGCTTGTACAGATACGATTTCATTTGATAACAATTTAGAGAACACACGTCTGATGATAGGGAATACCACAGTTTCGAATGAACCTGAGTCAGCAGTAGTTGCAGCTTCGTTAATCAAATGTGACGCTTGGTTTTCATACAACTGAGCGACATTTTCTTTTAGGTGGCCTCTAAGACCTTCTAGGAACCCTAATTTGTCCCATTTGTTTATAGTGTCTTCCTTGATAACTTTAAGGTGCTTAAGACCGATATTACCAACTAATCCACTTTCTAATAATGCTCCCATTTAATTTTGGTTTTTATTATTTTAGTTTATTTTATTATTTTTGTCATCAAATCCTTCATTCTCAAGAATTGTGGATTCTCATACGTTTTTGATTCAATTAAATTCACAGCTGAGCCAGTTTGAGGTTCAACGTTTACAACTCTATCGAATGCTTCGTTAATTGTTCCTTTATCATTGTTTGAATCAAGTTCTTCTTTGATAAATTTGTACAATTTTTTAGATTCTTTGATTGTATCAACGCTGTCGAATCTTCTCAAAATGTTAATCTTTTCCTGTTTTGAAGTTGAATGTTCAGTAAACAATCTTGTAGCGTAAGCTAAATTTGAATTAAAGATTGCCACTTCATTTAATTTTTCTCTAAACAAGTTCAAAGCTTTTCTGTACTCTTCGTTCTTTTGTCTAAGTGAAGAAATTTCTTCAACCAATTTTTCATAAGATTCAAATGTTAGATTTCTGTTTGGTGTAATACCTTTTCTCAATCCACGACTTTTATCTTTTGAACCATAACCATAAGTACGAGCCGCTTCTTTTGTCTCAACTTTTTTCATTTTGTTATCTGATTCCTTGTATTCAAATTTGGCTTTACCCATTCCAACACCTTTAGTTCCTTGCTTCATTTTTTCTTTAAATCCGCCAGTTGTCTTTTTGTAATCGAATTTGGGTTTACCAGTTTGTCTTCCTACAGGTTTCATAGTTTTCTTGTTTGTTTTACGAGCCTCATTCATCCAACCTTCTTCGAATTCTTCATCAGATTCTCCATCTTCATAAGATGCAACATCATCATAATTCATGTCATCAAGATTCATGTCTTCAAAATCTTCCTCAAGTGATTCATCACCTGATGGTAACTCTTCTCCGTCCATTTCTAATTCATAAACGGTTTCAGTATCATCTTCGTTGGTTTCGTCCATTTCGGCAAAGATTCTGTTAAACATTTCCTCTCGGTCCATGTCTTCATCATCAAAATCTTCTTCTAATTCTTCGTCACCTGTAGTAAATTCCATGTCGAATTCGTCTTCTTCTTCCATAGGAATAGCGTCATCCGCAGGATTTACATCCTCGTCTTCATCCATGTACATACCTTCATTTAACTTAATGATATACTCTTCACCACCAACTGTAAGGTCAATATTGTCACCATCTCTAACGACAATAACCTCATCTGTGTCCTTGAGTCTTTTGAATACATTGGCAACTTCTTGATTTGTTGCTCCTTTTGTCAAATCGATTGTAGGTGTCTCGTTTGAGAAATCCATACCTCCACCGAATTCCATACCATCTTGGTCGTCATTCTCGTCAGAATCTAAATCATCAACCTCGACTTCGTCTTCGATTTCTAATTCATCATCATCCGGAGCTTCGTCCTTCTCGTCTTCATCAGCCTCTTTAATAGACTCTTTTACTAATTCGCTAATTTCTTCTTTCATGGTAGATTGAAGTATTTCTTTTGCGTTTTCATTAATTACTTCTTCCAAATTCTTGATTTGGATTAAAGCATCTTCAACTAAATTTTTTGTTGCCATTAATTGTTTGTTTCTAAATAAATATGTAGATTAATAAAAAAAACTATTTTTTTTATTCCCGTAATAAAAAAAGGGGGTAAACCCCCCTTTTTATTTTATTTATTTAAAATAATCTCAGTCAAATACTTCGTCAATTTTACTTTCAGCAACTGAAGTAATTCTCCAATCATAACTAAATGATTCATAGGCTTTAGTTACCTTAGCCTCAACATCAGTAACATTATAACCTTTAACAAGTTTTTCTTCTCTTACTTTTTTAATTTTTCCTGAGTTCTCATCTGGCAAATCGTATTGGATTTTAGCCACAAAATATTTTTCATCCATTTCCATAGTTTTTTTTTCTAAATATGATAAAAAAAAACGTTAATGTAAAGAAAATTATTTATTTAAATATGAAGTTAATTTATCCATCATAGATAAAGATTTACTTCCCATTCTTTTTATACGAGTATCTTCCTCTTCTTTAATATTCTCTTCAAAATTAAATCTTTCTTCAGGTTCTTTGAACAGATACGCTCCGGGTGTTGATGGTGAGGATACCAAGTCAAAACAAATTAATTCAAAATCGTCCTGAACTTCGTTTTGGTCTCCCACTTTTTTTAATGACCCAACTCCTCTTGAAGATATTCCTAATGTTACACCTTGTCTTAACAAATTAGCCGCTTGGTCACCCTTGGTTGATACTATTCCTCTTTCATGATACCCTGGTGAAGTTAATAATTTAATCTTACCAAGTAATACATTAGTGTCCCACCAAACGTCTGTAATGATATGTGAGACCCTATCTAAGTCAATTAAAGATGACTCAGGGTGATTTAACTCAGATAGAGCAACACCTTTATTGATGTAATTCTTTTTATAATTTTCAGATTCTCTTTTTAATACTCTTTCAGGATATATTCTACCATTTCTATTTGGTACATTATATTTTTGTAAAACAGCATAAAATTCATATGGTTTAGAATAATCTGCTGGATTTATATTTTCATTTAAAAATTTTGAATTGTTAACGTCTCTAGGTGATATATAACCCGCATCCCACTCAATCAGAATCCCTTTACCTGTATCTTTGGGTCCTAATATTTTATAATTTTGCATAGTATTTTTTATTTTATAAATATTATGCAAATCAGATTAATTTGAAACCTTTTCTAAAACTGTCTTTTTAAGACTAAAACTAAAATTCTTATTAGGTAAGAAATTTTCTTTATTTACAGAGTTTACAATTTTTTTAACCTCCGTTTTTATAACTTCAGATTTAAAATCTATATTCGTATTAATAAATAAAGTGACCTCAAAATTCATAAATGATTTTTTACCATACTCAATACCACTGTATCTTAAATCTAAATCAGTCATGAATTTGTTTGAGAACAAATCATTATTTAATGTACCTGAAATTGTTTGTTTTATTTCTCTATTAAAATTTGAGACAACTCTTTCCCATCTCTCATCATAGTTTTTGGGTGAAACCCAAGACTGAACGTTTATATAAATTGACTTAAAACTTTTTGAATCTACTGTTCCGTAATTAACTTTAAAATTTTTATATCCCTTAACAACACACGACTTCCCTTTTTTCATTATACATTTTCATAACATGTTTATTTTTATAAAATCTATGAAAAAATAATGTTTAAGTCAAAAAAAAATCCCTTATTCAGGGATTTAATTGTTTAAAAATAAAATGTAAAATTAAAGTAAAATATTATTATAAAGTTCTTTTAGTTTAATAAGTTCAACAGTAGATGGTTTTTTGTTTTGGATACTCTTTATAGTTTCATTAATAGTTTGTTTTAAATTTTCGTCAGTAGATTCATTCATTATTGAATTTAATTTTTCAGTCGCCTCGGTTTTTAAGGATTCAAATTTTTCTTTAATATTAGTATCAGATTCTTTTAAAAGTGACATTACTTCTTTTTTATCACCTTCACTTAAATTTTTCAAAAATTCATTAGCATTATTATTAGCAATTTTCAATAAAGAAGAGATAGGTAATTTAGATTCAGAGATTACTTTTTTAGTTTTTTGTAAGTTTTCTAAAATTTTAATTTTAGATTCTGATTTTTTTTCAATCTCACTTAATGTTGTGTGCAAATAGTTATCAATATTTGAGTAGTTATTCTCATTTAAACTGTTACCAACCCATTTCTTTATTTTAGTAATTTCAGATTCAGTCAATTTAATTGATTTAATCTCATTTGATAACTCTTCTAAAATTATACTTGCAGTTGTTTGGTCAACACCTAAATTTTCGTTAAGTTTATCGTATATAAAATATAGTTTTTTTAATTTACTATTACCTAATATTGTTTTCCTAAACGTTTTGAAATTTTCAGTAAGTTCATTTTTTGCAAATGAATTTACCATTTTATTCTCAATAGCGGTTTTTAAAATTCCAAATTTCATAATTATTATTTTATTAATAAATATTATAGTTTAAGTAAGTTTTCTATTTTTTCATCCATTTGAGCAAATAGATTATTTGCTTGTTCAGATAAGTAAATTTCATCTTCTCTATTTATGTGATTCTCGATGACTAATTTACTTTTTCTATCATCTATTGAACTTGTAATTGGTGGTGGTGTACCTTCAGGTTCTCCCCCTCCTCCTTCAGCCGGTGGTGGTGTACTTTCTCCTCCTCCCATTGGTGGTTCTGATGTTTCAGAACCTCCTGAACCTTCACCTCCCTCGTCACCTTTTTCTTTTTTATCAGAAT
>Ga0222712_10002331_pt1 | contig 21867 bp, 20 predicted proteins | sample C33_657DmetaG_FD_165043 | JGI IMG/M metagenome (GOLD analysis project Ga0222712, IMG submission 165043) | Estuarine water microbial communities from San Francisco Bay, California, United States - C33_657D | ecosystem: Environmental > Aquatic > Marine > Unclassified | place: USA: California... | reverse complement strand
TAGCCCACCCGGCGGTGGACCAATGTCCCTTTGCGCATGAGGAAGATCGCTGCCCCCATCGGAACAGCGAAAGAAACCGCCGCGATATGGACAATCAGAAAGCCATTGGTGAAAAGCATGATCGATTCTGTTTAACGTGGGTGAACCTATGGACCGGACATGTATTTGGGCGGGCGCAGACGTCGACGGATATTGCGTGAATCCGTCCGTCCAATTCGTGGAACATGCCAAATGACGGACTCGCGAAGCGCGAAATTGTCATCGTCCGTAAGTCGGGGCATCCGCGCGCGCTGGGCAGCCATCATTGGCGCGGCCTTGATCACGATTCTCACGGGCCCGTTTGGAACGATTTCCCTGCCGCTCCCCAACCGGACCCTGTTCTGGACCGCTTTGATTATCTGGAACGGCCTGAAGTGGGAGTTATGGAGTATCGCCCTCACCCGCCATCCAGCTTCGGCACGGTGGAAACAACTTGCGATACTCATTGCAGGGCCGTTTGTGCTGAACGCCACGATGCCGTTCGAAGTCGAATTTGCGTATGCCGCAGTCGGCGTCCCTGTAGACCTGCCCCGCCTTTACATCTGGCTGATTGCGTCCGCGATCTCCATCATCATTGGCCTGACATTGTTTCTCGCGGGGATGTTGGATCCCCCGTCGGAAGAGTTGCCACAGGAAGCCCCGCCAATTGGGGACGCAAATCCGCCAGTGCCGCGTATTCTGGAAAGGGCGGGCGTCACGCGGACGGTCGATCTCGTCGCCGCCTTTGCCGAAGACCATTATGTGCGTCTGCATCTTCAGGACGGCCGAAAGCCCCTGGTGCTATACCGTTTTGGAGACGCCCTGAACGATCTGGGACCATTGGCGGGCGAACGGGTCCATCGCGGCATCTGGGTGGCCACCCATGCCGTTACGGCAGCGCGCCGGGAGGGCCGAAACTGGCGTTTGACGCTGACCGACGGATCGGATCTCCCCGTCGGCGGGACCTATCTTGCGGCGGTCAAGGCGCGGGGTTGGCTGACTGTATAGCGAAGTCCATCGCCAAGGTGATGGGCGGAAACGTGCTGCGTGTCCTGAAGGCGGTCTTGCCGCCGCGCTAAGGCGTTCCTATAGCCCGCCGCGATGGAACGACTTGATGGCAATGCCCTGATACCAGACGCCTTTCGCGGCGGCGTGGTTGCGCTCGGCAATTTTGACGGTGTTCATGCCGGGCATCAGGCTGTCATTGGCAAAGCCGTGGCGTTGGCCCGTGCACGCGGCGTCCCCGCCTTGGTCGCGACGTTTGATCCCCATCCGATCCGTCATTTCGCGCCCGATGCCCCGCCCTTCCGTCTGACCACACTCGACCAGCGCCAGCACTATCTGGCACAGGCCGGGGCCGATGCGATGGTCGTGTTCCACTTTTCCAACACGCTCGCCAATGTCACCGCAGAAGCCTTTGTGACCGACTGGCTGGGCGGCCATTTGGGCGCCTCCGGCGTCGTGACCGGGGAAGACTTCACCTTCGGCAAAGGGCGTGGCGGCAGTATCACGGTGCTGCGCGAGATCGCGGGCACGCTCGGTATGTCGTGCGATGCGGTCGGCCCTGTCTGCGATGACGATGGCCCCATTTCGTCCAGCCGCATCCGCAAGGCGCTGCAGTCCGGCGATTGTGAAACAGCAACCCGGCTTTTGACACGCCCCTTCGCTGTTGAAGGCCCTGTGCAGCATGGGGACAAGAACGGACGCAAGCTCGGCTTCCCCACCGCCAATATTGATATGGGGAATTACTTGCGCCCCCGTTACGGAATCTATGCGGTGCGCGGTCTTTTGCCCGATGGCCGTTTTCTCAATGGCGCAGCCAACCTCGGCATACGTCCGACCTTTGACCCGCCCAAAGAACTTCTGGAACCCCATTTCTTTGATTTTAAAGAAGATCTCTATGAACAAGTCATAGAAGTCGAATTTCATTCTTTCATTCGGCCTGAGAAAAAGTTTGACAGTCTGGATGAATTGATGGAGCAGATGGCCCGCGACTGTGACACAGCAAGAACCATTTTGAACTCATGCGCGTCTGGGCCACTGTCCACTGGCTGATTATCGCCGGTATTATCGTCGTATCTTTGATCAATGCTTCATGGATTGCCCCGGTGCAGCGGGGCGCACTGGATCTGATCGCGGCAGGCTCTGCGCGCGGTGCTGCTGCCAATGCCCAGTGTGACAGCAGCACGATCTTTGGCGCGGTGGACCGGATGTTCTTGGACCGCGCCGACCGCGTCGTCGTGAGTGTCCGTCGGGCGGGGGACGAATTCCGCATCGTATTGCCCAAGATCACGTCCTGCATCGAAGATGCGTCTGCGCCCCCACGCCCGAACGCTTTGCCCGCCAATATCCTCGGCGCCGCTTTGTCTTTGATATCGGTGGGGATGGCCGCGCCTTTGATGCGCTCGCCAAAGGGTTTGCCGCCGCCGGTCAAGCTCTCGACGCCCGTCAGGCCGTGATGGCCAGTGCAGAGGTTGCCGCCAAAGCCCGCGCCGCTGTGCCCGGGATTTGGGCCTTTGATCTGGCGGCGGCGCGCAGTTGCACCGATGAGTATCGCTGGACGGGCTGGACCGGCTTTGTCCCTGCCGCCTGCAAAGGCCAGACGGCGCTTATCCCGCTGGATGCGCAATGGTCCACCTGGGGCTGGCCCAACCGCTTTCTCACCCGCATGGCCAGCGCCAACACCCGCACGATCCTGACCGGCCCGGCAGACTCCGGCGGCGTGACGGTGGTCGAACAGATCCCCGAAATCCCGCGCGACTTTAAAGGATCGGTCTGGGTGGAGGATATTTCCGCCATCGGCCCTGCGCTGCGCAACTAGAGTTGCCCTCAAGGCTTTATTTGCGGGCGCGCATCCCGTAAGGCCCGCCGGTCATGACAGAAGCACCGCGCCCCGAAGCCAAAGACTATAGAGACACCGTCTTCCTGCCGAAGACCGACTTTCCCATGAAGGCCGGCCTGCCGCAGAAGGAGCCGGGCATTCTGGCGAAGTGGCAGGAACAGGACCTGTACCGCGCCCTGCGCGACGCGCGGAAGGGCCGCGAAAAGTTCATCCTGCATGATGGCCCGCCTTATGCGAATGGCGACATGCACATCGGCCATGCGCTCAACCATATCCTGAAGGACATGGTCGTCCGCACGCAGAGCCTGCTTGGCAAAGACGCGCCCTATGTGCCCGGCTGGGACTGCCACGGCCTTCCAATCGAATGGAAGGTTGAGGAAGAATACAGGAAGAAAAAGCGCAACAAGGACGAGGTTCCCGTCGAGGAATTCCGCGCCGAATGCCGCGCCTATGCGCAGAACTGGGTCAACCGCCAGCGCGAACAGCTCAAGCGCCTCGGCATCAATGGCGATTGGGACAACCCCTACCTCACCATGCACTTCGACGCCGAAGCGACGATTGTCGGCGAGCTGCTGAAATTCGCCGAAAGCGGCCAGCTCTATCGCGGCGCCAAGCCGGTGATGTGGAGCCCGGTTGAGAAGACCGCGCTCGCTGAAGCCGAAGTCGAATATGAGGACATCACCTCGACGCAGATTGATGTGGCGTTTGAGATCATCGAAGCACCGAACGCGCCGGAACTGGTCGGCGCGCACGCCGTGATCTGGACGACGACGCCTTGGACGATCCCGGTCAATCAGGCTTTGGCTTATGGGCCGGAGGTTGAGTATGTTGCTCTTCGCTTGAATTGGGCTGCACGAGACGGTGCGGAACAACGTAACTTCCCGGGCACAATTCTCGTGGCGAAGGCTCTGGCAGACGACGCCTGCGCTCGGGCGCAAATCGGCGGCTGGGATATTGTTTGGTCTGGCAAAGGATCCGACCTCGCCGGTGCTATCGCCCGCCACCCGATGGCCAACCATCTCCGTCGCCCCGTGCTTGACACGGGCCTAGGCTTGTCTTCGGACACAGCCGGCGAAAGCCAAGCCCCGCATCAGGTGCGGGGCGACGATTTTGAGCGGATGGTGGAGTTTTTCGAGCGCCCCCGCCCGTTCCTGCCCGGCGATTTCGTCACGACCGACAGCGGCACCGGCCTTGTCCATATGGCGCCGGACCATGGCGAGGACGATTTTGACCTGTGCAAGGCGCACGGCATTGAGCCGGTGTTCGCGGTGCTGGGCGATGGCAAATATCGCGACGACTGGGCTTGGCTCGGCGGCGAAGGCAGCGTCATCAACCCCAAGTTCAACGCGCCCGACGGCCCCATCTGCACCGCGCTGCGCGAGGCCGGTGGTCTGCTGGCGGCCAGCGCGGACTATAAGCACAGCTACCCGCACAGCTGGCGGTCCAAGGCGAAGGTCATCTATCGCTGCACGCCGCAATGGTTCGTGCCGATGGACAAGAACATGCCGGGCGGTACGCTGCGCGAAAAGGCGATGACCGCGATTTCCCAGACCCACTGGGTGCCGGAAAAAGGCCAGAACCGCATCACCGCGATGGTCGAGGGCCGCCCCGACTGGGTGCTCAGCCGCCAGCGCGCCTGGGGTGTGCCGATCACGCTGTTTGTGGACCGCAAGACCGGCCAGTATCTCAACGACCCCGCCGTCAACGCGCGGATCGTCGCGGGCGTCAAGGAACTGGGCGTGGATGCCTGGTCCGATGACCGCGCCCAAGGCTATCTCGGCGACGTGTACAAGCTCGACGATTATGAGCGCGTGGCCGACATTCTGGACGTCTGGTTCGACAGCGGATCAACGCATGCCTTCGTGCTCGAATCGGGCAAATGGCCCGATCTGATGCGCCCCGAAGGCTATACAGGCCCGCTCGCCGACCTGTATCTGGAAGGCAGCGACCAGCATCGCGGCTGGTTCCAGTCGAGCTTGCTCGAAAGCTGCGGCACGCGCGGCCATGCGCCGTATAAGGCTGTCCTCACCCACGGCTTCACGATGGACCAGAAGGGCATGAAAATGTCCAAGTCGCTGGGCAACACCATCGACCCGCTGAAGGTGATGGAGACCTATGGCGCGGACATCATCCGCCTGTGGGCGCTGTCAGTCGACTTCACCGAAGACCATCGCATTGGCGATGAAATCCTGAAAGGCGTGTCCGACCAGTATCGCAAACTGCGCAACACGTTCCGCTATCTGCTGGGCGCGTTGGATGGGTATGACCATGCCAGCGAAGGCGTCGCGCCTGCCGACATGCCAGAGCTGGAGCGCTATGTGCTTCACCTGCTGTCCGGCCTTGATGCGACGCTGCGCCAAGCCATGGCGGACTATGACTTTAACGAATATACCCGCGCGCTCATCGACTTCTGCAATGAAGACCTGTCGGCCTTCTTCTTCGATATCCGCAAGGACAGCCTGTATTGCGACGCGCCGACGGACCTGACCCGTCGCGCCTATCGCACGACGCTGGACATCCTGTTCCAAGCGCTGATCCGCTATGCAGCGCCGGTGCTGGTATTCACGGCTGAAGAAGTCTGGACCACGCGCTTCCCGGATCGCGGCAGCTTGCATCTGCAAGAAATCCATCCCTTGCCCGACAGCTGGCAGGATGCGGCCCTTGCCGAACGCTTTGCGGCTTTGCGGGCGCTTCGCGCGCAGGTGTCAGAAGCGATTGAGCCGATGCGTCGCGAAAAGATTGTCGGGTCCAGCCTTGCTGCCACCGTGACCGTCCCCGCGGACGCGCCGGAGGGTGATCTGGCCGAGCTGTTCATCACAGGGACAGTGACGCGCGGGCAAGGCGCTGACGTGACTGTCGCCCCCTCCACCGACCATAAATGCGGCCGCTGCTGGCGCCATCTGCCGGAAGTTCAGGCGGACGGCGATCTGTGCGGGCGCTGTGAAAGCGTGGTCAATGGCTGAGCGCCATCTGCGCCTTGGCTATGGTTTGGCGGTGCTCCTGTTCCTCGCGGATCAGGCGCTGAAGGCGGTGATGATTGGCCCGCTGGCGTTGCAGGCGGTGCAGCAGATTTACCTGCTGCCGATCCTCAACCTGACATGGGTTGAAAATTACGGCGTCGCACTCGGCATGTTCCGCGCGGGCCATGATGCCGAACGCTGGATTTTGGTGGGCGTCACGAGTGTTATCGCGGCGGTCGTTGGGGTCTGGATTACCCGCGAAAAGAACCGCATGGACGTGTTGGGCCTTGGCCTTGTTCTGGGTGGCGCACTGGGAAACATCGTAGACCGGGTGCGTTTCGGCTACGTCGTTGATTTCATCGATTTCCATATTGGCGGGTTCAGACCCTTTTTGGTCTTCAATCTTGCCGACGCGGCGATTACCATCGGAGTATTGGTGCTTCTGGCTCGGGCGTTTTTCACGCGTGATGCCAAAGCAGAAACGGAGACTGATAATGCGTAAGGTTATGGGTGTTGTGGCAGTCGGTGCGCTGCTTTCGGGCTGCGCCAATGGCGGGCTGTTCAACCGCAAGTCTCCCGATGAGTTTCAGGTGACGCGTCTGGCGCCGCTCGTCGTGCCGCCCGATTTCGCGCTCGTGCCCCCTGCCGCCGGCAGCCCGCAGGCACAGGCCGCCGACAGCTCGACTCAGGCATTGCAGGCGATGTTCGGCGGTCCCGCCGCCCGTTCGGGTGCCGAATCGACCACGCTGAATGCCGCGGGCGGCGCACGGTCACAGCCGGGCATCCGCTCCAATGCGGGTGATCCGGGTACAGACGTTGTCGATAAGGGCGCGACCACGCGGGACATTATCGCCGCACCGGAAGGTGATGGTCAGGCCGCGCGGACATCCACACCGCAGTAATTGCCTGCAGTCAGGCAAAAGAAAAAGGGCGGGGCCGCAACACGGCACCCGCCCTTTTCTTATCTGAAAGGGGCCGGGCGAACCCGACCCCGAAATCAGATCAGATCAATCAGAACGACACGCCAACCGAACCGAAGATGCCGCCCTTGGCGATATCCTTGCCGGTCGGGCTCACCAGTGCGCCTGCACCATAGCTGGTGTCGACATAGTTGAGACCGAAGGTGACTTTGCCCGTCGTGTACGACGCGCCGACCGACCAGTCCGTGTACTTGGAACCGCCCGACAGATAGCTGGCGGTGAAGGTGCGGCCAACGCCGGCGCTCAGGCTGACGCCCGTATCCGGAATCGAACCCGACAGACCGAGGTTCATGTAGAAGTTGTCGAGCTTACCCGCGCCGAGTGAGAGACCGGCCTGCTTCGGCGAATAAAAAGCGGCGAGCTTGGCGCTCACCGGACCGATCGTTTGCGAAAGGCTCGTGTAGAGTTCCAGGAAGTCCGAATTGGTACCCGGCGTGATCTTCGACGAACCCGGATAATAGTAATAGAGACCACCCACATCGAGGGTCGTGGCGCCGAAGGTCTTCTTATAGCCGACGATCAGATCGATTTCCTGATCGCTACCAGCGGCGATGTACTCATCAACCGAAGATCCCCACACGCCGGCATAGAGGCCCGATTCGTGGGAAACAGTAACGCCGGCCTGAACCGCGAAATCCTTGTCGGTCTGCGTGATGCCGCGGAAGCGGTAATCGCTGACGACAGCGACCGAACCCGAAACGGTGATAGCGGGCGTTTCTGCATCCTGCGCCATGGCGGGCGTGGCAGAAAGAGCGAGAGCGAGGCCCAGGAGAGGGCGAGAGAACGTGCGCATGGGTAAACCCCTTGATAGTTGTTGCGTCGTTCCGCCTGCGTTGCTGTCTGATGCCTCTCTCTGATGCAAGATCAGGGGACCCCAGTTCCAGCGACATCCGAGTCATGCCGACCGATTGTGCATTGCACAACAAAAAAATGACGTATTTGTTGCATTCGCGCTTCAGTCGTTGCGCAAAGGCCACACTCAACGCAAGTTGGCGCAGGCCTTTTGCATACGGGTGCAGGCATCCGTCAGGATCGCTTCCGACGTGGCGTAAGAGATGCGGAAACCCGGAGAAAGCCCAAAGGCGCCGCCATGAACTGCCGCCACTTCGACCTCTTCAAGGAAGTAGTCGATCAGCTCTTCGTCGGTGGAGATGACCTTGCCGCCCGGCGTTGATTTACCCATCAGGCCGGAGACATCGGGATAGACGTAGAAGGCGCCTTCCGGCGTCGGGCAGTGGACGCCCTCAATCTCGTTGAGCATCTTCACGACCAGATCACGCCGTCCGCGGAAACGTTCGTTGCGGTCCTTGAGGAAGGACTGGTCGCCATTGAGCGCCGCTGTGGCCGCCGCCTGCGCGATGGAACAGGGGTTGGACGTCGACTGAGATTGCAGCTTCGCCATCGCCTTGATCAGCCATTGCGGACCGCCCGCAAAGCCGATGCGCCAGCCGGTCATCGAATAGGCTTTGGAACAGCCATTGACCGTCAGCGTGCGATCATAAAGTTCCGGGCAGACCTGCAGGATCGTCGCGAACGGCGTGTCGGCATACCAGACATGTTCATACATATCGTCGGTCAGCACCATCACCTGCGGGTGACGGACAAGCACATCAGCCAAGCCTTTCAGCTCGGTCGCGGAATAGGCAGCGCCCGTTGGGTTGGACGGGGAGTTGAGCAGCACCCAGCGCGTCTTGGGCGTGATCGCCGCTTCCAACTGTGCGGGCGTGATCTTGTAGTTCTGCGACGCCGGTGCCGCGATAAACACAGGCGTGCCACCCGCAAAAGCGACGATATCGGGATAGCTGACCCAGTAAGGTGCCGGGATGATCACTTCATCGCCCGCATCGATGGTCGCGACGAGCGCATTGAACAGTGTGTGCTTGCCGCCAACGTTCACGCTGATCTGGGCAGGCGCATAGTCCAGCCCGTTGTCGCGCTTGAACTTGGCCTGGATGGCCGCCTTCAGCTCGGCTGTGCCGTCGACATTGGTGTATTTGGTCTGCCCCTTGCGGATCGCCTCGATGGCGGCTTCCTTCACAAAGTCCGGCGTGTCGAAATCAGGCTCCCCTGCCGACAGGCCGATGACATTCACGCCCTTTGCCTTCAGGTCCAGCACCCGGCTCGTCATGGCGAGCGTGGCGGACGGCTGGATACGATCAAGGGCGGAAGATGTCGTGCGCATGGCTGGGCGCTTTCCTTCAAAGAGCTAAGAAAATTGCGGTGCGCCGCGCCTATAGGCAAGCAATGCAACAGGGGCAACCGCTTGGGCGTTGTTTATGGTCAGGCGAGCCGTGCCGGCAGGATGCCGCGAATGGCATTGCCGATGAAGAACCCACCTGCCAAATCATCTGGCCGCACGTCGGCTTCTTTGGCGCGGCCGGCCTCGATCAGTTCGGACCGCAGCGTGCCCGGCAGCAGGTGCCGCGACAAGGGAGGGGTCAGCAGGACGCCATCGCGTTCAACATAAAGCGTCGTGAAGCTGCCTTCGGTTAGAAAGCCGTCGGCATCGGTGAAGACAACTTCAAACGCGCCTGCCTTGGCGCGGGCCTCGTCATAAAAAGCACGGTCGCTGGTTTTGTGGACGAGCCGGAAGTCACTGACATCAACCGGAAGCGGCACGACCGCGACCGCAACTGGCCCCACAGGCGCGGGCGGCAGGTTGGAGATTTCGATGGCCACAGCCCCGCTTTTGGCCAGCAGCAGCCGGATACGTTTGGCCTCGCGCAGGCGGAAGGTCGCGGCCTGCAATTCGTTGCGCACGGCATGCCGGTCAAAACTGAAATCAAACGCCTGCGCGCTCGCCCGCATCCGGGCAAGGTGAAGGTCGAGCCGCTCAATCCCCTGTTCGGGGTCAAAGCGCATCGTCTCAATCAGGTCGAAGCAGCGCTGATCAGCCACAAACCGCCCCTTCGCCAGACATTCGGCCCATTCCTCCGCCACGCGGCTGTCGGCCACAATGCCGCCGCCCAAGCCCAATGTGGCAATGGATTGCCCGGCTGGCAAATGCAGCGTCCGGATGGCGACGTTGAAGGCGGCATCGCCATTGGGATCCACCCGGCCGATGCTGCCCGTGTAGATGCCACGCGGCGTTTCTTCGACCGCATCAATCACCTCCATCGCGCGGATCTTGGGCGCGCCGGTGATCGAGCCGCAGGGGTAGATGGCGCGCAGCACATCCGCCGCATTCTTGCCCGGTTGAAGACGCGCCGTGACGGTCGAAATCATCTGATGGACCGTGGGATAGGTTTCGACTTTGAAGAGCTGCGGCACTTCCACCGAACCGGGCTCGGCCACGCGCGACACATCATTGCGGAGCAGATCAACGATCATCAGATTTTCAGCGCGCTGTTTGGGGTCGCTTTGCAGCCGCACGATCAGCGCCGCATCTTCGTCCGGCGTGGCACCGCGTGCGGATGTGCCCTTCATCGGCTTGGTCGTGACCTTGCCGTCTTGGAGGGCAAAAAAGAGCTCCGGCGAAAGCGAGAGGAGCCAATCCTCGCCCGTCCAGATGACACCGCCAAAGCCCGCCTTCGCCCTTTGGCGCAGCCCGGCATAAAGCGCGAGCGGGTGCCCGGCGGTGGACACCTCTGCCCGGATCGTCAGATTGGCCTGATAAATATCACCCGCAGAGATGAGCGCCTGCACCTTGGCCAAGGCCGCGTCATAGCCCGCCCGATCAATCTTTGGGCGTGGCGCCCCGGCCCATCCGCCCGCCGCATCGGGGAGCAAGGCGGGCACGTCTTCAGGGGCAATTTCTTCAAAGCCGTCAAACCGCCCAAACCAAGCAAGGGGCATCTCGGCAGGGCGCAGTCGATCTGCCAGCCGGCCTTCCAGCAGCAGCCCCGCCTCATAGGTCAGGAACCCCGCCCAGTGGGCATGTCCCGTCGCCAACCGGTCCAGAAGTGCGGCCAATGACGTCGCATCATGCGCGGTCACAATCTCCAGCGGATCACGATACAGCCGCGCAGGCGTGGCCTTGCCGCTGCGCGCATCATCCAGAAGAACGAAGGGACTGTCGGGGATCCGGCCTGCCATGGCGCGCCTCTTGGCAGGCGGCGGCCCGAATTGCCAGAGCCGACCTGTTGATACACAGCCGCACGACCGCTACGCAGGACGTCATTTCACATTCCGCCAGAGGTCATCATGCGCCGGACATTGCTTACCCTTCTTGCCGCCCTGTCGTCCTCCACCGCCTTTGCGCAGACTGTAGAGAAGCCGACCGCCATCATCGTCGATGGCGTGCCTGCGGTGCCGACGGCACTCGCCACGGCAACACGGCCCTATATGGAATATCGTACCGCGACCTTCCTTGGCTGGCACCCGAGCGAGAAAGCGATGCTGATCGCGACCCGGTTCGGCAATACGCAGCAACTGCACCGCGTCGCCAATCCGATGGGCGCGCGCACCCAGATCAGCTTTGAACAGGAACCCGTGGTCAGCGGCAGCTGGGCCCCCAAGACAGCAGATGTGCTCGTCGTTGAAAAGGATGTCGGCGGCAGCGAATTCTATCAGCTCTATACGCTGAAAGACGGGCAACTCACCTTGCTCACCGATGGCAAAAGCCGCAACCAATTCTCTTCCTGGTCGGGCGACGGCAAGCTGATCGCCTACAGCTCGACCAAGCGCAACGGCACGGACAGCGACCTGTACGTCATGGACCCGCGCGATCCCTCCAGCGCACGCATGGTGGCCCAAGTACAGGGAGGCGGCTGGGCGATCTCCACCTTCGCTCCCGACAATAAGAGCGCGATTGTCGGCAATTACCGCTCGATCACCGATGTCGATCTCTACCGGCTTGACCTCGCGACGGGCACGATGACGCCCATTGGCGATAAGGCGAAGGAGATCGCCTACGGACAAGTCGACTATGCGCCTGACGGCGCGCTTTGGGTGCTGAGTGACGAGGGGTCAGACTATCAACGGCTCGGTACGCTTGATCCCAGCACCGGCAAATTCACGCCCCGCGCGCCCGTCGAGAAATGGGATGTTGAGACCTTCAAAATCTCCAGCGACGGCCGCTTCATCGCTTATGTGGTGAACGAAGCGGGCATCAGCCGCGTCCGCCTGCTCGACCCGGCAACCGGCAAGTCCCGCACGGTGGAGTCCCTTCCCGCAGGCGTCGTGGGCTCCTTGGACGTCTCAGACTGGGGCGAGATCGGATTGAGCCTGTCGTCTGCGCGCAGCCCGTCTGACGCCTATAGCATCAACCCCGAAACGCTGGCCGTCACCCGCTGGACCGCGAGCGAGACGGGCGGGCTGGATGCCACAAAGAACGCTGAGCCATCGCTCGTGGAGATCAAGAGCTTTGACGGCCTCAAAATGTCAGGCTTCCTCTATCGGCCCGACGCCACCAAATTCCCCGGCAAGCGCCCGATGCTGATGTGGGTGCATGGCGGCCCCGAAAGCCAGAGCCGCCCGGCCTTTATCGGCGCCTACAATTATCTGGTGAATGAACTTGGCATCGCGCTCTTCTACCCCAATGTCCGTGGCTCCTCGGGCTATGGCAAGACGTTCGTCAGCCTCGACAATGGTGCCTTCAAGCGCGAGGATTCGGTGAAGGACATGGGCGCGTTCCTCGATGCGCTCGCCAAAGACCCCGGTCTTGATGCGTCGCGCTTCGCGCTGACCGGCCGGTCTTATGGCGGCTATATGTGCTACGCCGCCGCCGTGCAGTTCGCCGAGAAGCTGAAGAGCACGCACTGCGTTGCCGCCATCTCCAACTTCGTCACCTTCCTTGAGACGACCCAAAGCTACAGGCGGGATCTGCGCCGCGCCGAATATGGGGATGAACGGGACCCCAAGCAGCGCGCCAAGCTGCTCGCCATTTCCCCGCTCGAACGCGTGAAGGAAATGAAGAAGCCGATGTTCACGGTGACCGGCGGCAACGACCCCCGCGTGCCGGCCTCAGAAGCCGAGCAGGTGGTGAAGGCCATCCGCGCCAATGGCGGGACCGTGTGGCATCTCCTTGCCACCAATGAAGGGCATATCTGGGGCAAGAAGGAGAATAACGACTACGCCTTCTGGTCGGCGCTGCAATTCTACAGGCAGACGCTGTTGGGGGAGTGAGCGGAGAACGGGACACCCCTTCCACTCGTCATCCTGAAACAAGTTCAGCATGACGAGATTGGGAGGGCAAGGCTCAAAGGGACCTCGCATTTGCGCCCTTCCCTCAACCTGCCTATATCACCCTCATGACCCAATATCAGATCGTTACCGATGACACCGTCCCCGTCCGTTCCGGCGCCATCCGCCTGCATGGACCGGAAGCCTTTGACGGCATGCGCAAGGCCGGCAAACTCGCGGCTGAAATCCTTGACGCGTTGGTGCCCTTCATCCAGCCCGGTGTGACGACGCAGGCGATTGACGATCTGGTCCGCGAGATGACCTTTGATAACGGCGCTGTGCCCGCCACGCTCAACTATCGCGGCTATACGCACAGCTGCTGCACCTCGATCAACCATGTCATCTGCCACGGCATCCCTGGTCCCAAAGCTCTGAAAAGCGGTGACATTGTTAATGTGGATGTCACACCCATCGTCGATGGCTGGCATGGCGACACCAACCGCACCTATCTGGTCGGCGATGTGCCGATCAAGGCGCGACGTCTGGTGGAAACCACGTTCGAAGCGATGATGCTCGGCATTGAACAGGCCAAACCCGGCAACCATCTCGGCGACATTTCCCACGCGATTCAGGTGCATGCGGAAAAGCAGCGTTTTGGGGTCGTCCGCGACTTCTGCGGGCATGGCATTGGCCGCCTGTTCCATGATGCGCCTGAGGTGGTCCATGTCGGCCGCCCCGGCACCGGTCCGGAACTGAAACCCGGCATGTTCTTCACCATCGAACCGATGGTCAATATCGGCCGCCCCGACTGCAAGGTGCTCGACGATGGCTGGACGGCGGTGACGCGCGACCGGACGCTTTCGGCGCAGTTTGAACACACGATCGGCATCACCGAAACAGGCTATGAGATTTTCACCAAGAGCGTTGCCGGGTTCGATTTGCCCCACCGCCCAGCCGGAAGCGATTCGCTGGCCTGACAAGGGGTTGGCGCAACAAAATGTCGTGCCGCAGACCCTCTGCTTAAATTTTGAGCGATTTGTGCCCAAATATTAAGCATTCGCCTGTCAACCTGCCCGCTTTCCAAACAGCGCTAAGCAGGATTTCGCGGATTGCTTGCACCTTTGCATTTGGCACGATTATTGAAGGCCAAAGCGCAACCATAGGGGCCAAGCCACGCCATGAAAAAGATCGAAGCGATCATCAAACCGTTCAAGCTCGATGATGTGAAGGAAGCGCTGCACGAAGTCGGCGTGTCCGGCATCACAGTGACTGAGGCGAAGGGCTTTGGCCGTCAGAAGGGCCACACCGAACTCTATCGTGGCGCTGAGTATATCGTCGACTTTCTGCCCAAGGTGAAGCTGGAGGTCGTCGTGGACGACGCACTGGCGCCCCGCGTGGTAGAAGCCATTGCCGCCGCCGCGCAAACCGGCCGCATCGGCGACGGCAAGATCTTCGTCATCCCCGTGGAAAGCGCGCTGCGCATCCGCACCGGCGAGAAAGACAACGACGCCATCTGATTTTTGTATTCCCTGCCCGTGCCGAACGCAGGGGCATGGTCCACCAACCAATCCGACTTCAATATAAGGAAGGTAATAACAACATGGCCACTCCGGCAGACATTCTGAAGCAGATCAAGGACCAGGAGATCGAGTGGGTCGACCTCCGTTTCACAGACCCCAAGGGCAAGTGGCAGCACCTTTCCATGTGCGCCGGCGTGATGGGTGAAGACGAGTTGACCGACGGCCTGATGTTCGACGGTTCTTCGATCGAAGGCTGGAAGGCCATCAACGAATCCGACATGATCCTGAAGCCTGATCTCGACGCCGTTTATGTTGATCCGTTCAGCGCGACGCCGATGATGATCATCTTCTGCGACATCGTCGAACCCTCGACGGGCGAGCTCTATTCGCGTGACCCGCGTTCGACCGCCAAGCGCGCCGAAGCTTATCTGAAGTCCACCGGCATTGGCGACACCGTCTATGTCGGCCCGGAAGCCGAATTCTTCATGTTTGACGATGTGAAGTTCGAAAACGGCTACAACACCAGCTATTACAAGCTCGACGATATCGAACTGCCGACCAACACCGGCACGCACTATGACAGCGGCAACCTTGGCCACCGTCCGCGCGCCAAGGGCGGCTATTTCCCCGTCGCTCCGGTTGACTCGGCACAGGACATCCGCGCTGAAATGGTGTCGACCATGCTTGAAATGGGCCTGCCCTGCGACAAGCATCACCACGAAGTGGCCGCAGCGCAGCACGAACTAGGGCTGACCTTCGGCACGCTGACGCAGACCGCTGACCGCATGCAGATCTACAAGTATGTCGTCCACATGGTCGCTGAAGCCTATGGCAAGACAGCCACGTTCATGCCGAAGCCGATCAAGGAAGATAACGGTTCGGGCATGCACACCCACTTCTCGATCTGGGAAAAGGGTCAACCGCTCTTCGCCGGTAACGGCTATGCCGGCCTGTCGGAAATGTGCCTGTTCTTCATCGGCGGCATCATCAAGCACGCCAAGGCGATCAACGCGTTCTCCAACCCGTCAACCAACAGCTACAAGCGCTTGGTCCCGGGCTATGAAGCACCCGTTCTGCTCGCTTACTCGGCGCGCAACCGCTCCGCTTCGTGCCGCATCCCTTATGGGGCCGGTGCCAAGGCAAAGCGCGTTGAAATCCGCTTCCCTGATGCGATGGCCAACCCCTATCTGTGCTATTCGGCACTGATGATGGCGGGCCTCGACGGCATCCAGAACAAGATCCACCCGGGCGACGCCATGGACAAGAACCTCTATGATCTTCCGCCGGAAGAACTGGCCCAGGTTCCCACTGTCTGCGGTTCGCTCCGCGAGGCGCTTGAAGCTCTCGAAGCCGATCACGCCTTCCTTCTGAAGGGCGACGTGTTCAGCAAGGAACAGATCGACGCCTATATCGACATCAAGATGGGCGAAGTCGCGCGTTGGGAAATGACGCCGTCGCCGGTCGAGTTCGACATGTACTACAGCGCGTAAGACCTTGATCGCCAGAGGCTAATCCAGCCTCGGGCGTGAATCATGGCCTCACAATACGCGCAAAACCGATCCGTCCAACGGACAGCAGGACGCCCGGGGGGAAACCTCCGGGCGTTTTGTTTTGGTCGAACGTCTTGGTTTGGGGTGCCTCGCTCTTGTCATGCAGGGGGCGTGACGTCACACAGTCTCCAATAGCCATCGGAGACAGACATGACCCGCACATTCACCCACTCGATCGCCCTTGGCTTGCTGCTGTCTCTCGCCGCGCCTGCGTCCGCTGCGCTGACGCCTGCTGAAACGAAGATGGCGGCCACGGTCGATGCTGAATATGAACGCACGGTGGGTCTGCTCGAGCGGCTGGTGAACCAGAATTCAGGCTCCATGAACCTTGAAGGCGTGGAGATCGTCGGGCGGATGATGCGCGCGGAGCTGGAGCCTTTGGGGTTCAAGGTGGACTGGGTGCCCATGGCGGCGGCCAAGCGCGCGGGGCATCTGATTGCCACCAAAAAAGGTAAGGCGGGCACCAAGCGCCTGCTGCTGATCGCACATCTCGACACGGTGTTTGAAAAGGATTCGCCGTTCCAGACCTTCAAACGGCTGACCAAGGCGGGCGTGGATGAGGCCGAAGGGCCGGGCGCCGGGGATGACAAGGGCGGCATGGTCACCATCGTCGCGGCGCTGCGCGCGATGAAGGCGGCAGGCACACTGAAGGACGCCAATATCGAAATCCACATGACAGGGGATGAGGAAGATTCGGGCGACCCGATCTCCATCGCCCGCGCCGACCTGATCGCCGCCGGCAAGCGGTCTGACGCGGCGCTCGATTTTGAAGGACTGGTCCGCGAAGAGGGCCGCGACATGGGCTCCATCGCGCGGCGCTCCTCCAACAGCTGGACGCTGACCGCCACCGGCAAATCCGGCCACAGCTCCGGCATCTTCAGCGCCAATGCGGGCGACGGCGCGATCTATGAGATCAGCCGGATCATCACCCGCTTCCGCACCGACCTTCCCGAACCCAACCTCACCTTCAACGTGGGGTTGATCGCAGGCGGGCAGGAGGCGTCGCTGGATGCCGATGGCGTGCGCGCGTCGGCCAAGGGCAAGACCAACATCATCCCCGGCATCGCGATTGCGCGCGGCGATTTCCGTACACTCTCTCAGGAGCAGACCGAACGGGTGAAGGCGAAGATGTCCACCATTGTCGCGGCGCACGCCCCGCTGACATCAGCGACCATCACCTTTGAACAAGGCGGCTATCCCGCCATGGCGCCGACCCCGGGCAACAAAGCGCTGCTCGACCGGTTGAACGGGATCAACACCGATATGGGCCTGCCCCAAATGCCCGTGCTTGACCCCCTGAAGCGCGGTGCAGGCGACATTTCTTTCGTCGCCAATGATGTGGACAGCATTGCGGGCCTTGGCCCCTATAGTCGCGGCGATCATGCGCCGGGGGAAACGGTGGATCTGTTGAGCATCAAAACACAGGCCAAACGTGCAGCCATCATGATGTCACGACTTTCGCGCGAAAAGCGCTGACGGCACGTTGATGCCGCGAAAAGAGATGCGTTGGGCGTTGACGTTTACGTAAAAAGTCCCACATCGAAACCTGAACGTCGCGCCTGCGACTCACCGGATTCGACCTACGCCATTCAAGGAGAGAGACATGGACAGCTATCTGAAGAACTACATTAACGGCCAGTGGGTCGACAGCATCGGTGGCAAGCGCCATCAGGTCATCTCGCCGTCGACCGAAGAGGCCTGCACCGAGATCGTGCTCGGCACCAAGGCCGATGTCGATGCAGCCGTCGCCGCTGCCAAGGAAGCCTTCAAGACCTTCAGCCAGACGACCCGCGAAGAGCGCATCGCCCTGATGGAGCGCGTCGTTGAAGAGTATAAAAAGCGCGCCGGTGATCTTGCCGCGTCGATGTCGAATGAAATGGGCGCGCCATTGAGCTTCGCCTCGACCGCACAGGTTGGCGCCGGGATTGGCGGCTTCATGGGCACGCTGGAAGCGCTCAAGACCTTCAACTTCACCGAACAGGCCGGTGCCGCCAAGGTCGTTTACGAACCCATGGGCGTCGTGGGCCTCATCACGCCGTGGAACTGGCCGCTCAACCAGATCGCGCTGAAGGTTGCGCCGTGCCTTGCCGCTGGCAACACGATGATCCTGAAGCCGTCGGAAGAATGCCCCGGCAACGCGGCAATCTTTGCCGAAATCATGCACGCAGCAGGCGTGCCCGCCGGTGTGTTCAACCTGGTTCAGGGCGACGGCATGACCGTTGGCGAATCGATTTCCGCGCATCCTGACATCGACATGGTCAGCTTCACCGGCTCGACGCGTGCGGGCATCATGGTCGCCAAGTCGGCCGCCGACACCGTCAAGCGCGTCCATCAGGAACTGGGCGGCAAGTCCCCCAACCTCGTCCTGCCGGGTGCGGACCTTCAGGCAACGCTGCCCGCAACTGTCTCCGGCGTCTGGATCAATTCCGGCCAGAGCTGCATTTCGCCGGCCCGCATCCTCGTCCACAAGGATCAGGAAGCCGAAGCCATTGGCGTCATCAAGGGCATCATGGAAAGCATTCAGGTCGGCGATCCGCTGGCCGAAGGCGGCCATATCGGTCCTGTCGTCAACAAGGCGCAGTATGAGAAGATCCAGGGCCTGATCCAGTCGGGCATCGATGAAGGTGCCAAGGTGGAAACCGGCGGCGTTGGCCTGCCGTCCAACGTCAACCGTGGCTATTACATCAAGCCAACGGTCTTCTCCGGCGTCACGCGCAACATGCGCATCGCCAAGGAAGAAATCTTCGGTCCTGTCGCCGCTGTCATCACCTATTCGGATCTGGAAGAAGCGATCGATATCGCCAACGACACCGAATATGGTCTGTCCGCTGCGATCTCGGGCGATCCGGCCAAGGCCGCCGAAGTCGCGCCGAAGCTGCGTGCGGGCAATGTCGCCATCAACAATTGGGGCCCGTCACCGGGCGCGCCGTTTGGTGGCTATAAGCAGTCGGGCAATGGCCGCGAAGCCGGCATCTTTGGTCTGCGTGACTTTATGGAAGTGAAGGCCATTAGCGGCCTTCCTGCCTAAGGCCGTCAAGGCGGTGTTCATCCGTCGGGAAACACAGGGGGTCATGGTTCGCCATGGCCCCCTTTTTCTTGTGATCGCCCTACTCGCAGTGCTCCTCTCCGGCTGCGTCGGACCCCCGTCTGACCGTCATGCGCGGGCACCCCATGCGCCGCCGCGCCCGAACAGTGAAACCATGCGCCAGTGCGTCGCAGATCTATCGCGCATGGGTGTGAAGTTCTCTGTGCTGTCCGATTTTGTGGGGAATGGCGGCTGCTCGGCGATCAACTCCGTTCTAATGACCGGCGCTGGCGCCTCCATTTCCAATTTGCGCGCGACACAATGCCCGCTGGCGCGCGCCTTTGCCGGATGGGTGCGCGGGCCGGTGCAAACACATGCGCGGGACATCTTGGGATCGCCTGTCGTCCGCGTGGAGACAATGGGCAGCTATGCCTGCCGTCAGGTGAAGGGCGTGGCCTCCAATAAGCTGTCCGAACATGCATATGCCAATGCGATTGATGTGTCGGGCTTCGTGCTTGCCGATGGCCGACGCGTGACAGTGCTGGGCGGCTGGCAGGGCAAGGGCGATGAGGCGGAATTTCTGCGCGCCATCCGCAACGATGCGTGCAAGCGGTTCCTGACCGTGCTCAGCCCCGACTATAACTTTGCCCACCGCGATCATTTGCATGTCGACTTGGGCGGCCGACCCTATTGCCGCTGAGGCACAACGCCCATAGACTTGGCCAAATGACAGAGAGAAAAATTCCCGCGCGGGTCTTCGCGCGCGCCGCGCAGGACGCGGAAACCGCCAAGAATGCCCTTTCCACCCCGCAAACCGAAAGCCCGTCCTACAAGCTCGCCTTTCAGGATGATGCCTTCCTGCTGCGCGAAGATTTGCGCCCGGTGCGCTTTCAGCTGGAGTTGCTGAAGCCTGAGTTGCTGCTGGATGAGGCGAAGATCAAATCCACCCTCGTCTTTTACGGCTCGGCCCGCATTCCCGAGCCGGGCGTGGCCTCTCCGCACCCCGACCCGGCCATTGCCGCCAACCTCGAATCACTCTCGCCGCACTATGACGAAGCGCGCAAGCTCGCCACAATCGCCAGCCGCATTCCGCGGGATGATGATGGGTGGCGGCATTTTGTGGTCTGTTCGGGCGGCGGCCCTTCCATCATGGAAGCGGCCAACCGCGGCGCGAATGATGTCCTTGCCGACTCGATCGGCCTCAACATCGTGCTGCCGCATGAGCAGGTGCCCAACAGCTATATGACGCCGGACCTGAGCTTTCAGTTCCACTATTTCGCGCTGCGTAAGATGCACTTCCTGCTGCGCGCCCGCGCAGTTGCCGTCTTCCCCGGCGGCTTCGGCACATTTGACGAGACGTTCGAGCTGCTGACCCTGATCCAGACAGGCAAGATCAAGCCTATGCCGGTCCTGCTCTTCGGCCGTGATTTCTGGGAGGATGTGATCGATTTCAAGGCGCTGGTGAAGCACGGCGTCATCGGGGAGAAAGACCTGGCGCTGTTCCGCTACGTCGACAGCGCCGAAGAAGCATGGGACTATATCCGCACCTTTTACGAAGAAGACTAGGCCGCGCGGACAGGTTCGCCTTCACACCCGCGTCGCCCCGTGCTTGACACGGGGCCGGGCTAACCTCCGCCCGGTCTTGACCGCCTTGCTTGCCGGATTTGGCTGCTCCCAGAGAGCCAAGCCCCGTGTCAAGCACGGGGCGACGGACACTCCTTTGGAGGTCATTATCGTCTCCCCACACCTTTTCTGGACACCTTAGAGCGAAGAAGAAGGACAGCCCTTCGACAAGCTCAGGGCGAACGGCGCGGATTTAAAACGCGGTCCTCCAATACGAAAAAGGGCCCGGAAATCCGGGCCCTTCCTCAATCAGTTATGTGTCGCGCTTACTTGGCGGCAGGTGCCGCCGCATTCGCTTCTGCCGGAGCGGCTGCATTGGCAGCGCCTGCTTCGGCCGGAGCCGCTTCAGCCGCAGGGGCAGCCGGCAGCGGCAGGTTAGAGCCTTCCGCGTTCAGATAGGCGATCAGATTGGCGCGATCTTCCGGCTTGGACAGACCGGCAAAGCTCATCTTCGTGCCTTCAACATATTTTTTAGGCGACTTGAGCCAATCGTTCATGCCTTCAAAGTCCCAGTTGCCCGGCTTTGCGAGCATACCGGCCGAATAGGCAAAGCCAGCCATGTGGCCATGCTTCTTGCCCATCACGCCATACAGGTTCGGGCCAATGCCATTGGCGCCGCCGTTGTTGATGGTGTGGCACGACGCGCACTTCTTGAAGACTTCGGCGCCCTTGGCGGCATCGGCGGTCTGCATCAGCAAGGCAATCGGCGGATCCTTAGCAGCACCGCCTTCAGCGCCGCCATCGGCGCTTTCCACAGCATAGCCACCAGCTTCAACCGGATGGTGCTTGAACAATTGGCCGGTCACGATTGTCGCGCCCAGTGCCACAATGCCTGCAGCCAGTGTCCAGCCTGCGATGGTGTTGAATTGATCGCTATCGCTCATGCCCGTCGAAATCCCTGCTCTTTTGGCCCGAAAATGGAATCGCCGTCGCCTTAGCCGTCCATTGCGCGCACCGCAAGCACGCTTGCAGCGTTGCCGTCACAGCCGTAAGCGGTTCCGCAACATGAACCGATATCCTGCCCCCGCCCAGCCCATCGTCGCCGCAATGGAGGCCGCTGCTGCTGCTGAACCAGGCCGCGCCGTTGCCTTCCAAGGCGCGCCGGGGGCCAATTCCCATATCGCTGTGCTGCAAGACACGCCCGATGCGCTGCCCTTGCCCTGCTACAGCTTTGAAGATGCGATTGATGCGGTGCGGGACGGGCAGGCGGGCAGCGCGCTCATCCCCATTGAAAATTCGCTCCATGGGCGCGTGGCGGACATCCACTTTTTGCTGCCCGAATCCGG
>Ga0222712_10002330_pt1 | contig 21868 bp, 17 predicted proteins | sample C33_657DmetaG_FD_165043 | JGI IMG/M metagenome (GOLD analysis project Ga0222712, IMG submission 165043) | Estuarine water microbial communities from San Francisco Bay, California, United States - C33_657D | ecosystem: Environmental > Aquatic > Marine > Unclassified | place: USA: California... | reverse complement strand
CGTTGACGTCGCAGTTCGGCACAAGGGCTTTAATCGGAATCGGTTGCCCGTTGGGGTTCGTAAGGCGGAAGTCGGAACCGTCCGGCGACACCGATTGGCACTGAACTGCAAGCGTAAACTTGAGGGTTACCGATGAGTCCAGGCAGTTGTAGTCCTTGGTTTGTCGGCCCTGAGCGTCGAGGCTTACACCCGGCGCCGTGGGGTCGAGTCGAACCCCCGCATTCACCGCGGGATTGCAGTTATTGGCTACCGAAACCTGAATCTCTCGGTTCGAAGATCCCACCTTGACCCACACAAAGAAGGTGGAATCAAACCGGTACTCGTTGACCCGAATGGCAATCACCGAAGTCTCGGCGGTGTTCGCCACAAAGGAAATATTCCCTGTTTTTTGGTTGAGCAAAAAGGGTCCTATGGGCGCGGTGTGAATCGGCTGCATGAACGAGAAGCCCGCCGCGTAGGGAACTGAGGCGTTGGGGCCGTTGTCGCGCGCTGGGATCAACTCATACTGAAGTGAATCGCCGTTGGGCTCGGTAGCATTCTGCAGGTAGTTGATGTAGCCGCCGATGCAGATGTAGCTGATGGGACGCGACAAAAACGCCGGCGACGAGTTGTAGCCCAGGGTGTTGTTGAGCTCTGCCTCAAAATAAAAACCAACTCCGGCCGATCCCGTGATGCCCGTAATCCCACCGGGGCGGCAGCACAAGGTCCACGAAAACTTGTAGTCGGGGCATTGCTGGTTCAAAATCACGTACCCGACGTAAATGTTCACCATCGGAGTGAAAACCGCCGAGGACTGCGGAATGCAGTCGTAGGCGCCGTAGAGGGCTGCTGAAAACTCCGGTACCGCCAGGTTACAGGTTATGCTTTGGGTGGAACCGCAACTTGCCGAAGCTACCGAAACGGTTTGGCTTGTTCCGAGCGTCGCTCCGGATTGTTCCCGGTAAATCACCAGTTTAATGCGGTACTGATTGGGCACGCCCGACGAGTCGCCGACGTATTTGTACTGAATATCTCCTCCGATGATGTGCGAAGCCTCGCTGGCCAAGGGCGCGAGCATGAGGAGGGCGAAGAGTAGGCGAAAAATGCGCATAAGTGCGTTCGGTTTGTGTGAACTATACAAACATACTTCGCTTCGCGCGGAGTTCCCAACCGCCAGCCGATATCGCCGAGCCCGAATGAGTCAACGCAGCCCTTAAAGCGTTTTGCGCAGCCGAGCCACCGGAATCCCAAGCTGTTCCCGGTACTTGGCTACCGTTCGCCGCGCAATGGGATACCCCTTGTCTTTCAGCAGATTAGCTAGCGCGTCGTCGGTGAGCGGGTCGCGCGCGTCTTCCTCCCCAATGCTCTCTTCGAGTATCTTTTTGATTTCGCGGGTCGAAACCTCTTCCCCTTCTGCGTTGGTCATGCTCTCGCTGAAAAAGCGCTTGATCAGGAACGTGCCAAAAGGGGTCTGCACGTACTTCTGGCTAGCTACCCGGCTAACGGTCGAAATATCCATGCCCACTTCATCAGCTATATCCTTGAGGATCATGGGTTTGAGCTTCCGGTCGTCGCCCGTTAAAAAGTACTCCTCTTGGTAGCGCATGATGGCCGACATGGTGAGCAAAAGCGTTTGCTGGCGTTGCTTGATGGCCTCAATAAACCACTTGGCGCTGTCAATTTTGCTTTTGATGAAGGTAAACGCCTCTTTTTGCTGGTCGTTGTCAAAACCTTTGGCTTGCTTGTAGTGCGACAGCATTTCCTTGTATTCTCGGCTCACGTTGAGCTCCGGGGCGTTGCGGCCGTTGAGCTTGAGCTCCAGCTTTCCGTCTAACGCACTCACCAAAAAATCGGGCACCACCACCTGGGTTGGTTCCGAACCTTGGGTGGCGCTTCCGCCCGGTTTTGGGTTGATGCGGCCAATCTCTTCGAGCGCCGACTTTAACCCCGTTTCGTCGATGCCCAAGCCCTGCATCATGCGGCTGTAGTGCCGCTTGGCCAGCTCGTCAAAGTAGCGGTCAACCAGTGCGCGTGCGATGCGAACCGACGGCGTTTCGGTGCGGCGGGCCAACTGAAGCGCCATGCATTCCTGCAAATTTCGCGCGCCCACCCCGGCAGGGTCCATGGACTGAATCACGCGAAGCGCCTCTTCCAGCTCGTGAACTTCGATAAAAATACCCAGGGAAAACGCGAGGTCGTCGACGACATCCACGAGCTCGCGGCGCAGGTAGCCGTCGTCGTCTAGGGTGCCGATCAGGTACTTACACAGGGCCTCCTTTTGGGGACTCACCGAGCGCAGTGCGAGCTGCTCGTGAAGCACGTCGCTGAGGTCCATCCGGGCCACAATGGGAGCTTCGTAGGATTCGTCGTCGGCCGAGTAGTTGTTGGCGTTGAGCTTGTATTCGGGCGTGTCGTCAAAAAGCTCCTCCGAAAACTCGTATTCCTGCGATTCCGCATAATCCTCGGCCTCGGAATCCCCGCCAAAATCGTCCTCGGGGCCTTCGTACTCGCTTTCGTAGGGATCCTGGTCCGCCTGGCTCTCGTTCTCCAAGGCCGGATTCACCTCCAGTTCCTCTTGGATGCGCTCCTCCAGGGCCTGCGTCGGCAGCTGAATCAGCTTCATGAGCTGAATCTGCTGGGGCGAAAGCTTTTGCTGGAGCTTGAGGGATTGCGTTTGGCGTAGCACGGCGGGCGCGGAATTACGGCGAATTAAAACTTGGCGCTTCCCGGAAAGCGCGGGAACGGAATCACGTCACGGATGTTGCCCATGCCCGTAACAAACTGAATCATGCGCTCGAAGCCCAGGCCGAATCCGCTGTGCACGCAGGTGCCGAATTTGCGGGTATCGAGGTACCAATCCAGGTGCTGCGGATCAATGCCGACGGCCTTCATTTTGTCTACCAAGACGTCGTGGCGTTCCTCGCGTTGGCTCCCGCCAATCAGCTCGCCGATTCCGGGAAAAAGAACGTCCATGGCGCGCACCGTTCTGCCGTCTTCGTTTAAGCGCATGTAAAACGCCTTGATTGACGCCGGGTAGTCAAACAAGATGACCGGAGCCTGAAAGTGCTTTTCGACGAGGTAGCGCTCGTGCTCCGACTGCAGGTCGGCCCCCCAAGCCTCGATTGGGTAGGCAAACTGACCTTTTTGGTTGGGTTTCGACGCCTTCAGGATGTCGATGGCCTCGGTATAGCTGCAGCGCACAAAGGGGTTGTTGGCCACAAATTGGAGCTTTTCCACCAGGCCCATGGCTTGGCGCTGAGCGGCGGGTTTGGCCTGCTCCTCCTGCTGAAGGCGCTGGTCCAGAACCGCCAGATCGTCGGCGCAGCGGTCGAGCACGTGGCGTATGATGTGCTTGGCAAAATCCTCCGCCAGCTGCATGTTGTCCTCGAGGGTATAGAAGGCCATTTCGGGCTCAATCATCCAAAACTCGCTGAGGTGGCGGGTGGTGTTGGAATTCTCGGCGCGGAACGTCGGTCCGAAGGTGTAGATCTTGCCGAGTGCCATGGCGCCGAGTTCCCCCTCGAGCTGACCGCTCACGGTGAGGTTGGTGCTTTGACCAAAAAAGTCTTCGCTGAAATCCACTTCGCCGGACTCGGTTCGGGGCGGATTGTCGGCCGGCAGGGAGGTTACGCGAAACATCTCGCCCGCGCCTTCGGCGTCACTCGACGTAATAATCGGGGTGGCCCAGTGGTAAAATCCGCGCTCGTGAAAAAACTGGTGTACGGCGTACTGGGCCTCGTGGCGAATGCGAAAAACCGCGCTGAAGGTGGCCGTTCGGGGGCGAAGGTGGGCGATTTCGCGCAGGAACTCCAGGCTGTGGCGCTTGGGCTGCAGGGGGTATTCTTCGGGCGAACTGTCGCCGTGTACCACGATTTCCTGTACCTGAATCTCCACCGCTTGGCCGCTTCCTTGAGACGGAACCAGTACCCCGCGCACCTCGACCGCAGCACCGGTCGTAATGCGTTTGAGCGTGGCTTCCGGCGTTTGCTCAAAATCGACGACGCACTGCAAATTGGAACCCGTTGACCCGTCGTTCAGGGCAATAAACCGGTTGGATCGAAACGTGCGAACCCAACCGCGGGCCGTCACGGGCTGCTGCTGGGGCGGAGTCTGAAGGATTTGCGCAATAGTCATGATTCGTGGCACAGTTTGTGATGAGGCCGGGTGCAAAGTACGGGGTTTTTTTCAAAGTTCATGCACCCAATGCGGCAAAATCCCGACCCGACCCGGCGCCCAGTTTTCCAAATTTCGACTCCGAAGGAAACAATTTATTCCACAAAACGTTTCCTATGGGAAACTAAGCGTACCTTTGCCGCCCGATGAGCGAAACCTCCGTTAACGAAGTCAAAACCAGCATCCTGCAGCGAGCTATGGACATGTTCCAGCGCTACGGACTGCGGGCCATGACGATGGACGACGTCTGCCGCGAGCTGGCCATGAGCAAAAAAACGCTCTACCAGCACTTCGCCAACAAGGCAGACCTGGTGGACCAGGCGGTACGCCACGTATTCGGTCTGCACCAGTTCAGCATGGACCAAATTGCCGCGGAACACGAGAACGCCATCGACCGCATGATTAGCCGGTACGCGTTTTTGATGCGCATGATGGAGTCCCACGGGCCCAACATGATGTTTCCGCTGAAAAAGTACTACCCCAAAACCTACGAATGGCTCTTTGCCCAGCGCCAGCGGACTATGGTTGAAGCCCTGGTTCAAACGATTAAGGACGGCCAGGCCCAGCGCCTTTTTCGCGAAGACCTCGAGCCCGAACTCGTCGCGCAAATTCACTTTACTACCATGGTTGGCCTCGCAGATTCGGACGCGGTAACCGAGAATTTTAGCCAACGCCGGGCGCTGATTTGGACGGCGATCAGCTTGTTTATTCGATCCATCAGCACGGCCCAAGGCCTTAACTACTTCAACGAACTCAAGGAACCCCAACAATGATTCGAACCTTCGCCCTAGCCGCTGCCCTTGCGATCAGCGGCGCCACGTTCGCGCAAACCTCGCTCTCGCTGGAGCAGGCTTTGGACTACGCGCAAAAGCACAACGCCCAGAACAAGGTGCGCAGCCTGGAGCAGCGCGCCGCCGAAAAGGTCCTGTGGCAAAACGTCGCCTTGGGCCTTCCCAGCGTGACCACTGCCGGCCAATACACCGACAACATTGAGCTTCCGGCGCAGTTTTTTGACATCAACCAAGACGGCGTGATCGACAAACTTCAGTTCGGAACCCGCTACACTTCGTTGGGCAACCTGAGCGTGAACCAGCTCGTGTTTGACGGCAGCTACATCGTGGCTGTGTTGGCCACCAGCGTACTCCGCGACCAGGCTGCGCTGAACCGCGAAAAAACCGAAATCGAGGTGCGCCAGCAAACGGCGCAGTTTTACCACCTCAACGTGATCCTGAGCGAGAACGAAAAAGTGCTCAGCGAAAACCTGAAGCTGGCGCAATCCACCGCCACCCAAATGGCGGCCATGGCCAAAGAGGGCTTGGCGGAATTGGAAAACGTAGACCAAATCAACCTGGTCGCACGCCAACTTGAGGCCGGACTTGGGAACATTCGCCAGCAAAAAACCATCGCTGCGAAAATGCTGCTGCTTACCTGCGGACTCCCCGTGGAGCAGGCGGTGGTGCTTACTTCGGGGCTGGATCAGTTGATTCAGGGCGCCGTAGCCGGCGAAGGGCTGCTTCAAGCCAAGTTCAACCCCGAACAGCACGTGGACTACCGCGTACTGGCCGCGGGACGCATGGGCCAATCCCTACTTTACCAGAACGACCTGGTCAGCTTTCTGCCCAAAGTGTACGCGGGCTACTCCCTCACCAAGCAGTACGTCAGCGAGGACGCCAACGTGTGGAACCCCAATGGCTACTTCGCCAACAACGTCGTGTTTCAATCCTGGAACGTAAGTGCGCAGTTTCCGCTCTTCACGTCGGGACGCCGGGTGTTTAAAGCCCAAGAAAGCCGACTGAAGGTCGAGCAATTGGACGTGCTCCTGGAGCAGACCCGCAGCGCCATCACGGTTCAGCACCTTCAGGCCAAGGCCGAATTTGAAAACGCCCTGACTACCTACCGCCTGCAGTCCGACAACGTGGCCCTGGCCAAGCGGCTGCGCGACAAGTCCCGCATCAAGTTTATGGAAGGAGTAGCCAGCAGCCTGGAATACAGCCAAGCCGAAACCCAATACCAGCAAACGGTCGCAGCCATGCTTGCGAGCGCCAACGAAACCCTCAACAAACGCATCGCCCTTGAAAAAGTCTTGGGCATGTACAACACCTCGAAGCCCGAATAAACCATGAAGAAGACCCACCTCCTCGTTGCCGTTTCTGCCGCTGCAGCTTTGGCATCATGCGGATCTAAGGAATCCGCCCAAGGCGATGCCGCCGAACTGACGGCGCGCCGCGATTCACTCGCTGCCGTGATTGCCAAGGCCGAAGGCGAGCTGGCCGAAATCGACCTTAAGCTGGCCGTGCTCGACAGCTCCGCGCAATGGAATACCGTGACCCTGCTTCAGGCGGGATCGGCCCAGTTCCAGCACGACTTCAACGTGTACGGCACGGTTAGGTCCGACCAAAGCGTGACCCTGTACCCCGAGAGTGCCGGTCGCATTCAGCGCGTGCTGGTGCGCAGCGGCCAAAAGGTGAGCGCGGGCCAAGTACTCGTCGAACTCGACAACAGCGTGGTTCAATCGAGCCTGGCCGAAATCAAGACGCAGCTCGACCTTGCGCAAACCCTGTTTGACAAGCAAAAGCGCTTATGGGATCAGGGCATCGGCAGCGAGGTTCAGTACCTGCAAGCCAAGACGCAACTCGAAGGCCTTCAAAAGCGCCTGAGCACGGCCCAAAAGCAGGCCGCGATGGCGACCGTTCGCGCACCGTTTGCCGGAAGCGTCGACGAACTCTTCGCCAAGCAGGGCGAATACGCTGCCCCAGGAATGCCGATGGCACGCCTGATCAGCAGCGGCGGACTCCGCCTGGAGCTCGACGTGCCCGAGACCTACATTACCCGCCTCAAGGTGGGCCAAAAAATCGCGCTCGACTTCAATTCGATCGACGTGAAAACGACGGCGACCATCAGCCAAGTGGGCGACTTCATCAACCCCGACAGCCGCACGTTCAAGGTGAGCGTCAACCTGCCCTCCAACGGCCAGTACAAGCCCAACATGATGGCCAGCGCCCAGGTTGTGGACTACGAATCCACGGGGGTGTTGACCCTGCCGAACCGCCTGATTCTTCAGGACACCAAGGGCCAAAACTACACCTACGTGTTTGTGCCTGCGGCCAACGGCCTGGGCAAGGTGGAGCGCCGCGCACTCACGCTGGGCGTTTCGAACAACGACGCGACCGAGGTGCTGGGCGGACTCAAGGCAGGCGAGCAGGTTATTGACCGCGGCATCCGCAGCGTACAAACCGGCGAAACGGTTAAGTCAGTTACCGAATAATTCCGCGCAAAAACCGCACGATCATGTCCGAACAAAATTCGCTTTTTCGCCGCTTTCCCCTCGTGGAATGGGCGGTTAGCAACCGCATTACGGTAAGCGTACTTACCATCATTATTGCCGTAGCGGGTCTGGTTGCCTACCGCGCCATGCCGGCTGAAAGCTTCCCCGAGGTGGCCCAGCCCACCATCTACATCGGCACCGTGTACCCCGGCAACTCGCCGGTGGACATGGAGCGCTTGGTGACCCGTCCGCTCGAAAAGCAGCTAAACACCATCAGCGGAGTCGATAAAATCAAGTCGACCTCCATTCAGGGTTTTTCATCGATCGAAGTCAAATTTGACTTTCGCGTAGGCGTCGACGAGGCCCTGCGCAAGGTCAAGGATAAGGTGGATGCCGTGCAGGCGTCGCCCGACTTCCCCAAGGACCTGCCGGCGGACCCCAACATTTTTGAGCTCAACATCGCCGAGCTTCAACCGATCATGAACATCAACATCTCGGGTGAATTCACGGCGGACCAACTCGAGGACTACGCCAAGTACCTCGAGGAACAAATTGAGGACATTCCGACCATTGCGTCGGTCGACGTGCGCGGAATCGACGATAAAGAAGTGCGCATCGCCGTGGACCTGCAGAAAATGGAGGACCTCGACATCAGCTTCAACGGCATTGCCGACGCCATTAAGTACGAAAACATGTCGGTTTCGGGCGGAGACCTGCTCGTGGACGGCTACCGCCGCAACATCCGCGTACTGGGCGAGTTTGAATCGATTCAGGACATCGAAAACATCATCGTCAAGCAAGAAAAAGGCGCCATCGTGTACCTGCGCGACATCGCCGACGTGGAATTCACCAACGTGGAACGCGAAAGCTACGCGCGCCAGTTCAAGAGCCCGGTGGTATCGCTCGACGTGAAAAAGCGTTCCGGCGAAAACCTCATCGAAGTATCGGCGGCCATCAACCAGGTCGTAGCCGAGGCCAAGGCGGATTACTTCCCGAAGAACCTGCTTCTTTCCATCACCAACGACCAGTCGAACCGCACCAAAAACCAAGTGGGCGAATTGGAAAACTCCATCATTTTTGGGGTCATCCTGGTAGTGCTGGTCTTGACCTTCTTCATGGGCCTTCGCAACGCCTTGTTTGTGGGCATCGCCATTCCCCTTTCGATGCTTTTGAGCTTCCTGATTCTCAACAGCATGGGCGTAACGCTGAACTTCATGGTGCTGTTTGGTCTCGTGCTCGCTTTGGGCATGCTCGTAGACAACGGAATCGTGATTGTGGAAAACATCTTCCGATTCCGCACGTTGGGCTACAGCGCCGACGAGTCTTCCCGTCTGGGTTCGGGTGAAGTCGCCATGCCCATCATTTCGTCGACTGCCACTACGCTGGCCGCATTCATTCCCTTGGCCCTTTGGCCCGGACTAATCGGCGAATTCATGAAGTTCCTGCCGCTGACGCTGATCGTGGTTTTGGGTTCCTCGCTCTTTGTGGCCTTGGTAATCAACCCCGCGCTTGCTGCACGATACATGAAAATGGAAGCCGACGTAGTGAACCGCCCGAAGTGGACCAAAATCGGTTCGGCCCTCACGGTAGTGGGACTGATTCTGAATGTGGCGGTCGGACTCACCGTCCTGGGCAACCTGCTTTTTTGGCCGGGCTTCCTCACGCTGCTTTACATCTGGGCCATTGAGCCGTGGACCAACCGATTCATGGCCAACGGACTTCCCAAACTCGAAGCCTGGTACGAGCGCCAAGTGACCTGGGTTCTGTCGAAAAACAACGCCTCGAAGACCCTGTGGTCGACGGTTGGACTGTTTGTACTCAGCTTCGTACTGATGGGCATCATTCCGCCCAAGGTGGTGTTCTTCCCCGACAACCAACCCAACCTGGCCAACATTTACATCGAAATGCCGGTGGGCACCGACATCGAGGAAACCAACAAGATCACCCAAGAAATTGAAGACCAGATTCTGGAACTCCTCACGCGCTACGAGTACGAGGTAGACGGAGCCCCCTACAACTTCATGGTGGAATCGGTCATTGCCCAAGTGGGTAAGGGCACCAGCGATCCGCGCGAAGGCCCATCCAACGTGGCCACCCCCAACAAGGCCAAGGTCGTTGTGGCGTTCCGCGAAATGAAGTACCGCGTCAACGAAGACGGCGACCGCGTAACCAGCTCGGAAGTCCTGAACCTGCTGCGCGAAAACATTTCGGCAATCCCGGGCGTACTCATCGCGGTGGAGAAAGACCAAAACGGTCCGCCCACGGGTGCCCCCGTCAACATCGAACTCAGCGGCAACGACTACGACGTGCTGCTGGCGACCGCGGAAGACGTGCGCCGTACCCTGGCCAATTCCCGCGTTAAGGGCTACGACGAACTGAAGTTGGACGTGGCGGGCGACAAGCCCGAGCTGCCCATCACCGTAGACCGCGCAAAGGCACGCAGCCTCGGCGTGAGCACGGGTCAAATTGGCGACGCGTTGCGCACCGCCCTGTTCGGCAAGGAAATCAGCCGCTACAAGGACGAAGAAGACGACTACCCCATCAACATTCGCTTCAAGGACGAATTCCGCTACAACATCGAGAGCCTGCTGAACCAAAAAATTACCTTCCGCGACCAAAGCAGCGGACGGGTCAAGCAGGTGCCGATTAGCACCATTGCCACGCCGACCAAAACGTCCACCTTCACTGCGGTGAAGCGAAACGACCTGAACCGGGTGATCACGGTCTACTCGGGCATCGAGGAAGGCGCCAACGCCAACACCATCGTGGCCGAAATGAAGCAAGTGCTGAAAAACTACGAGCTGCCCAAGGGCGTATCCCTGTCGTTCACCGGCCAGCAGGAAGAGCAAGCCAAGGAATTGGGCTTCCTGTCCAAGGCCTTGATGATTGCGGTCTTTTTGATCTTCTTGATCATCGTGGGCCAATTCAACTCGGCGCGCATTCCGTTCCTGATCATGACCACGGTAATCCTGTCGTTCATCGGCGTGTTCCTTGGACTGCTGATCTTCCGAATGGACTTCGTGGTCATCATGACCATGATCGGCATCATCTCGCTCGCGGGAGTTGTGGTAAACAACGCCATCGTATTGGCCGACTACGGCAGCCAGCTCATTGAACGCCGCAAGGCAGAACTCGGCATGGAGGATCAGGTACCGCTTCCCGAAAGCGAGCTGGCCCCCATCCTGTCGGAGGCCGGAAAAACGCGCCTTCGGCCGGTACTGCTCACGGCCATTACGACGGTCTTGGGTCTGGTGCCGCTGGCAACGGGCATGAACCTGGATTTCTTTACCCTGATCTCCGAAAACAATCCGCACATCTACTTCGGTGGCGACACGGTGGCTTTCTGGGGACCCATCTCCTGGACGGTCATCTTTGGTTTGACTTTTGCGACCTTCTTGACTTTGGTGATCATGCCCGTCTTGCTCTTCCTCACGGAGCGCAGCCGTTCGCGTCGATACTACCGCAAGGCAACGAACTAAGCACCACACCCGGGAGCTCCCGGAGCGGGCCGTTGCGCGGACCGTTCTTCGAGCGAACCCAGGCGGTACGGATTAGGATCCCGGAGCGGGCCGCGCAGCGGCCTGCTCCGGGATTCCTGCATTTGGGCCGAGCGGCCCTGCAGCCCAAAGCAATGCCTACTTTTGCTGGGTGATTCCCTTGTTGCACGATTGGCGCCAATGGCCCCTGGACCGCTGGCACGAAGTCGCTGAAGCGGCCAAGGCCCATATTCGTGCATCGACCCACGACAAGGCCGGACACATTGCCTCCAGCCTGGGCGTTGCCGAGCTCACCGTGGCCCTTCACGGACTGCTGAAGACCCCCGAAGACCTCCTGCTCTGGGATGTCGGCCACCAGGCCTACGTACACAAGGTGCTCACCGGCCGTGCCGATGCGTTTACGTCCAACCGGCAACCGGGTGGGCCCAGCGGTTTTCCGCGGCGAAGCGAATCGCCCTACGACGCCTGGGGGGTTGGCCATTCCAGCACCGCCCTTTCGGCCGCCGTGGGTTTTGCCCGCGCAGACGTTGCGCTTGGGCGGAGCCGCCACCGCGTAGCGGTGGTCGGCGACGGCGCGATGACCGGCGGCATGGTCTTCGAAGCCCTCAACGACGGAGGCGGGTGGGGCGCCGACGTTTTGCTGGTCATCAACGACAACGGCATGGCCATCGAAGAAAACGTCGGCGCCCTGCACCGCGGCGGGCCCGATGCCTACCGCGGACTGGTTGAATCCCTCGGGTGGACTTGGGTCGACGGCCGGGTGGACGGTCACGACCTGCCCGCCGTGGTGGGCGCCCTGGAGCGCGCGCTGGCGCTCCGCGGCCCGCGCGTGCTCCACGTGCGCACCCGCCGCCCGACGGTGGCATCGCTCGGCCTCGAAGAATCCGCCCCCGGGCCGGAGCATTTTCAATCCCATTTTGCGGCGGCCCTCGCTTCGCTCGCCGCCTCCGACCCCCGAATCCACGCCCTGACGGCCGCGATGGCCCCGGGCTGCAGCCTGGATACGGTGCGGGAGCAGTTCCCCGACCGCGTGCACGACGTGGGAATCGCCGAACCCCACTGCCTTACGGCCGCGGCGGCCATGGCCGCCGCCGGCCTCCGACCTGTGGTCAACCTCTATTCGACGTTTTCGCAGCGCGCCCTGGACCAGTGGATCCACGACGTGGCCCTGCAAAAATTGCCGGTAATTCTGTGCCTCGACCGGGCCGGAATGGTTGGCGAAGACGGCGCCACCCACCACGGCGTATTTGATTTGGCGATGTTTCGGGCGGTGCCCCATACGGCCATTTGGGCGCCGCGCGACGGCCAAGCCCTGCGCGAAGCGCTCGAAGAAGCGCTTGCCTACGGCGGCCCGTCCATCATCCGTTATCCCAAGGGCAAAGCGCCACGCTACCCGGAGCCCCTTCAGCGCCGCGGAGGTATGGATTGGATGCAGTCCGGAACGGGCACGGCACACTTTGCGCTGGGTTCCGCACTAAATCAGGCCCTGGCCGCTGCCACGCCGAGCGAAAGCGTCGTCGACCTGCGCCGCGCCAAACCCATTGACCCGAATTCGCTGCACTACTTCGCCCGAAACCACCACACCTGGCACGTTTGGGAAGACGCCCAGGCCATCAACGGCGTCGGTCAAGCCCTTGGAACCTGGCTCCTCGAAAACGGCTACAACCACATTGCCCTGCGCCGCCACGGCTACCGCGATCAATTCGTGGACCATGCGCCGCGGGAATCCCAGATTGAATCCGCGAAGCGGAACTAGAAACCAGAAACCAGAAGCTTAAGCGAAGCCCAAGGCCTCGCGGACCCGCTTCACGGTGGCCTGCGCTACGGGGCGAGCCTGTTCGGCGCCCGCCCGAAGCACCTCGTAGACCGCCGAAGGATCGGCCATAAGCCGGTCAAATTCCGCCCGAGGGCCGGCAAAGCGCTCCAGAATGGCGTGCAGCAACGCGGTTTTCGCATGGCCGTAGCCGTAGCCGCCGGCGCGGTAGCTGGCCTCCATTTCGGCGACCGCCTCGGGGCTGGCAATGAGGCGGTAGAGCGTCACCACGTTGCAGGCGTCGGGGTTCTTGGGCTCCTCCAGCGGCGTGGAGTCGGTGACGATGCCCATGATTTGCTTCTTCAACTCCTTTTCGGGCAAAAAGATGTCGATGACGTTGCCGTAGGACTTGGACATTTTTTGGCCGTCCGTGCCGGGAATCGTCATTACGGACTCCTGAATGCGCGCCTCGGGAAGCACAAAAACCTCGTGTCCGGTAATGCGGTGGAAGGTTTCGGCGATGTCGCGGGTGATTTCCAGGTGCTGGCGTTGGTCTTTTCCGACGGGAACCAGGTGCGCATCGTAAAGCAAAATGTCGGAAGCCATCAGCACCGGGTAGTCAAAGAGGCCGGCGTTGACGTCGCTCAGGCGGTCCGACTTGTCCTTAAAGCTGTGCGCGTTGGCCAGCATGGGGTAGGGCGTAAAGCAGTTCAGGTACCACGTTAGCTCCGTGCACTCCGGCAGGTCGCTTTGGGCGTAAAACACCGTGCGCTGGGGATCCAGTCCGCAGGCAAGCCAGGCCGCCGCCGTCGCCAACAGATTGGCCTTTCGGGCCTCCGGATCTTTCACGGTGGTCAGCGAATGAAGGTCCGCAATGAATAAGTAGGATTCGTTGGACGGATCCTTGGCCAACTCGATGGCTGGAAGGATGGCACCGAGCACGTTTCCGAGGTGCTGGCGCCCGCTGCTTTGGATTCCGGTGAGGATGCGTGCCATAATGCGAAGGTAACCTAAGGCGATGAAGGCTTGTTCGCGGGGTTTTGCGTTAATAATTGTAGCAATAACATTTTTTTATGCCGTCGGTCGCCCGAAGATAAAAAGTCCATTAATCGGGCGTTTACAGGGCGTTTTGGCCTGAATGTAAGGTGATTAAAAACGACTTGGTCGCAATGTTTTTTGCCGAATGCGCAAAATGTGTGGAATTTTTTTATACTTTTCCTAAACAAAGCATTCCATTAAATGTTAACCTAACACAAAATCCACCTAAAACCTGATTTATGCAATTTCTCGAAGTTCTCACCATTGACCCGGCTGATCCCGTAAGCTTTACGTTCTTCACGGGCTACATGGCCATGTTCGCTGCCTCTGTGTTCTTTTTCATGGAGCGTAGCCGCGTATCCGACGAGTGGAAGCTCTCGCTGTTGGTATCTGGTCTTATCACCGGTATCGCTGCAGTGCACTACTACTACATGCGCGACTTTTACCAGGCTACCGGCACCAACCCGATTGCCTTGCGCTACATCGACTGGACCCTCACGGTGCCCTTGATGTGCGTGGAGTTCTACCTTATCACTAAGAAAGCAGGCGGCACCAGCGGTCTTCTGTGGCGTTTGATTGCGGCTTCGGTTGCGATGCTGCTCCTCGGATACATCGGTGAGGCCTTCTACGCGGATCAGACCCAGTCTTGGGTATGGGGTGCGCTTTCAGGTCTTGCATACTTCTACATTGTGTGGCTGGTATGGAAGGGTGAGGTTGCTACCTTGGCTGCCAACGCAGGCGGAAAAGTTCAAGCTGCCGTTAAGGCGCTGGGCTGGTTCGTTCTCGTGGGCTGGGCCATCTACCCCGTAGGCTACATCGCAGGTACGGCCGGCGGATTGTTTGGAGTTCCCGTTCTTGAGGGCCTTCAAATGGACCTAGTGTACAACATCGGCGACGCAATCAACAAGATTGGTTTCGGCCTCGTTATTTACGCACTAGCCCAAAAGGACTAAGTTCAACCCGGATTTTGTGCACGGAGCCGCCCCACACGGGGCGGCTCTTTGCATTTAGGCCCTTCCCAAGCGCGTGCGAAAGACGTCCACTGTGCGCCAGATTCCGTGGGGAATGGCAAAGAGTGAGAGCGAAATGAAGGCGGTCCGCACAAGCCGGTCGTCGAGCGCGCCTCCGCCCGCCAACCCAAAGACCGCCATCGAAACCAAAAAGGTAAACGCGGTGGCCCCGAGCACCGTAGCGCGGTGCGCCCGGAGTACCGGCCAGATTTTGCGCGCGCTGTGGAGCGAATGCCCCCCAACAAAGTAGGCCACGAAGGCCGTCAGGGGCTCGAGCAGGCGAAACACCGCCACCAGCACCAGTATTTGGGCGAAAACGTGGGCGACCCTGCGCCACTGCGTGGACCGGACCGCGTAGTGCCCGAAAAGGGTGAAGGTTAAACCGATCCAAAGGGTTTGCGTTGCGGCCAGAACGTGGGTCCACAGGGGGCCTTCCCAGGAAGCGCCGGCAAGCAATCCAAAAAGGCGAAGCACCTCGGCCTCGTGAAAAATACTCGGCGCCAACACAACCACCATGCCGCGCACCAGGGACTCGTGAACAAACAGGGCGCTGTCGGACTCCGACGAGGCGTCTTCGGACCCGAAGTGCAGCATGCTCAGCACCAAAAATGCGCCCAAGGCCCAGCCCGGAGCGGCCCACCAGAGAAGGCCCAGCACCGCGATTCCCAGGCCGTAGTAGGCGAGGGCCCCGCGGGAAATGCTTCCGCGCTCGGTAATGAGGTCGGTCGCGCCGTGGGGCATGCCCGTAGCGATGCCCAGAGCCAAAATCAGGGGGTGGGCACTGGCCGGCAGCGACCACAATGCGGCCGCCAGTACCGAAACCAGAACCAGTTCCGTCACGGAACCAGCCTAAAGTCCAGGCGCAGCGGGAAGGTGATGCCCAAGCCCGGCTCCACGACCTGAAGCTCGGAATGCCAGAGCTGCAGGGTTTCGGCATCCCAATCCACCTTAAAGACCAGGGTGTCGGGGTAGTCGTAAAACCAGATTTCGCGGTCTGCGGCCTTATACCAGTAGGTACCCACGCGGGACTTGGAGTAGGTGTAGGGCGCTACGCTGGGCAGCAGGTCGGCCGTAAACTGAATTTGGTAGTCGACCAAGTCGGAATCGTTCCGGGTGAAAAAGTCAAAGCGACCCGAAACGTCGCGGGCCTTGTTGTGCACGCGGACCGGAACCGTGGTATCGCCAATGTTCATGGGAAGATCGGCCGTGTAGGTAACGGAGTCCAGCGTCCAACCGGACTTCAATCGGGGCAAAAACGGGCCGGTTGCCTCGGGCGGAAGTCCCCCGTTAGGATCGGGATCCTTGCAGCCCAAAGCCAACGCCAGCGCAAGAAACCAAAAACCAGTTGCCCTAGGCATTGATGTCGATAAAGCGCTCGACGTCCTTGACTTTTCCAAAAACCACGAGCTCGTCGATGGCCTCAATGACCATGTCCTCTTGGGGCACCCCCTTGATGTGGGCCACTTCGTCGTCTCCGCCCTTTTGAATCACGGTTACCAGGTTCAGGCGGTACTTCTCGAGCAAGCCGATGTCTTTAAGGGTGCGGCCTACCACGCTTCGCGGCGCGGCAATCTCCACAATTTCGTAGTTGTCGGGCAAGGTTACGCACATCATCATGCCCGGATTGATCAGGCGCTCTGCGACGTTTTTGCCTACTTCTTCTTCGGGAGAAAGGATTTCGCGCACGCCCATTTTCTCCAGGATTTTACGCTGCGTTTCGCCTTGGGCCCGCGCAATGATGCGCGTAACGCCCATTTCCATCAGCTTGACCGTGGTGAGCAGCATGCCCTCGAAGTTCTGTCCAATCGACACCACCACGGCGTCCATTTCCAGGATGTTTTGGGCCTTGAGTGCGCGCGGGTCCGTCGAATCCAGCACGACCGAGTACGCTACTTGATCCTTAATGCTCTCGACCTTGTCTTCGTCAATGTCGATTGCGATGACTTCCGCGCCCTTTTCAGATAGCTTTCGGCAAATGGCGGAGCCAAACTGGCCCAACCCGATTACGGCAAATTTGTCCGCCATGGTTTTCAATAACTTACTTCAAAAGTACGGAAAGTGCCTGATCCAAGTCGGCCGTCAGGTCGCGGATGTCTTCGAGGCCCACGCTCAGGCGAATCAGTCCGTCGGTAACGCCCGTCTTCTCGCGCTCCGCCTTGGGAATGCTCGCGTGGGTCATGGTCGCCGGGTGGCCCGCCAGCGACTCCACTCCGCCCAAGGACTCAGCCAGGGTAAAGACCTTGAGGGCCGAAACCACGGCGCTGGCCTTGGCCAAATCGTCGTCGTGAAGGGCAAAGGAAACCATTCCACCAAACTGCTTCATCTGGCGCGCGGCCACGGCATGCCCGGGGTGGTCCTTCAGGCCCGGGTAGTACACCTTGCGCACGGCGGGATGCTTCACCAAGTGCGCGGCCACCGCCTCCGCGTTGCTGCAGTGGCGGTCCATGCGCACGTGAAGGGTTTTGATGCCGCGCAGGGCCAGGAAGCTGTCCATCGGTCCGCACACGGCGCCCGAGGCATTTTGAATGAAGTAGAGGCGCTCGGCCAGGGCTTTATCGGCTACGGCCAGGAGTCCAAGCACCAGGTCGCTGTGTCCGCCCAGGTACTTGGTCGCCGAGTGCAAAATAATGTCGGCACCCAATTCCAGCGGACGCTGCAGGTAGGGCGTCGCAAAAGTGTTGTCAACCACCACCAGGGCGCCCACCTTCTTGGCCTCGTCGGCCAAAGCCTGAATGTCAAGCACGTTGAGCATGGGATTGGTGGGCGTCTCAAGCCACACCATCTTGGTTTGGGGCGTGATCAGCGCGCGGAGTTCCGTGGGGTCGGCCAAGGGGGCGAAGCTGAACTTCAAGCCAAAGGGCTCGAACACCTTGGTAAAGAGGCGGTAGGTTCCGCCGTACAGGTCGCTGGTGCTGACCACGTGGTCGCCGGGCTTGAGGAGCTTCATGCAGGCGTCGACCGCGGCGAGTCCGCTGCCGAAGGCCAGTCCGTCGGTTCCGCCCTCAATGGCGGCGATCGCGTTCTCCAGCGCCTTGCGCGTCGGATTGTGGGTGCGGCTGTACTCGTAGCCTTTGTGCACGCCTGGAGCCTCTTGGGCGTAGGTCGAAGTTTGGTAGATCGGGGGCATGACGGCGCCCGTCGACGGATCGTGGTGCTGGCCGCCGTGGATGGCAAGGGTGTTGAATTCCATAACGTAAATCTACGTTGGCTCCGGGGCTCGTTGGCTAGGTAGCTGATTCGCTGGTTGGCTCGTGGGCCGTTGGGTTTTCGCGGACGCTAGATTAGTTTTTTCATGTCATTGCGATGTCATTTTAAATGTTTAATACTTTCATTTTCAGCTGTTTAAATATACTTTGAGGCGAATTTAAAATGCATCCATTCAGCCAACATGAATCACTCCGAATTTTCCATTGTTGCTCCAGACAACCAACCCATTTCAATCTCAGTAAGGTTTCAGCAGGAGACCGTTTGGTTAAGCCAACGCCAAATGGCGGATCTCTTTGAAAAGGACACTGATACCATTGGCCTTCACCTCAAAAACATTTTTAGAGAGCAGGAACTGGACGAACGAGCAAGTACCGAGGATTACTCGGTAGTTCAGCGAGAGGGCCAGCGAAGCGTCTCACGAACGGTTCGGCACTACAATTTAGACGCCATCCTCTCCGTGGGCTATCGAGTGAACTCCAAACGGGGCACCCAGTTTAGGCAGTGGGCCAGCCAAAGATTAAAAGAGTTTTTAGTTCAAGGTATCGCACTCAATGAGGAACGTTTGGCCCAAGCCAACATGGAACTGCTGGTCCTGAGGAACGGGCTTCGAATACTCCACCGGGCTCTTAATCGTACACTGCAAGATCCAAATACTGATTGGTTTCGTCCCTTTTCAAGCGGACTTGAACTGCTTGACGACTATGATCACCGCCGCTTAGATGAAGCCGGGCTAACCCTCAGAAGTGCAGAATACCCCAGCGTGAATTCCTACCGGGAATTGATTTACGTGATGCGTTGCGGTACGGAATCGAGCTTGTTCGGCCAAGAAAAAGATGGCGGATTTGTAAGCGCCGTGCACCAAATCCAACAGTCATTTGGCGGCCTTGAACTTTATCCAAGCCTTGAGGAAAAGGCCGCAATGCTTTTGTACCTCGTAGTCAAGAACCACGCTTTTGTTGACGGAAACAAGCGAATTGCCGCAGCATGCTTTCTCCTTTTTCTCAAGCACAACAGTATCTTATACCGAACAGACGGAAGCCCGCTACTCAGTAACGAAGCACTGGCAAGCCTAACCCTCTTCGCGGCCGTGAGCAAATCTGAAGAGTTTCATGTGGTCAAGCAGCTCTTAATGAGCATATTAAATCGCATAATACACCAACCAAAAGACCCTTCAAGCAACTAAACCCACGTAGTACCTTCGGCCCATGGTCGGACGATTCGCACCCTCTCCCACCGGAATGATGCACTGGGGCAACGCCTCGACGGCGCTGCTGGCCTGGCTTCAGGTGCGGGCTGGGGGCGGACGCATGCTGCTCCGCATGGAAGACGTGGATCCGCAGCGCAGTAAGCCCGAATTTGCCGACGGCTGGCGCCGAGACCTCGCCTGGCTCGGACTGGACTGGGACGAAGAGGTGGCACCGCAGTCCCAGCGCGGAACCCGCTACGCCGAAGCCTTGGAGGTTTTGTCTGCTCAAGGCCTCGTGTTTGCCTGCCGCTGCACGCGGCGCGACATGGACGAGGCGGTTTCGGCGCCCCACGGAAGTTTTATGGGGTCCTACCCCGGGACCTGCGCCGACGGCCGCTGGCCGCTGGGCGGCCCGGGCGCTCGGCGCCTTCGCTACCCCGACGACGCGGTGGTCCTTCGGCGGGCCGACGGGGCCTGGGCCTACCAGCTCGCCGTGGTCACCGACGACGTTCACCAGGGCGTAACCCACGTGCTTCGGGGCCGGGATTTGGCCGACAGTGTTCCGCTGCAGCTTTTTGTGCACCGCGCCCTCGGAAATCCCCGGCCACCGGAGTTTGCCCACGCGCCGCTGTGGATGGGCCCCGACGGGCACCGACTGAGCAAGCGGCACGGCGCCGTGGGCGTGCGCGATTCGGGATTAGAGGCGGCCCAGGGCGTGGGCCTGCTGGCCCACGCCCTGGGGCTGCGCGACCGCCCTGAGGCCTGCACCCCCGCGGAGTTGATCGACGACTGGCGGGCGCGCGGCCCGGCCACCCTCGCCTGCGGCGAGGTGGCGGCCGCCTCCTTCCTACCTTTGCCGCTATGATTCAATCCATGACCGGCTTCGGCCAGGCTAGCGCCACCTTCGAGGGGCTCCGCATCTCGGTAGAAATCCGCTCGCTCAACAGCCGCGGCCTCGACCTCAACCTGCGCATGCCGCACCGCTACCGCGAACGCGACTTGATCTGGCGCAAAATGATTGGAGACGCGGTGCAGCGCGGCAAAGTCGACGTCAGCATCAACCGCGAGCAGGCCGAGGGCCGCGGTAGCAACCTCAACGAGGCCCACCTGCGCCAAACCATGGACGACCTGCAGCGCATTGCGGGCGGCAGCCTGACTCCGGCCGAAGCCTTGGCCATGGCACTGCGGGTTCCGACCGAACAAGGCCCCGCCGTTGACTTGGATCCTGCCGAAGCAGAGGCCGTTGAAGCATTGATCCGCTCCGCACTTGACGCGTTTCAAACGTTTCGCAGCCACGAAGGTTCCGCCCTGGAACGCGACCTGCAGGCCAACTTGGCCACCATTGAGCGCGGCGTTCCCGTGATCGAAGCCGCCGAACCCGAGCGCCTCGAAAACCTCAAGGGACGCCTGACCAAGGCCGCCGTGAAGGCCGCCGACGACCAGCCCATGGACCCGCAGCGTTGGGAACAGGAGCTGCTTTTTTATGTGGAAAAAATCGACATCAACGAAGAAAAAGTTCGCCTCAAGGCCCACATTCAGCACTTCCGCGAGGCCCTGGCCGCCGGCGAAGGCCGCAAGCTCGGCTTTTTGGCCCAGGAACTCGGCCGCGAAATCAACACCCTCGGCAACAAAGCCCACCACATCGGCATGCAGCGCCAGGTAGTGCAGATGAAGGAGGAACTCGAAAAAATCAAGGAACAGGTCCTCAACGTCCTGTAATCCAGTAACTAGTAACCAGTAGCTAGCGTGTCCGGCCAACTTCTCATTCTCTCTGCCCCGTCGGGCGCAGGCAAGACCACGCTGGTGCGCCGGCTCATGGCGCAGCTCCCCGGGCTGGCGTTCAGCATTTCGGCGACGACACGGGCTCCGCGCGGCAGCGAAGAAGACGAGGTCGACTACCACTTTTTGACCCCTGAGGCCTTTCGCGAGCGCATCGACCGCGGCGAATTCCTCGAGTGGGAAGAGGTCTACCCAGGGCGCTTTTATGGCACGCTCCGCAGCGAGGTCGAGCGCCTCTGGGCTGAGGGCAAAGTGGTCGCCTTTGACATCGACGTGGTCGGCGGGCTTAACCTCAAAAAGCAGTTTGGCGACCAGGCTTTGGCGCTGTTTGTGGCTCCGCCGAGCCTCGAGGTGCTCGCCCAACGGCTGCGCGGGCGCGGAACCGAGTCCGAGGACCAAATCGCCCAGCGCCTCGCCAAGGCGGAATGGGAACTCGCACAGGCTCCGGGATTTGACCGCGTCGTCGTCAACGACGAGCTCGACCGCGCCGAGGCCGAAGCCCTGAGCGCGATTTTAGCCTTTGCCCCGACGTGCGCATAGGCTTGCTTTTTGGCACCTTTAATCCGGTGCACCTCAGCCACTTGCTGATTGCGGAACGCCTTCAAAAGCACGCCCACCTCGACGAGGTCTGGCTGGTGCTCACGCCCCGGAATCCGTTCAAGCAGGGCGAAGCGCTCGTCGACGACGCCCAGCGCTTTGCTATGCTGCAGCTGGCGGTGGCGGGCCGTTCCGGACTGGTGGCCAGCGACGTCGAGCTGGGCATGCCCCAGCCCAACTACACCGTGGACACCCTGGAACGCCTGGTGGCGCTGCACCCCCAGCACGCGTTTTCGCTGCTCATGGGCGAAGACAACCTGGCCGGATTCAGCCGCTGGCGGAATCCCGAGCGCATCCTCGAACTGGCCGAGCTGGTGGTGTATCCGCGCCCCGAATCGGGTCTGGACTCTGATTCGCCGTGGCGCAACCACCAGCGGGTGCGCC
>Ga0222712_10002329_pt1 | contig 21871 bp, 18 predicted proteins | sample C33_657DmetaG_FD_165043 | JGI IMG/M metagenome (GOLD analysis project Ga0222712, IMG submission 165043) | Estuarine water microbial communities from San Francisco Bay, California, United States - C33_657D | ecosystem: Environmental > Aquatic > Marine > Unclassified | place: USA: California... | reverse complement strand
CTGAGTACTTACCTATTCCTCAAACACAAATTGACAAATCTGTGAAAGACGGAAAATCGGTTTTAACTCAAAACCCTGGTTACTAATTGAACTAACTTAATAAGTTACTCATATAAGAGTCCCGCCCGAGCAATCGGAGCGGGACTCTTTTTTTGCCCATACCCACTCAAAAACGAATTCTTTAGTATCTTTATTTGCCTATAAAAAACCAATATTTACGAGGGTATTTAACCTAATTTAAAATTTAATTTAATGTTGCGAAGGAATTATTTTTTTGCTCTTTGTCTATTTGCATTAAGTGCTTGCTCTATAAAAAAACCTCTTTTTGAATTAGTAAAATCCGATAATTCGGGAGTGCATTTTAACAATGAAATTATCGAGAACGATTCACTGAATGTATTGGATATTTCTAATATTTATAATGGGGGTGGTGTAGGTGTAGGTGATTTTAATAAAGATGGCTTATCCGATATTTATTTTACAGGTAATAAAGTGTCCAATAAATTATACCTCAATAAAGGGGATATGCAGTTTAATGATATCACTGTGAAGGCGGGTGTCACAGGGGAAGGCAGATGGAGCAGGGGTGTGTCTGTGGTGGATATAAATAACGATGGCTGGCCCGATATTTATGTATGCGTTACTTTAGACAAAGACGCAAACAAGCGAAAAAACCTCTTGTATATTAATAAGGGCCTTGATAAAACAGGGGTGCCTCAATTTAAAGAAGAAGCGGCTGCTTATGGACTTGCCGATACTTCTTTTTCCACCATGGCTAGTTTTTTTGATTATGATAAAGACGGAGACCTAGATATGTTTTTAGTGGTGAATGAAATTAAAGACCCGCATACGCCCAATGTATTTCATCCCAAGGACCAAGACCCTGCTTATTTTAGTGCGAGTAAATTATTTCAAAATAACTACGATTCTACATTAGATCATCCAGTGTATACCGATGTATCTGCCAAGGCAGGTATACTAAGAGAAGGCTATGGCCATAGTGTGGTAGTGACCGATATTAATAAAGATAGTTGGCCCGATATATTTGTAACCAATGATTATTTACCCAACGATTATTTATGGATAAATAACCATGACGGTACTTTCACCGACCAGTTGTCGGTTTATTTTAAACATAGTTCTGTGAATTCAATGGGGGTGGATGTAGCAGATATTAATAACGATGGCTTATTAGATTTTTGCACTTTGGATATGAATCCAAGAGACAACTACCGTAAAAAAATGATGATGAATCCCAATAGCTATCAAACTTTTCAGAATAGCGATTTGTATGGATACAATTATCAGTATGTAAGAAATACTTTGCAAATTAACCAAGGGCCTCGTGTGCATAAAAACGATTCTATTGGGGCACCCATTTTTAGTGAGATTGCCTTTTTATCCGGCATTGCTGAAACCGATTGGAGTTGGACCCCTTTGTTAGTAGACTTTGATAATGATGGCCACCGCGATTTAATTGTGACTAATGGTTTTCCTAAGGATGTGACCGATCATGACTTTATAACATTTCGTAATAAGGCTTATAGCTTTGCATCTAAAGAGCAACTATTAGTAGAAATTCCGGAAGTTAAAATTCATAATTATGCTTTTAAAAACAATGCCGATTTAACCTTCACAGATGTATCAGCCGATTGGGGATTAAAAATGCCTACATTTTCTAATGGCGCAGCTTATGCCGACTTAGACAATGATGGAGACTTAGATTTAATTGTAAATAATATTAACGACGAAGCTTCTATCTATCAAAATAAAGAGAGACAAATTAATAAAGAAACAAGCCATTTTTTACAAGTAGCTTTAGACGGATATGATATAAATAAAGAGGGCTTGGGCGCCTTTATAACCATTTTTTATGACAAGGATCAAAAACAGGTTTGGGAAAACACACCCTATAGAGGTTATTTATCAACGGTTCAAAATATTGCACAATTTGGTTTAGGGAAAGTAAATAAAATTGATTCTATTGAAGTGCAGTGGCCTACTGGTGAAGTACAAGTATTGTATAATCCGAAAGTAGATGAAAAAATTATTATTCCTATTGATGAAGATAGTTACCCTCTAAAAAAAGAAAATACAGTTTTTGCTACTAATACTTTATTTAAAGAAATAACCGACTCCCTGCAAATTCATTACACACATGAGCAGGAAGATTTTGTTGATTTCAATATTCAAAAATTATTACCCCATAAATTTTCAGAATACGGCCCTGCCATTGCAGTGGGGGATATGAATGCGGATGGATTAGATGATATGATTTTAGGCGGTGCCAGTCATCATAGTGCTCAAATTTTACTTCAACAAACCAATGGAAGTTTTAAGCAGTCTTCTTTACTATCCAATATGAGTTATGCGGACAAAGCTAATAGTGACCAGGGCATATTATTATTAGATGCAGATGGCGATAGTGATTTAGATATTTATATTTCCAGTGGAGGGTATGAATACAAGACCAATGACAAAAATTATCAAGACCAATTATATATTAATAACGGGAAGGGTGCCTTTACTAAAGATTCTAGCGCCATTCCTTTGAATACCACGAGTAAGTTATGTGTAAGAGCAGTCGATTATGATAAGGATGGAGACCTTGATTTATTTGTATCTGGTAGAGTAGACCCTTGGAACTATCCGAAGCCTGTATCAAGTTTTATTTATAGAAACGATAGTAAAGACGGCAAGGTTAAGTATACCGATGCAACCAAAACAGTAGCTAAAGATTTAAATAATATTGGTTTAGTCTGCGACGCCTTATTTACCGACTTTGATAATGACGGCTGGCCCGACTTAATACTTGCAGGAGAATGGATGCCCATAAGTTTTTTAAAAAATGAAAAGGGAGTATTTAAAAATATAACTACAACCACAGGTATTGATAAGCAAGTAGGTTTATGGAATACGCTTACTTCTGGCGATTTTGATAACGATGGCGATATGGATTATATAGTGGGTAATACGGGAAGAAATTCTTTTTATAGAGCCAGTGACACATATCCAATTTCTATTTACGCCAAAGATTTTGATAACAATGGAAGTTATGACGCCTTTCCTACATTATACTTACCCACTAGTCATATGGACGAAGTTAAAAAAGAATATCCTGCACAAACAAGAGACGATATTGTGAAGCAAATGATTGGTATGCGTTCTAAATTTCAGAACTATAAAACTTTTGCAACGGCGACCAAGGACCAATTACTTTCTAAAGAGCAGTTGGCTGCAGCCCAAGTGGTAAAAGCCAATAATTTAAGTTCTAGTTATATTCAAAATAAAGGTGGTGGAAAATTTGAAATGACTGCCCTTCCCATAGAAGCCCAGTTCTCTGTATTAAACGGTATGCAGGTAGATGATTATGATGGGGATGGCAATTTGGATATACTAATGAATGGCAACGATTATGGCACGGAAGTATCTGTAGGCAGATATGACGCTTTAAATGGGCTATTACTAAAAGGGAATAGCCAAGGTCAGTTTGCTCCATTAAGTATACTAGAGAGCGGTATATTCATTCCTGGCAATGGCAAGGCCTTGGTAAAACTTAGAGGTGCAAAAGGGGGCTATTTAGTAGCTGCTTCTCAAAACAGAGGGCCCTTAAAACTGTATATCTTAAAAAAGAAGACAAATATTTTCAATGTACAACCGGGTGATGCAACAGCCATTATTGAATATGCGAATGGTAAAAAAAGAAAAGAGGAGTTTTATTATGGTAATTCATTTCTGTCGCAATCGGCCCGTTTTATAAGCTATAATGAAAAAGTAAAACTGATAACAATCATAGACCAAAAAGGGGTAACTAGAAAAAACAATAATTAAATTAGACGCATTCCGTAAACTTAAATGAAAGTAAAATGAAAAAGATTTTTAAACCTTATTACAGTCTAATGGTGATTGCATTTTTTCTTGTTTCTTGTTCTCAAAACAAGCCAGCGCCTTTAAATGAGGTAGATGTATTAATTAATAACGAGGACCAATTAACACAGGTAATTATTTATGATGTATTTACACCTCCTGTAGCTAGTCGTATTTATGTATACTCTTCTTTAGCTTCTTATGAAGCCATTCGATTTGCCAAAGAAGGAACCAGTTCTATCGCAGAAAAATTAAATGGTTTTGGTAAAATGCCTACACCCGAAAAAGGCAAAAATTATAATTTTACATTAGCAGCCACAAAGGCTTTTTTTAAAGTAGCTAGAAATGTTAAAGTATTTTCTGTAGACTCATTAACTAAATATGAGCAGTCGGTGTATGATAATTACAAAGCAAATTTAGACGAAGCCACTTATAAAAATTCAGTTGCCTTTGGCGATACTGTAGCAGGTTCTATTTTAGCCAGAGCCAAAACAGATGGCTATGCTATTTCAAGAGGTAAACAAAAATATTTAGGTAGCAATGAACCAGGCAAATGGCGTCCTACACCTCCCGATTATTTAGATGGGGTAGAATGGTGCTGGAATACCATGAAGCCCATGGTACTCGATTCTGCTTCACAGTTTATGCCTAATAGACCCCCTAAATATGAAACTAAACCAGGTACTACCTTTTATGGTATGATGAAGGAAGTGTATGATATCAATAAAAATTTAACAGACGAACAAAAACTAATTGCAAAGTATTGGGATGATAACCCTTTTGTGATTGAACATGCTGGACATATGATGTTTGGTAATAAAAAAATTACACCAGGTGGACATTGGATAGGTATTACAGCGCAAGTAGTGAAACAAACCAATGCAGATGCTGTAAAATCGGCTCAGTCATTTGCTCTAACAGCAGTGGCCTTGTATGATGGCTTTATTTCTTGTTGGGATGAAAAATACAGAAGTAGTTATGTAAGACCTGTAACTGTGATTAATGAATTAATTGATAAAAACTGGGCTCCATTATTACAAACACCGCCTTTCCCCGAATATACAAGTGGCCATAGTACTATTACTGCATCGGCAGCAACTGTGCTAACAAAATTATATGGAGAGAATTTTGCTTTCGAAGACTCTAGCGATTATCACTATATAGGATTAAAAAGAAAATTTAATTCTTTCCAAGCTGCTGCAGCCGAAGCATCCATGAGTAGAGTATACGGTGGTATTCATTATGTATTAAGTGTGAATACTGGATCGGAACAAGGAAAGAAAGTAGGAGGCTTAGTAGTAAAAAAATTATTAGAATAACTAAATTATAAACAAACCATGTCTACAAAAAATCAAACCTATGATGCCATTGTTATTGGCTCTGGAATTAGTGGAGGATGGGCTGCTAAAGAACTATGTGAAAAAGGTTTAAAAACATTAGTACTTGAACGTGGCCGTGATGTAGTGCATTTAAAAGATTATCCTACTGCTACTAAAAATCCTTGGGAGTTTCCACATAGGGGAGGTAAAACCATTGAGCTTGTAAAAGACAATCCTATTGTTGACAGATGTTATGCATATAATGAAACCAGTGCACATTTTTTTGTGAAAGACAATGAACACCCTTATGTACAAGAAAAACCTTATGATTGGATTAGAGGGTATCAAGTAGGCGGTAAAAGTTTATTATGGGCGCGTCAAACACAAAGGTGGAGTAGATATGATTTTGAAGGACCTGCTAGAGATGGATTTGGTGAATGGCCCATCACTTATGATGAATTAGCGCCTTGGTATAGTCATGTAGAATTATTCGCGGGTATAAGTGGTAACTATGATAAGTTAGATACTTTACCCGATGGTGAATTCTTACCAGCCTGGGAAATGACAGGAGTAGAGAAAGGCATGCAGTCTAGCATTATGAAAAAATTTAAGGACCGTAATGTAGTGCAAGGAAGATGCGCGCATTTGACAGTACCTAAACCTATACATATTGAACAAGGACGTAACCAGTGCCAGGCTCGTTCCTTATGCGAAAGAGGCTGCCCATTTGGGGGTTATTTTAGCTCTAATGCCTCTACTATACCTTGGGCACAGAAGACAGGTAATTTAACCCTGCAAACCAATTCGGTGGTGCATTCTATTATTTATGATGAAGCCAAGCAGAAGGCAACAGGCGTAAGAGTCATAGATAGCAATACCAATAAAGTAACAGAGTATTTTGCTAAAATTATTTTCTTAAATGCAGCTACCTTAAATACGAATTTGATTTTATTAAATTCTACTTCTAAGCGTTTCCCCAATGGGTTAGGCAATGACAATGGTTTATTAGGAAAATATGTTGCCTTTCATAATTATAGAGGTAAGTTATCTGCATCCATAGACGGACCCATGGATGAATACTATTATGGCCGTCGTCCTACACAACCCATGATGCCTAATTTTAGAAATGTACATAAACAAGAAATGCAATTTCAAAGAGGGTATATGACTTTTTTTGGAGCAGGCAGAGGTCGTGCCCATGCAGAGGGCGTGGGTGGTGCGTTTAAAGATGCCATTTCAGAACCAGGTAATTGGTATGTGTCCATGATGATGCAAGGAGAAACGATTCCTAAGAAAACGAATCATGTAAGATTAAGTACCGATCAAAAAGATAAATGGGGTATACCTCAATTAGTTACTTCAGTGGATTATGATCAGAACGATATTTTATCTATGAACGATTTTATACAAACAGGCTCTGAAATGTTGGAGGCTGCTGGCTGTAAGAATATAGTTTCTGACGATACCAAACAAGCGCCTGGTTTAGATATTCATGAAATGGGAGGGGTAAGAATGGGAAAAGACCCTGCTACTTCTTTATTGAATGAGCATAATCAAATGCATTTATGTAAAAATGTATTTGTTACCGACGGTGCCTGTATGGTAAGCACTGGTACACAAAACCCTTCCCTTACTTTTATGGCTATTACTGCAAGGGCTGCTAATTATGCAGTAGAGGCTTTAAAGAAAATGGAAATATAAAAATCGTAAATGAAAAAAAATAAAAGTGTTCTAAATGTAGTTATACTTTTTTTAGGAATTGTAACCACAAATATTTTTACTGCGAATTTTTTGCAGGCGCAACAATGGACTAGTTCTGCAGATGGTAATTTGCAATTTGCTAAAACTTCTATTAAAAAACTATCCAATGCAAATGCGATACCTGTTACTGCTATAAAAATTAAGGTAGATCCAAGTAAAACATTTCAAACCATGGAAGGTTTTGGTTATGGTTTAACAGGGGGTACTGCGCAGTTAATGCATGCTTTGCCTAAAGAGAAAAGAACTCAATTATTAAAAGAAATTTTTGGTCAAACAGAAGCCGACTTAGGCGTTTCTTATATTAGAATAAGTATTGGCGCTTCCGATTTAGACCCAGAAGTATTTAGTTACTGCGATTTGCCCAAAGGCGAAACCGATTCTGCCTTAACTCATTTTTCTTTATCTAAGGATACGCTGCATTTAATTCCCATTTTAAAAGAAGTATTGGCTATTAACCCTTCTCTTAAAATTATGGCTTCACCATGGAGCCCTCCCACATGGATGAAAACCAATGGGATTTCAATGGGCGGTCATTTATTGAAAAAGTATTATGCTAGTTATGCTAATTATTTTATAAAGTATATCAAGGCTATGCAGGCCAAGGGTATTAAGCTTCATTCCATCACCATGCAAAACGAACCTGAGCATGGAGGCAATAACCCCAGCTTATTAATGAATGCAGAAGAACAAACTGAATTTTTAAGAGATTATTTAGGTCCTCAATTAAAGGCAGCCAAAATAAACACGGAAGTAGTTTTGTTTGATCATAATGCAGACCATCCTAATTATCCTATTGCTATTTTAAACGATGCAAAAGCAAAAGCCTATGCAACTGCTACTGCCTTTCATTTGTATTTAGGCAAAGAAGAGGCATTGTCTGAAGTGCATGCAGCGCATCCCGATAAAAAAATATATTTCACCGAACAATGGACAGGGGCCAAGGGTAGTTTTGATGGCGATTTTATGTGGCATTTAGAACATATTGTAATTGGCACTATCCAAAATTGGTCGGCTGTAGTATTAGAATGGAACTTGGCCAATGATGCCAAGTTTGAACCACATACACCCTTAGGATGCACAGAATGTAAGGGGGCTTTCACCATTCAAGACCAAGCACTGAATAGAAATGTGAGTTATTATATTATCGGGCAAATTGCAAAGTTTGTTAAGCCTGGTGCTATCAGAACTTTAAGTACTACTACTGATGCATCACTAGCCACCACAAGTTTTAATTTAAAAAATGGCAAGAAGGCTATTTTAATATTAAACAAATCGGAAGCGAAGCAAATTGTATTAGAACAGAATAATCAATACTATACGTTTAATATACCTGCTAAAGCTGCTTCCACTATTATTTGGCCTTAAATTTTTTATAAATAATTATCAAACCAATCTATGAAAAAAGCAATTTTATTTTTTACTACGCTACTCTTAAGCCTAGCTAGTTTTTCTCAAACAAATAAGGATGCGGCTATGCATTCTTTTGTCAATAAATTACTTGCTAAAATGACTTTGGAAGAAAAGTTAGGTCAGTTGAACCTACCTGCTTCTAGTGATTTTGTAACAGGCGCTGTGAGCAGTTCCGATATAGCCCAAAAAGTAAAAGAGGGTAAAGTAGGAGGTGTATTTAATATTCGTTCTGTAACAAAAATTAAAGAGTTACAAGAGTATGCAGTTAAAAATACAAGATTGCATATTCCATTACTATTTGGTATGGATGTGATTCATGGCTATAGAACTATTTTTCCTATTCCCATAGGGATGTCTTCTACTTGGGACATACCCTTAATTGAAAGATCGGCACGTATTGCAGCCAATGAAGCCAGTGCTGATGGTATTATGTGGACTTTCTCTCCTATGGTGGATTTAACAAGAGATCCTCGTTGGGGAAGAACCTCTGAAGGCAATGGAGAAGATGCTTTTTTAAGTTCAGCTATTGCCAAGGCCATGGTACATGGGTATCAAGGTGACGACTTATCATTGAACAACACTATTATGTCTTGTGTAAAGCATTATGCTTTATATGGCGCTGCTGAAGGGGGTAGAGATTATAATACTACTGATATGAGTCGTGTAAGAATGTACAATGAATATTTTCCTCCTTATAAAGCTGCCGTAGATGCAGGGGTAGGTTCTGTGATGGTTTCTTTTAATGAAATTGATGGCGTTCCTGCTTCAGGCAATAAATGGTTGGTAGATGATGTACTTCGTAAGCAATGGAAATTTAATGGATTTGTAGTATCTGATTATACTGGTATTCCTGAAATGGTGAATCATGGCTTTGGTGATTTCAAAACTGTAAATGAAAAAGCTTTACAAGCAGGAGTGGATATGGATATGGTGGGAGAGGGCTTTTTAAATTCAATTGGTATTTCTTTAAAAGAAGGAAAAGTAACACAAGCGCAAATTGATAAAGCTACAGAGCGTATTTTAATTGCTAAATATCAGTTAGGTTTATTTGACGACCCTTATAAGTATTGTGATGAGAAAAGATCTGCTGCAGAAGTATTTAAAGAGGCCAATAGAGCAGAGGCAAGAACTATTGCAGCACAAAGCTTTGTATTATTAAAAAACAATAATAATATTTTACCAATTGCAAAGAATAAAACTATTGCATTAGTAGGGCCTTTGGCTAATGCTAAAGAAAATATGACAGGAACTTGGAGTGTGGGTGCAGACAATACTAAATCTATTACTTTATTAAAGGGTTTAACCGATGCAGTAGGAATTTCAGGTAAAGTAAAATATGCCAAGGGTTCCAACTTAGAAGATGATTGGGAATTGGAGAAAAGATTAACCATGTTTGGAAAAGATATTCCAAGAGATGGTCGTACGCCAGAGCAATTATTAGAAGAAGCCGTTGCAATTAGTGCAGATGCAGATGTAATTGTAGCTGCTTTAGGAGAAGGGGCAGAGAGTACTGGAGAGAGTGCATCAAGAACTAATTTAGATTTATCTGCTGCACAACAAAAACTATTAAAGGCATTACTTGCTACAGGTAAACCAGTGGTACTTGTTTTATTTAATGGCCGTCCTTTAAGCCTAACTTGGGAAGATGCTAATGTGCCTGCTATTTTAGATGTTTGGTTTGCAGGCTCAGAGGCTGGTGATGCCATTGCCGATGCCTTATTAGGTAAAGTAAATCCTTCAGGTAAATTAAGTATGAGCTTCCCTCAAAATGTGGGTCAAATACCTTTGTATTATAACCATAAGAATACAGGCCGTCCTTTAAACAAATGGTTTTCTAAATTTCAATCTAATTATATAGATGTAAGTAATGAGCCACTTTATCCATTTGGCTATGGCTTAAGCTATACAAAGTTTGAATACAGCGATTTTACTTTATCTGCTACTCAATTAAAAGGAAATCAAAAATTAATGGCTACTGTAACTGTTAAAAATACAGGTACACTAACAGGAAAAGAAGTAGTACAATTATATATTCGAGATTTGGTAGGATCTGCTACTAGACCGGTACAAGAATTAAAAGGTTTTCAAAAAATTGAATTAGCTGCAGGGGAGTCAAAAAAAGTTAGTTTTGAAATTACACCTGAGCTTTTAAAATTCTATAATACCGATTTAAAGTTTGATTGGGAGTCGGGTGATTTTAATGTAATGGTGGGGCCTAATTCAAGAGATGTGAAAATGCTAAAAGTAAATTGGACGAAGTAGGTAATTAAATTACCAACTACCGTACAAATAAATATCTACGATATTTATTTGATAAATATTTAGAGGTATGGTTCTGGGTAAATTATATTAGAAATTAATTTACCAGGAACCCTACAAATAAATATCTACGATATTTATTTGATAAATATTTAGAGGTATGGTTCTGGGTAAATTATATTAGAAATTAATTTACCAGGAACCATACAGGCCCTCTTTTAATGCCTTTTGATATTTCTTATCATTGAAAGTGTATAAAAAGGGGGCTTTGTGTGCACCGCCTTTTCTAGTTTCATTTAATTTATTTAAAATACCAAAGCCCAACATTTTTCTTTGAAAATTACGGCGGTCTAAGGGCTTGTTTAAAATGGTCTCGTATAGTTTTTGTAATTCCGGCATGGTAAATTTCTTAGGTAATAAGTTTTTACCAATTGGTAGATAAGCTAGTTGAGTTCTAAGACTATCCAATGCCTTTTGAATAATGGCGCCATGATCATGATCAATAGTAAGATGCTTGACCTGATCAATAGCTTTCCAAGCATTCGCTGAATGCATAGTATCATTTTGAATAGAGAAGTTGGTGTAATCAATTAAGGCAAAATAACCTACGGAAACGAATCTTTGTATCAGCCAATGGTCCTTGGGTATTTTAGATCCATACTGCTCAAAAGTGGTTTTATGTACTGAGGCATCGGTTCTATTGGGTTGTCCAAAAACATCAAACTGTTTAAGGTATATATCTTTTAGTCCTGTTCTTTCAAGTAAGACACGGTAAGCCGCGTTATTTATATCTTCTGATTTAAGCACAAATCCCCCAGGAAGGGTCCATTTATTGCTTTTGGCACTATCTAATAAAAGTAGCTTCAAGGTATTTTCGTGGAAACCAAAAATGACGCAATCGATGGAAATGCTGGGTAAAAACAGATCATTCCCTTTGACTAGCAATTGCTTAAGACTGGCTGGAAGGGCAGGGGATTTAGACATAGCTTAAAGATAGAAAAATTAGGCAATTTGAACCAATTTATTTATATTGTGTCAGTCTAACGCAATGAATTATTTGGAATAATTCATAGATAGATTATTTATTACTTTCAAATTAACACTATGAATACTAGAAGAAAATTTTTACAACAAGCTGCTACCTTAAGTTTAGGTAGTACTTTATTAAGCCATTCAAGTTGGGCGAATGCTTTTATGGGACCTAATTTACCAGCACCGGGTATTCAACTTTTCACGCTCATGAGTGAAATAGATAAAGATACCTTGGGCACCTTGCAAAAGGTAGCTTCCTTTGGCTATAAAAATATTGAAACTGCATTTAGTAGACAAGCAGATATATACGGCAAGAAACCTAAAGAATTTAAAGCGCTCTTGCAGGATATGGGTATGCAGTGGCGTTCACACCATGTTATAGGAGGCGCTATAAAATTACCTCCAGGGTATAAAATGCCTAATGGTGCTGATGGAAAGCCCATTATGATGCCAATGATGAAAAATTTAACGGATAATAGTCAAGAATTAATAGATACTGTTGCTGAAGGCGGGATTAAATATATTGTATGTGCTAATATTCCAGTTAGTACAGCAGATGAGATAAAACAAGCCGCAGTAGTATTACAAAGAGCGGGGGAGCAGGCACAAAAAGCAGGTTTACAATTAGTATACCATAATCACGCTAATGAATTTGGGAATACCGATGGTATAGTAGCCTATGATTATTTCTTATCGCAGGTAAATGCCGATATTCTAAAAATGGAATTAGATTTAGGCTGGGCCTTTAAAGCAGGTAAAAATCCTGTAGATATATTTAAGCAAAATCCAGGTCGTTTCCCATTATGGCATGTAAAAGACATGACTGCAGCTGGTGATATTGTTGCTTTTGGAGAAGGTGTCTATGATTTCAAGGCTACCTTTAATAGTGCAAAGAAAGCAGGTATGGAATATTTCTTTATAGAACAAGATTTTCCTAAAAACCCTTTTGAAAGTATTAAGTCAAGTATTGATAAGTTTGAAATTTTCAAGAAAACCTTATAAGAATTGGCATAATGATAAAAATACAATAGATAGTACAATCGTCCCCCAAAGCATACTTCTGTGGGTATTAAAAAAGCACTCCTCAAAAGGGAGTGCTTTTATTGTATAAGTATTTTGAATTCAGTTAGATTGAATTGAATTGCTTTGAAGTGAATCAATAATTCCTCCAATAACATAATCACTAATCAATCACCTGCTCTGTAATCTTTCCTGTGGTCTTATTTTTTAAGATTAGTTTCTTTGTACCATAATGGGTCATTTCTTCTTTAATTAAATAATGATCCTTATCGTATTCTACTAAATGACTTTCTTTAGATAAGCCTGTTTTTCCTCTCCATATATCTAATTTAACGGGCTCCCATAATTTAGATTTAGCAGAACGGTATGCAGCATCTAATACACAGTTTACAATATAACCATCGTAAAAAGTTTCTTTAGGGGCTTGGCCTTTTTCCATAGAGTTAAACATGTCCATGAACATATGGTTATAACCTAATTCATTTAATTCATCACCCACTGGGAATAACCAACCGCTATTACTTTCCGATTTTTCTGAAATATAATCTCCGCCTTTTCCTGTAGTGAACATTTCAAAACCTGTTCTTAAAAAACTATTTATCCAAATAGTGCCCTCTGTTCCCATTACTTCATCTCGTAAATCCAAACCCCCTCTAAATGTCCAGCTTACTTCAAACTGACCAATAGCGCCATTCTCATACTTCACTAGTCCAATAGCATGGTCTTCGGCATCAATAGGTTTTACTTGTGTATCTGCCCAACACATTACCTCCACTGGTTTAATATCTTTTCCAATATATGATCTTGAAATTTCTACGCAATGGCAGCCTAAGTCTAAAATACAACCACCACCTGCTTGTTCAATATCCCAGAACCAATCACTATGTGGGCCAGGATGTGTTTCACGAGACTTCGCCCATAAAATTCTTCCTACGGCACCTTCCTTCACAGATTGGTTGGCTTTAATAAATTTAGGAGTATATACCAAGTCTTCTAAATAACCATTGAATATGCCAGCTTCTTCCACAGCAACCAGCATTCTTTTTGCCTCTTCACCATTACGGCCTAATGGCTTAGTAGTCATGACTGCTTTTTTATGTTTACAACATAGCATCACAGCAATTTCATGAATATTATTGGGAAGGGCAATACATACCACATCCACATCGGGGTGGGAGATAGCTGCTTCCATATCGGTGGTCCAATGAGCACAACCATAATCTGCAGCAAACTTTGTGGCAGACTCTTCACGGCGAGCATAAATACTTACTACTTTATCTTTACTTCTATAACCTTGTAAAGCATCGGCGTAAAAACGCCCAATAAATCCTGCCCCTAACATTGCAATACGCATCTTGAATAAATTTTAGTTTATAATTGTTTTGTTTAAATACTTTTTTGTTTTTCCTTTTTTTGGTTTTCCTTTTTTTAATTTTCCTTTTTTATTTTTTAAATGTTAGGAAACAACTGCGGTTTCTTTTTTCTCTTTAAAAAATAAAATAAAGGCAATTAATACAGCGCCTGCAATGGCTGCAGGAACTAACCAAATACTTTGCCAATTGTGCTGGCTTGCCCCGCTCACCGCATTGGCCACTTTATATTGGTCCACAACATGACCACTATACAATGTGCCTATATACATACCCACACCATAAGTAGCGAAGGTAAATAAGCCCTGTGCTGCGTTTTTAATTTTTTCGCCCGCTTTTTTCTCGGTGTACATATAGCCTGTTACAAAAAAGAAATCATAACAAACGCCGTGTAAAATAATGCCTGCATATAACATCCAGCTATGTTCCATATTGCCATAAGCAAAAAATACATAACGGAGTAACCAAGCACTAATGCCTAATATGAGCATATTTTTTACGCCCACTCTATTAAACATAAATGGAATGGCTAGAATGAATAAGGCCTCTGACATTTGACCCATGGTCATTTTACTTGCAGCATTTTCTAATCCTACTTCATTTAAATAGGGATTCGCAAATCCGTAATAAAATGAAAGAGGAATACAGATTAAAATAGCAGACACAAAGAATATAAAAAACGATCTTGATTTAAATAAGACAAAGGCGTCGGTGCCTAAGATAGAACCCACTGTTACTTTTTCTGCTTGTGCTTTAGGAGGTGTATTAGGAAGTGCGAAACTTAATAAACCTAAGAAGGCAGATACTGCAGCTGCTACATAAAATGTGCCCTCTGTTTTCTCAATACCTAATTGACCAATAACAATACCTGCTGCAATCCAACCTAAGGTACCAAATACGCGTATCCAAGGGAATTGTTTTCCAGGGTCGGTCATTTGAGCGAAGGCTACACTATTACTTAATGCAATAGTGGGCATGTATAATAAAGCGTATACTAAAATAACCCAGTAAAAGTTTTCATTGTTAGCCTTAGTTGCATAAAAAAGTAAGGCAGCCCCTACAAAATGTAAAACCCCCATAATTTTTTGTGCTGCAAAAAAACGATCGGCAATCATACCTACAAAAAAGGGACTAAAAATAGTGGCTATGGCTACCGCACTATAGGCAGCTCCAATATCAAGCCCTGTAGACTTTAAAATTTCACCCATATAAGTACCCATCGTTACATACCATGCGCCCCAAATATAATATTGCAAGAACATCATGGAGGACAGCATTACGCTAATTTTTGTTTTCATATATCGAGCTGTTTTAAGCGTATTCAATATACTCAAAAAATTGGAAAATTGCCTTTTAGCGCAAGAAAAAATGATGAAAAACCAATTAAAAAAATAGATAGTTTTTTATGCTTCTAAAGCCTGTAGTATGTCGGCTACAATATCTTCTTTATGTTCCAGCCCCACCGATATTCTAATTAAACCATCGCTTATAATTACCGCATCTCTTTCTGCTGGAGAAAGTTTTGCATGTGTAGTGCTAGCAGGGTGAGATGCTATACTTCTTGTGTCGCCTAAATTGGCAGTGAGCGATAACATTTTAATATTATTTAAAAATTGACGGCCTGCTTCAATGCCGCCTTTTATTTCAAAACATACTATACCACCTCCATTTTGCATTTGCTTTTTTGCTATAGCATAATGTGGGTGCGATGTTAAGAATGGATATTTTACAAAATTAATTTTTGAATGACCTTCTAATTTTTCAGCAACAAATAAGGCGTTACTGCAATGTCTTTCCATTCTCACTTCCAAAGTCTCTAAACTTTTGCTTAATACCCATGCATTGAAAGGAGATAAAGAAGGACCAGTAGCGCGACAGAATAAATACATTTCATGAATTAAGTCCTTGCGACCAACAATGGCACCACCTAAAACACGTCCTTGCCCATCAATCCATTTAGTGGCTGAATGAATAACGATGTCTGCACCTAAGTCTATTGGGGTTTGACCAATGGGTGTTGCAAAACAATTATCTACATTTAAAATAATATTATGCTTTTTTGCAATGGCACTTACCATGGCAATATCAATCACTTCTAATCCAGGATTTGTAGGGGTTTCTAAATAAATCATTTTAGTTTGAGGTGTAATGGCTGCTTCCCATTGAGCAGCAGTGGCATTTGCACTTACATAACTAAAATCAATTCCATATTTAGGTAAGTACTTAGAAACTACTGTATGCGTACTTCCAAAAACTGAATCACAAGATAAAAGATGATCTCCTTTTTTTAATAAGGCCATAAAAGATCCAAATACTGCACTCATTCCAGTAGCAGTAGCAAAGCCTGCTTCTGCATTTTCTAAAATACATAAACGGTCTACAAATTCTTGCACATTCGGATTAGAAAAACGACTATAAATATTTACATCTGTTTCGTCTGCAAAAGCAGCACGCATATCTTCTGCATTATCAAAACAAAAACTACTTGTTAGATACATAGGACTTGCATGTTCCCCCTCTGCAGTTCTAGGAATTTGTGTTCTTATTAATTTAGATTGCGTATGCTTCATACAAATAATTTTATGTGCTAAATTTTTTTCAATTTTTTTCTATCTATTTCTATCTTATCTTATCCTATCTCCACTTCCCAGCTAATCACAGCGCCAGCTGCTCTTAAAGTAGCTGCTACAGAACAATATTTATCTATGGACAAAGCGCAAGCTTTTTCTGCTTTCTCTTTGGTCATGGTTCCTTTGAATTTGAAAATAATATGAACGGTGGTCCATAAAGAAGGTTCTTTTCCTGTTTCACGTTCTCCATCAATAACCATTTCAAAAAATTCAATGGTTTCTTTTTGTTTATTCAATATCATAACAATATCTACACCGCTGCAGGCACCTAGTGCACTCAATAAAGTTTGCATAGGTCTAAGTCCTGTGCCATGGCCTCCTTGGTCAACGGGAATGTCCAACCTCATGTGATTATGGGCTTCGTCCACTGCATTAAAAGCGAATCCATCATTCATCCTTGTCACAACCATCCTAGCCATAAAATAATAATTGTTAGTTAATTGAAATATAAATTCCAATGAATATGCAAATGTAATTCAAATAGATAGTTACTTTGCATTAGAATTCGAAAAAATGGAGCCAAAGATCTATAAATATCAAAGTGCTTTTACCCTAGAATGTGGGGTGAGCCTGCCTAAGCTAACCATTGCCTATCATACTTATGGGACTTATAGCCCGGGTAAGAAAGTGGCCTGGGTATGTCATGCCCTTACCGCGAATTCCGATGCTGCCGATTGGTGGAAGGGTTTAGTAGGTGAGGGGGCCATTATTAATCCAACCGATTATTATATTGTTTGTGCAAATATTATTGGTTCATGTTATGGTTCTACAGGGCCATTAAGCGCTGAGACAATTGGCACTGATATTAGTTTTGATAATTTCCCTACTGTGACTATTCGCGATATGGTGAAGGCGCATATTTTATTAAGAACACATTTAGGTATTGAATCAATTGATTTATTATTAGGGGGAAGTATGGGTGGCTATCAAGCATTAGAGTGGGCAATTTACGAGCCTGCCGTTATTAAAAAAATGTTCCTGATTGCCACTTCTCCTTCAGAAAGTGCATGGGGTGTGGCTGTGCATACTGCACAACGTTTGGCTATTGAAGCCGATTGCACATGGAAAGAACCTACAACCAATGCTGGCGCAAAGGGATTGAAAGCAGCAAGAGCCATTGGTATGTTAACTTATCGCAATTATGGTATTTATCAAGAAAAACAAACCGACGAGGATCCTGAAAAAATAGATAATTTTAAAGCCTCTTCTTATATCAATTACCAAGGCGATAAATTAGTAAGCAGGTTCAATGCTTATAGTTATTGGTTACTCACTAAGTCAATGGATAGTCATCATTTAGCCCGTAAAAGAGGCGGTGATTTAATTAAAACATTAGGCACTATTCAAACGCCCACTTTTATAATGGGAATTAACAGCGATATCTTATGCCCCTTAGACGAACAACGTTTTATGGAACAACATATGCCTAATGCCACTTTAGTAGCTATCGATTCAGTATATGGCCATGATGGATTTATAATTGAATCTGTTCAAATCACCGCCCATTTAAAGGCTTGGTTAGCGAAACTAAGCTAGTCTATTATATAAAAAATTGGGCTAAAAGAAATAGTAAGGCTATACCCATTATTAAATATATTGACTTTTTATTTCCTCCAATTTTCAATACTAGAATAGTCATCCCAATAAATGCCAATATTGACATTATAATACCAGTTTTTACATTATACCAGGGCATTTTTTTATAGAAAAAGCTCTGTGAAAATGTAGAAAAAAGAATTAGTAAGAGGGTAGTTGCTTTATTTTTTGTAGTCATTTTTTTATTGTATACAGTCTTCGTAATCTAATTGACATTCTGTTCTCATTGCTTGTAAATGTTCAATTGCAGTACCTCCACATGCTAATTGAAAAAATACGCCACCAATACCCCCGGTCATTGCTCCAATTCCAATTGCAGTAGCTGTGCAGCCTAAAACTTCAGCCGTATATACAATATTACTTAAACGGGAGCAATTTTTAAATTTTTCTATGCATCTGCTTCCTAACATCAGTGATCTTTTATTTGAGTTGAGATTATCAAAGTTAACTTCCTTTAGTAAATCTTGAATATCATTTTGCGAAAAATGCTCTAAAAAACCATATTTCTTTTTAATGGCATTTGCTAATTCAGATTGTTTTTTTAAAAATTGGTTATAATCAGTGAGTGATTTAAAACCCAATAATTTTGAGAGTTGAATTTGTTCATCATTATTTAAATTAGACTTTTTTATCAGCTGAATGCTTTCCTTATTCGGACTTCCCATATTATTAATAAAATCCTCATTATTGCTTATGAGTTCTTGTACTAATTCATCCGTCTTAAATTCTTGAATAGAAGAGGCTTGTTTTATTTCTACATTTTCTTCTTTCTGGCAAGCTAATAATAATAGCATTGCCGTTACAATTGGGAATAATTTGTTTTTCATTTTATATTTTTTGATTTATATAAAATTATAAGCAGAGGCTAATGAGATTTGAAGTATTTATACTTGATTTTTATTAAATAAAATTCCTTACGTCTTATATAAATAATTACCTAATTATATAGACAAAAAAGCTACTTTTACAAAAAGAAACCTATGAAATTTTTAAGACAAATTGGGGAGTACTTATTTATAGTAAAGCGTGATCCGAATCAAGAAAGAACAGGTATGATGAAGGCAATGCATGGCATGAATCGCCTATCCTTATTAATGTTTATAGTATCATTGTTAGTGATGCTATTTAAATTTCTAATCATTCCTTTTTTTAGAAAATAAGTAAAGCTTTCTTAAATGGCTAATTAAAGCTGGCTAACCAGCTAATTAGACTAGCTTATTTTTTTTTTGAATGGTCTCCATGATAATCTCAGCAGCGACATCGGTAGCCTTCTCGCCGGTCATGAGTATTTCTTTTAAACTAGCATAATCGGCGCTTATTTGATTTTGCGTTTTGCTATGCTCTAACAACTTTGTTAATTCCAATACTAAATTATTTGTATTTAATTCGTCTTGAATTAATTCTTTCACCACTTCTTTTTCCATGATTAAATTCACTAGCGCGATAAATTTAATTTTCACAAAAAATTTCGCAAGTGCGTAAGTAATAGGACTTCCTTTATAACATACCACCTGAGGTACATTTAATAAAGCGGTCTCTAAAGTAGCCGTGCCACTAGTAACCAGAGCTGCCTTACTATGTTGTAATAATGCATAAGTACTTGCTTTTACAACATGTACATTTAGTTGAGGGCTAATTAAACTATTAAACCATTCGTCATTTAAACCTGGTGCTTGAGCTACTACAAATTGATAAGCTGGAAAATGAATAGCCACGCTTAACATAATGGGCAGTTTCTTTTCTATTTCTTGCTTTCTGCTGCCTGGTAAAAGTGCTATAATATTTTGACCTTGCAAACTAGGCAAGGGGTGTGCTAAATTATTTTGAGCTGCTATGACTTCCATTAAAGGATGTCCCACATAATCTACTTCCCAATCCCATCTATCTTTAAAATATTTTTTCTCAAAAGGAAGAATGCATAATAATCTGTCAATGCTTGCACGCATGGCGGGCACTCTATTTTCTTTCCAAGCCCAAACTTGTGGTGCAATAAAGTAAACTACTTTTATTTTTTCTTGTTTGGCCCATTTAGCTATTCTTAAATTAAAGCCAGGGTAATCAATACAAATAAGTATATCGGGCGCAAAGGCTTTAATATCTTTTTTACAAAAACGAATATTATTTAAAATAGTAGAAAGGTTTGAAACAACTTCCGCAAAGCCCATATAGGCTAGGTCTCTGTAATGTTTGACTAATTCGCCACCAGCTGCTTGCATGAGTTCGCCACCCCAGCATTTAATTTCAGCTTGCTGATCCATTGACTTAATTGATTTAATTAAGTTGGCTCCGTGTAAGTCTCCACTGGCTTCTCCAGCAATGATATAATATTTCATTTATAAAAACCATTTACACGCAATGGCAATGATTGCGTAAATACAAGTCGTAAAAAATATTCCTTTAGCCGTTTTGTCTTTTTGCTTTTGAAAAAAATAAGTAAGTACCACGCCATTTATAAGTAAAGAGATACTTATCATAGCAGAGAGTATCGATTTTTGTTGATTCAATAGTTCTAAGAATTCTTGAACCGTAAATAAACTAAACCTGTATTCATAGAATCCGAAGAAACCTAGAAAGGGCATGAGTAAACCTATCAATACTCCTACAATATAATTATCTGTGCGCATCATTTTAAAGTATATTCAGTTGAAATTACCATTTCCATTTTTTAGAAAGCTTTTCTTTAATCACATGATTAGTCAAATCAAATTGAACAGGTACCACACTCACATAATTATTTTTCAAAGCCCATACATCGGTGTCTTTTGATTTATCAAAATTCACAAACTCACCTGTTAGCCAATAATATTTTTTTCCATGGGGGTCGGTTCTTTCAACAAATTTCTCATCGTATTTAGCATAAGACTGTTTGCAAATCTTAATTCCTTTAATTAAGCTAGTAGCTACTTTAGGAATATTTACATTTAAACATAAATGCTTATCTAAGTTTTTATCGGCTAGTAATTTTTGGACAATGATACGCGCATAATGTTTGGCTGCCGTAAAATCGGCCTCAATACTTAAGTCTAAAAGACTAAAGCCAATGCTTGGAATACTTTCAATAGAAGCTTCCAAAGCTGCAGACATAGTGCCTGAATAAATTACATTGATAGAGTGGTTGGCTCCATGATTAATACCACTTAAGCAAATAGTAGGCTTATGATGTAATACTTTATCTACTGCTAATTTTACGCAGTCCACTGGGGTGCCGCTACAAGTATAGGCTTCTACGCCGTCAAAAATATGTGCTTTTTGTAATCTTAAATGATGCCCAAGGGTAATGGCATGTCCCATTCCACTTTGAGGTTTATCGGGGGCCACCACAATCACCTTTCCTAGGTCCTTTACGGCCTCTACAAGGGCCTTAATACCAGGGGCGCTAATACTGTCGTCATTGGTAATTAAGATAACCGGTTTCTCTGTTTTCGTCTTTGCCATACTGCAAGTTACCAAGATAGGTACTTGAAACAAAATAAAGAAAATGCTAAAAATATTTGGTAATACTAAATAAATTAGTAAATTGCACTAAAATAATTAGTTATGTCATACGCAGGAAAGAATTTAAAATACATCAGAAAGCAGCGCGAATGGACACAAGAAGAAATGGCCA
>Ga0222712_10002328_pt1 | contig 21871 bp, 20 predicted proteins | sample C33_657DmetaG_FD_165043 | JGI IMG/M metagenome (GOLD analysis project Ga0222712, IMG submission 165043) | Estuarine water microbial communities from San Francisco Bay, California, United States - C33_657D | ecosystem: Environmental > Aquatic > Marine > Unclassified | place: USA: California... | reverse complement strand
CGCTGCATGGAAGAGCGAACGGCCAGAGCTCGATCTTGCACCTCTTGCAATTCTTAGCCGCATTACACGCATCTCACGTCAATTAGATATTGCACGTCATGATGCCTTTGCTGAACTCGACACATGGGGCTTTGATGTTCTTGCAGCTCTTCGACGTGCAGGATCTCCATACCAACTCTCACCTGGTCAGTTAATGCAGGAAACAATGGTGACAAGTGGAACTATCACAAACCGCCTCGATCGATTAGAGGAGCTCAAGTTAATTACTCGTGGACCCGATCCAGATGATGGTCGTGGTTCATTAGCCAAGTTAACAAACGCTGGAATAAAAGCTGTTGATAAGGCTCTCGATGATTTGTTAGAGCGCGAAAGAGTTTTGCTTGCAGGACTTACAAAGGATGAACGAACACAACTAGCCGACTTACTCAGTGAGATTGCTAGCAAGCTTGAGGGTTAAATAACCTTCGCGCCGTGCACAGGACCTTGAGCCCGTGCAACGCTTCCCACTACACCGCTTGCGGTAAGTGCAACAGCTAAATCCAAACCCTGCTCCTCATCGCTGACTAAGAAAGCAACTGTTGGACCAGAGCCTGAAACTATTGCACCTAACGCACCGTAATCGCGTCCTACTTCAAGGACCAAATCAAGTGCAGGTCGCAAGGAACAAGCAGCTGCTTGAAGATCATTTACTAACGCAGCTCCAACAGACTTAGGGTCTGCAGCAAGTAAAGCCTGCATAAGTAGATCGCTCGTCTGCGGAGCCGCAATCTCTTGACCTGCGCGCAAGCGATCGCACTCTGTGTAAACGGCCGGTGTTGATAATCCAACTGTAGAGAGAGCTAGCACCCAGTGATAGGTGCCACGAGAGAGAGCAGCGGTTAATTGATCCCCACGTCCCTGACCAATAGCGGTACCGCCATTAATCATGAATGGAACATCACTTCCAAGCTTTGCACCTATCTCCAACATCTCATCCCTTGTTGCTCCCAGGTGATAGAGCGCATCAATACCAACGATGACGGCTGCGGCATCTGCACTTCCGCCTGCCATTCCACCTGCAACAGGGATCGACTTCTTTACCTCGATATGCGCATCAATATCGATATCAAACTCCTGCGCCATTAACTGTGCTGCTTTGGCGGCTAAGTTACTGTGATCCTCAGGAACACCGTGTGTGTGATCACCAATAATTGAAATCGTTATTCCATCACCAGGATGAGTTTTGGTAAGTGTGACATCGTCATAGATTGAGATTGCTTGAAATACTGAAACTAAACCGTGAAAACCATCTGCTTCACGAGGTCCGACTGAGAGCTGAAGGTTTACCTTCGCAGGTACGCGAACCGTTACTGAGTTACTTGCCACGCTAAGACCCTAACCCTTGCTTGGCTATTTTGCAGAAGGCGTGAATATCTAGCGCCTCCCCACGAAGAGTTGGGTCGATACCGGCTGATGAAAGTACAACTTCAGCAGCTGAAGAGCCTCCGTACATGGATGAAAGGGCAGAGCGCAGCATCTTGCGTCGCTGTGCAAAGGCTAAATCCATGATTGCAAAGACCTGTTTGCGTAAGGCTTCATCGCCCGGTGTCGCTCTTCTAGTAAATCCGACTAACTTCGAGTCAACGTTTGGTGCTGGCCAGAAGATAGATCGCGAGACTGAGCCAGCGTTACTTACATCTGCCCACCACGCAGCTTTCACACTGGGGATTCCATACTCCTTTGTATTTGGCTTTGCAGCCAGGCGATCTGCAACCTCTGCCTGAACCATAACTACACCGGAGCGCAGAGTTGGAAAGATCTCTAGTAGGTGGAGGAAGACAGGAACAGATACGTTGTAAGGAAGATTTGCCACAAGCACTGTTGGTGCAGCTGGAAGCTCTTTAATGGTTAAAGCATCGTGATGAATAACGGTGAGTTTTTCAGAGCTGTCGCTATGAGCTGCAACGGTTATGGGAAGCTGCTGTGCAAGACGTGGATCGATCTCTACCGCGATGACAGCCTTTGCCTCCTCCATCATTGCAAGGGTGAGTGAGCCAAGTCCAGGACCAATCTCCAGCGCGATGTCATCTGCGCTAACGCCTGCCGTACGTACTATCTTTCGGCAAACATTTGCATCGATAACAAAGTTTTGACCCAAGGATTTTGATGGCTTTAAATCAAGGCTCTGCGCAAGAGCACGAATCTCAGCAGCACCGAGCAAACTCATGCAAAGGATCCGAAGATGCGTTCGGCGTTATTACTGAGCTCTTGTGCGAGTGTTGCAACGCTTTCATTGCGTTCTTCCGCCATCGCTCTAACGATGTTTGCAATCTGTGCAGGGGTGTTGAGCGCACCTCTGTGCGGAGTTGGAGCCAAGAATGGTGAATCAGTCTCGACGAGCAGTTGCTCATAGGGAACAAGCTTCACCGCCTCACGTAACTCAGGGGCGTTTTTAAAGGTTAAAGTTCCTGCGAAGGAGAGAACGTATCCACGATTTATACAAGTTTTTGCCATTGCAACATCGCCTGAGAAACAGTGAAAGACGGTTTTTTCAGGAGCTCCAACTTCAAGCAGAATTGATAAGACATCTTCGTGAGAGTCGCGATCGTGAATAACTAGGGCTTTGTTGGTTTTCTTTGCTAACTCAATATGCCACTTAAAGGAGTCTTGTTGACGTTTGCGAAGCTCTGGTGGAGTACGAAAGTAATCTAAACCGGTCTCACCGATTGCACGAACACGTGGTTGCGCAGCTAGCTCCTCAATAATCTTCAGATCTGCCTGTAAATCCTCGACAACAGGCGCTTCGTTAGGGTGAAGCGCAACCGCTGCAAGAACTCGTCCTGGATAAAGAGCAGCTAACTCAGCGCACCATTTGGACTGCTCGGCTGAGTAACCCACTTGCACTACACGGTCGACTCCAACAGATTTTGCTTCATCGAGTACAGCTAAAACCTCTGGAGAGTCTGGTTTAGCGTTAGTGACAATCTCAAGGTGTGCATGAGCATCCACGGTTGGCACTGGAAGTGGTTTAGGAAGTGGAGCGGGTTGGCGATCCAAGTCTCGATTGTGGCGATCAGCCATAGAAACTACTCTTTAATCTCTAAACGTGGAAAGAGAACAGGCGACTTGGTCACAGTTGTTCCTGCAGGAAGTTGACCCCACTTTGCAACATCCTCAATCTTTTGTGAACCAATCGCGCCAATTGCTGAGTGGGCTCCAAGACTTTCCCAAAGAGTTTGCGTTGTCGCCGGCATTACTGGGTGCAACAAAACCGCAAGTGCGCGAATTGATTCAGCGGTGTTGTACAAAACCTCATCGAGTTGCACCTTATTAGCCGGATCCTTGGCAAGAATCCATGGCTCTTTCTCAGTTACATAACCATTTACCTTCTTGCAAAAATCCATGACGGCGTTGATTCCACCTTGGAAATCAAGGGCACACATAGCCTTATCAGCCTTTTCAACCGTATCTTTGAGCGCACTGGAAAGAGTTGTGTCGTTAGCTACCGCTGGAACCTTGCCCTCACAGTACTTTTCAATCATTGCGGCTAATCGTGAAGCCAAGTTGCCAAAGTCGTTTGCAAGCTCTGATGTGTAACGAGCTGACATATCCTCCCAGGAAAAGGATCCATCACTGCCAAATGGGATTGCACGAAGGAAGTAGTAACGGAAGGCATCGACACCAAAATGATCGGTGATATCTGATGGGGCGATACCGGTGAGCTTGCTCTTGCTCATCTTTTCGCCACCGACAAGTAACCATCCATGTGCAAAGACCTTCTTTGGAACGGCTACGCCGGCAGCCATTAACATCGCAGGCCAAATAACAGCGTGGAAGCGCAAAATATCTTTACCCACAAGGTGAACATCAGCTGGCCATGTTTCGGCGAACTTCTTACCACCTTCGCTATCTGGTGCATCGGTTAAACCGACAGCGGTTGCGTAGTTAAGAAGTGCATCAAACCAAACGTATACAACTTGATCGGTATCCCAAGGAACAGGAATTCCCCAATCAAAGGTCGAACGTGAGATTGAAAGATCTGAAACTCCCCCTTCAAGAAAGGAGATCACTTCATTGCGGGCGCTCTCTGGTTGGCACGCCTCTGGATTGGCTTTGTAATGCGCTAGCAGCGGTTCGACAAAGGCTGAAAGCTTAAAGAACCAGTTGTTTTCATTAACAATCTCAACCGGCTTACTATGAATTGGGCATAGCTTCTCACCATCTGCATCGATGAGATCGCCGGGAAGTTTGAACTCTTCACATCCAACGCAGTAAGGACCTTCATACTTGCCTGCATAAATATGACCTGAGTCTTTAAGTGATTGTAAAAACTTTTGTACACGCTCTGTATGTCGTGGTTCGGTAGTACGGATAAAGTCATCGTTAGCGATGTTGAGTGCTTGCCAGTTTGGTTTCCAAGCATTTGCAACGAGGCGATCTACCCACTCCTGTGGAGCTACGTTGTTGTCCTGTGCTGTGCGCATAACCTTTTGTCCATGTTCATCTGTTCCAGTTAAGAACCAGACGGACTCTCCGCGTTGGCGGTGCCAGCGGGTTAGAACATCGCCTGCAACGGTGGTGTAAGCGTGGCCGATATGAGGCGCATCATTTACATAGTAAATAGGCGTTGTTAGGTAAAAGGACTTCACGAGCTCATCTTATTGGCATCGACTACTGCGGCATAAACGATGCGCTTTGGCAGGTCAAACTCCTTGGCTACCGTTGCGATTGCACTCTTTCTATCCATTCCTGCGGTCTCAAACTCACGAACCCGTGTGACCATATCTTCGCTAGTTTTTTCCGCACTCCCTAACTCTGCGCCGGCAATGACCAAGGTGATCTCCCCTAGTACCGCACTCTTTTGCGCCCATTCAAGGAGTTCGCCTAGTCCGCCACGGATAGTCTCTTCATAAGTCTTAGTCATCTCACGACAAATCGCAGCTTTTCTCTCTGATCCCAAAATTGCAACCGCATCTGAAAGTGACTCCTCTAAACGATGTGGCGCCTCAAAGAAAATCATGGTGCGTTCTTCAAATCGAAGATTTTCAAATGCGCTTTGTCGCGCTCCTAATGTTCGTGGAAGAAATCCCTCAAAGGTGAATCGGTCTGTTGGTAAGCCTGAGAGTGCAAGCGCCATCGTCGGCGCACTTGGTCCAGGGATCACACTTACAGGTAAGTTCTGTGCAATCGCATTCCGCATCAAACGAAAACCTGGATCACTTACCGTTGGCATGCCCGCATCTGAAACAACTAAAACCTCTTTACCCGCATGCAAGAGTTCGAGAATCTCTAATGTGCGATCGCTTTCATTGCCATCAAAGAAGGAGATGACCTTGGCGCTAAAGGTGGCCTTAATATCTGATGCTAATCTGTGAAATCTGCGGGAGTCTTCGGCTGCAATCACATCTGCCGACTCGATCGCCTTAATGAGGCGCGGACTTGCATCCAAAGGGTTACCCAATGGTGTTGCAGCCAAGATGAGAGCCATGTCCGTATCCTCTCAGTTTTTCCATCCAATCACACATACCCTTATCTCATGCAGGTACTTGCGGTAGCTTTCATAACGCTGATCTCATTTTTGCTGCGCGTAATCAACCTTGGTAGACCCAAGGAGTTGGTCTTTGATGAGATCTACTACGTAGATGGAGCACGCGACTTCCTAAAGTACGGCGTCGAAATGGATGGCACTAAAGCAGAGTTCATCGTGCATCCACCTCTTGGTAAGTGGCTTATCGCATCAGGAATGCAGATTTTTGGAGACGATCCTTTTGGATGGCGTATCGCCACCGCAGTTTTCGGTACCGCCATGATTATTTTGATCGCTTTAGTTGCACATGAACTCTTCCACTCAAGGTTCCTGACGCTCTTAGCAAGCGCTTTGATGGCGGTGGATGGGTTAGCACTTGTTCATTCACGCACATCACTTCTTGATAACTTTTTGGCCTTCTTTATTTTGTTAGCTTCTTATCTCTTTATTCGAGGAAGGTTATGGTTGACGGCCATAGCCCTCGGTTTGGCCTTATCTATCAAGTGGAGCGCACTGTACTTCATCGCCATCTTTGCAGCTATCTCTCTTTATAGGACCTTTAGATATCTGGGCGGAAAAGAGTTGATTAAACCAACCCTTAAAAACTTTGCACAGTTTGGATTCATTCCAGTAACAATCTACGTCGCCTCATGGTTTGGCTGGTTTAAGAGCAACTTGGGCTGGGATCGCACCTGGTCCGATAACCCAATCTCCTCATTTATTTACTATCACCAACAGATGTTGCAGTTCCATACCGGTTTAACAGATAAGCACTCTTACCAATCCAACCCATGGAGTTGGTTAGTAATGGGACGTCCGACATCTTTCTACTATGAAACCCCTACCGGTTGCGGTAGCGAATCATGTTCGCAAGAGGTACTTGCCTTAGGTACACCCTTCCTGTGGTGGTTTGGTGCGATTGCCATACTCGTTGTCTTCGGAGTGTGGATTTCGAAGTTAGCGTCTAGAAGTTTTGATCCAGCTATAACTTTAATCGTTTCAGGTATAGCTGCCGGCTACCTGCCTTGGTTCTTCTTTCAGCAGAGAACTACCTTCTCCTTTTACGCAATAATTTTTGAACCCTTTGTAATCCTTGCTTTGATTTACTGTGCCTGGCTATGGATGGAAAAGGCAAAGAACCCGGCAAATGCACGCTTCTTGATAATCGCTATCTACGTAGTGATACTGCTTAACTTTCTCTACTTCTTACCGTTATTTCGTGCAGAGATCATCACATATGAAGCGTGGAACGCTCGTATGTGGCTTCCGTCTTGGATCTAGTTATTCGCTAACAGCGCGGTTCTTACGAACTCGATCGACCGCTTCATCAGCCAGTTGTTGATCAAAGATCTCATCACGTGATGGCGCTGCCGCGGCAAGAGCCTCTCTTTCAAGACGTTCCTGCTCTTCGCTCCACTGACCAGGAGTTGTCAGATCAATAGTTCGTTTAGGTGTTACCGCCTTTGGCGCAGTCACATAAGTCGGTACTGGAATCGTATTTGGTTGCCACTGACTTCTATCGGTTGCAGAACCCTTTGGCAGAATAACAACGCCAGAAAGTTCGCGCTCTGAAAGTGGAATCCAATGCTCTGACGAGCTTTTAGGTGCGATTACTTCGGCAAGGTTGGTTGGAGATACTCCTGATGACTCACGATGAAGATTGTTAACGCGTCTGCGTTGCATACGCTCACCGTTTTCTTGCCTGCGTACATACGCTATGTAGACAATTAGCGCGGCTACTGGAGCAGCAATAAATGAGTAAGCCAGAGTTTGCATAGTTGCACCTACCAATGTCAAGACAAATGAGATTGCGATGATTGAAATGATGATTCTGCGACGCATTAACTTCTGTGCGATCTTTGCTTCACGATCTAGATCGGTGTAGACAACACCAGAACCCGTCGTAGCTCCCGGTGTTGCACTTGCAACTACACGCAGAGCGCTTTTATACCGTTCGACGCTTTTTCCCGAGAACTCATTGCGATCATGTACCCACCTCGGCAAAAAATAGGCAACCCACATGCCGATTATTGCGAGATAGATAATTCCTGAGGCCATGATGAGTAAAGGTTAGGGGAGGCCACTCTCAACGTCGTGGATTTAACCCCTTAATTACCCTGAAAATTTCTCAGTTAACCGCAGGGTTCTCTTTCACATAACAGAGGTGATCTCTCCAGGCACCATCAATGTGAAGATACCTTGGACGTACTCCCTCAAAAATGTACCCAGATTTTTCAGCTACCTTTATTGAGGCCGTATTCTCTGGCCGCATCGAAATCTCTAAACGGTGAAGCCCAAGCTCCCCGAATCCAAAAGCTGTCACCAACTCAACAGCTTGGGTCGTAAAGCCACGGTTGGCGTAAGCCTTATCAATCCAATAACCAATATGGGCGCCTCGAAATGCGCCGTAAATAACGCCGCCCATTGTGATCTGACCGATGAGATTATCTCCATTCCACATCATGAATGCGAATGATCGACCGCTTCGAGCTTCACGGTTATGAGAGCGCAACATCTGCCAAAACGAAGGAAGAGCACTCTCTGGACTCTCATGATTTACCTGAGGAAGCGTCGCCTCCCACGGTGATAACCACTCCTTGTTTTCTAATCTAACGCTGTACCAACGGGAGCGATCTCGCAAACGAAGTGGCTGCAATCTAATCTCTTGTGAGTACAGAGTGAGCGGCCAATGAGCAGACATCTATATGTATCTGCGCTCTAGTACAACAACGGTTACCTCTTTGCCTGCATCTATCTCTGTTTCACCCTCTGGCACAGCGATAAATGAGTTTGCATCAGAGAGAGCTGCCTGCTCATCCTGTGCACTCGAACCTGTGGAGTTAAGTGGCAGCACACTCTTTCCATCATCTGAAAGAACGGCGCGAACATAGGATCTAAATCCACCAGAGGACTTAACCGGCTTTTCAAGCTTTGCTTTTACAGAAGGCCTATGAAGTGTTGCTGCGCCAAGCATGGTACGAATCATCGGACGAATAAGAAGTTCGAAAGAGATGTAAGCAGCGATTGGATCTCCAGGAAGAGTGACAACGGGCGTCTTGTCAGGCCCGATAACACCGTAGTTATGTCGTCCACTAGATTCAATTGCGATATCTACAGTCTTAATCTCTCCGATTTGCGAGAGGGTTCGTGTGATTAAGTCGAAAGAGTCATCATGGCGCTCACCGCTGATAATGATCAGATCTGCGCGAACAAGTTGGTCCTCTATAACTGCTTGTAACTCGGCTTCATCATCTGGGATTGTGTGCACTCGATATGCAACAGCGCCAACCTCGCGGACCGCAGTTGTTAAGAGCCAAGAGTTGGTTTCATACTCCTCGCCAACACCTAACTCATTACCTGGTTCAACTAAATCAGGACCAGCTGAGAGAACTACAACGCGTGGGTGTGGTCTCGTTGGCAGATGATCTAATCCAATAGATGCCGCTAATCCAATCTGTGTAGATCGAATGCGAGAGCCTTTTTTCAGGACAAGACGTTCGCCGGCAAAGATATCTTCAGCAAGGGTCGCACCATGGGCATCTAGAAGCGCCATATCAAAGGGCTCGAGAGGGTGGCAGATAGCTAAGAGTTCAGCAAGAAACTCATCAACCTTCACCTGGTCTGCCATAATCACACCTTACTTGTTACCACCTATTTAATTGGGGATTTACGTGGGATTTGAAGCCAAGGCAAAATCTGAGAAAGAGATTTTGCGCACTCGCTATCGCCATGAACGCCACGAGCGGTTTATAGATCATTCGTACGCGCACCTATTGAGAACTCCTGAATTCATTTCTGCAACAACAATCGCTAGCTATTTTTCATACGGTGATGAACCAAGCACGAAAGCTCTCAATGAAGGCTTACTAAAAGAGGGCAAGAGAGTTTTGCTTCCCCGAATCAATGGTGATTTCATCGAATGGGTTGAGTGGGATGGAAGTAGTGAGAAAATCAAAGTGGGAAAGAAACTCTCTGAACCTATCGGCGAGGTTTTCACTGACTCAACTTCCATTGATCTCATTATTGTTCCCGCACTTAGGGTTGATCGAAGTGGTTATCGGCTAGGACAGGGTGGTGGTTATTACGATCGCGCTCTTCCACTACTACGCGCTTGGCGAATTGGATTGATCCATCCTGATGAGATATCTGGAAGTGATCTCCCCCGCGAAGCGCACGACATACCTCTCAACGCTGCCGCTACGCACGACCTAATACTTCGATTTAAAGGTTAATCGTTAGGCAGATTGCGTGCCATTACGATGCGCTGAATCTGATTTGTGCCTTCATATATCTGAGTTAACTTTGCATCACGCATCATTCGTTCAACTGGATAATCTGAGACATATCCGTATCCACCAAGTACTTGAACAGCATCGGTAGTCACCTTCATCGCAACATCGCTTGCAAAGGCTTTACTTGCCGCTGAAAAGAACTTTAAGTCCTTGTCTGCTCGCTCACTCTTGGCAGCTGCTGCATAAGTTAACGCTCTTGCGGCCTCAATATTCATCGCCATGTCAGCAAGCATGAACTGAACACCTTGAAAGTCGAAGATCTCTTTCCCGAACTGCTTTCGCTCATGTGAGTACTTTGTTGCTACATCTAAAGCACCTTGCGCGATACCTAATGCTTGTGCAGCGATTGTGATGCGTGTGTGATCAAGGGTATCCATAGCGAGTGAGAACCCACCGCCTATCTCACTGATGCGACGGTCATCTGGAATAGTGACATTATCAAAATAAACTTCGCGGGTAGGTGATCCTCTAAATCCCATCTTCTTTTCAGGTGCTCCGAAAGAGATCCCTGGATCGCTCTTCTCAACAATAAATGCGGTAATTCCCTTTGAGCCTTTGCTTGGATCGCACTGTGCAATTACTGTGTAAAACTCTGAGACTCCAGCGTTTGAAATCCACTTCTTACTTCCATTAATAACCCAGTTATCGCCAACCTTTTCTGCTTTAGTCTTAAGTGCAGATGCATCGGAGCCCGCTTCAGATTCAGAGAGGCAGTAAGAGAATCCCTTTCCTTTTGCTAAAGGGGTAAGCCAACGCTCTTTCTGTTCTTTGTTTCCGCCCAACATCAGCGGAAGGGAACCAAGTTTGTTTACAGCTGGAATAAGTGATGATGCCCCGCAAACCCGCGCGACCTCTTCGATGATGATCACAGTTGCGAGCGCATCTGCGCCATCGCCACCAAACTCTGTTGGAACATGCGCTGCAAACAAACCAGACTTTAGAAGTGCATCAGATGCCTCTTGAGGGTAGCGATGATCCTCATCTACGGCTTGTGCATGTGGGGCGATCTCTTTCTCCGATAAAGCGCGAACACTTTCGCGTAGCTCGTTGTACTCAGAAGGTAATCCGTAGAGAACTCCGTCGTTACTCATTCCTGCCCCATGTTTCTTTTTCTATTATCTGACTCGTTTAACTGAGATAAATATAGGTTGTATTGCGCTAATTCGTCAGGTTCACCCATCGCCGCAAGGCGGGCCTCATTGCGGTCGATTCGCTTTGTCTCTCGTTTGTCATCGCGCATCCACTGAATAAAGGTGGCGGTCAGGGCTAACAAAATAGGAATCTCTCCCATCGCCCAACCTACTGAGCCGCCTGCCTGCTGATCGGCTAAGAGATCGGGTAACCAGGTGCTCCCAATTCCTGAGTAGTACCCCTGATCAAGAAGTGTTGTGGTCGACATCAGTGCAACCGAGAAGAATGCATGGATTCCCATTGCAGCAAAGAGGATCACTATTCGCACGATGTGAGGAACTTTGCGAGGATTTGGATCGATACCAATAATCACATGGAAGAAGAGAATTCCAGCCAAAAGGAAGTGGATATTCATAAAGAAGTGACCTGCGTGAGACTGCATCATTCCCCCAAACAATGAGGTGAAGTAGAGAATGAACAATGAACCGTCAAAGATTGCCAGCACAACAACTGGATTTGTTATCAGCGCGGTTGGTTTTGCGTGGAGAAGGGCAACGAGTGTTCCACGTACTCCTCGCTCCTGACCATCACGACTAATTGGAAGTGTACGCAAAGCAAGGGTTATTGGAGCCCCCAAGACAATTCCGATAGGTGCAATCATGCCTAATGTCATGTGAGCAATCATGTGATACTCAAAGGAAAACTTTGCATAGACCCCAAGTCCGCCACTAGTTGCAAAATCTATAGCCGCAATAGCTAGAGCGAAGGCGATGGTTCTGCCTACCGGCCAACTATCTCCACGCTTCTTAAGGATGGCCACACCTTTGATATATAGCGCGACCAAGGTGAGAAGGATTGCGATCATTAATGCATCGGCGTCATAGAGAGTAAAGAGCTTCCAAAGAGTTGGTGCTCCAGGGTTTGCCAGTCCTGTGATTGCTACTGCGTTATCAAACTCAGCTTCGAGTTCAGGAAGTGGACTTTGTTGGGAGGATAACCATGAGCCCAAAAGAGTTGCGGTAACCATAATTATGAGCTCGGCGAAGATAATCCTTGAAAGAGATTGCCAATTAATTGATTGCTTTGAAAGAAGCTGTTTTCGATTTAAGTAACCGAAGAAGAGAAGTACTGCGGTCAATAAAATCTTAAGTAGAACAACCTTTGCATATCCCGTGCTCCAAGCAGAGGCAAAGTTCATGCGTGCCCACGCGTTTGCCGCACCACTAGCCACAACAGCGATCGCTGCCCATAAAGCTAAGTGACTAAACCTTGGTAATGCGCTGCGACGATCATTCTCATTGAGCAGGCACAAAGCGATAATGCCGCCGAACCACATTGCCAGGCCTACAACGTGTGTAACCAGCGAGCCGATGGCCAATGAGTGCGAACCGCTCGATGCTGAGTGACTTTGAAAGACAGGTGCGACGAGCGCAAGTAAGGACAAAACCAAGAGGATAAGTGCGCCACCAGTTTTTCGCACCCGTAAAACAAAAATGCCAACCAATGCGGCAACAAGAGTTTGAAAGAGTAGGTATTGACCTAGTGTTATCTGGGTAAGGAATGAACGGATTAACTGCAAATCTAAGGCCGAGCTAATCCCTGATCCCAAGATATTTGCAACGGTGACAACAATGAGGGCACTTGTTCCGAATACCCAAAGTAGGGCTGAAGCTCCAGCAAACCTTCGTAACCTTTGAGCAGATGTTGAGAGAACCCCATCCTTATCTAAGATTAAGAAGCCCATAGCTAGCAGAGCACCAACAGTTGCAAAACTAGCTGTAATTGAGATGAAGCGACTGACCGTGCCTAGAGTTTCAATAATGGGCGCGGCAGTGGATAAACCATCTGCCAAAGAGTTCATCGCTCGCTAAAGATCTTTCTTGCATAAAGAGCCATTCCGACCGTTACAGCAATGGCAAGGAGAAGTAGAGCGATAACGAATAGATTTGTTCCAAAGTCGCTCCCATTGAGATTTGGTGCCTCTGATGCGCTCATTGATGGCGTCGGCGTTGGGTTTGGAGTTTCAACAACTGGCGAAGAAAAATTAAATGTGATCGAACCGGTTAGTGGAGTATCGCCTTCAGCTAGGAGTGAGTAAGTAACTCGATACATACCTGCGACTTTGATTGTGCGCATTCCAACGACGGCTTCAGTACCAATAATCGTTAGGGTGCCATCATCGACTCGAGCACCCGATGGATCTGTAACAACAATCTCATTGCCCTCATCCATTAAAGGCAGTTCAGTAATTATGGTTACAGCACTTGGAGCGGTTTTTAAGGTTGCACCTGAGATTGGATCCGTTGAAACTAAAGTATTTGCGAATGCACCTGCTGGCAAAAGGAGAGTGATTCCAAGAATCGCTATTAGCGTGCTGAGGCGCTTCACCTTTTCTACCTGCCTTCTGCCCAAATTCGGGCTCCAATTCGCCTCTATCGTCTCATCTCTTTAGACTTATGCACCAGCCCAGATGGAGAATATCTCCATAAGAAAAGGAAAGGTGGATTCGGTGCCTACATATCAATATGCATGTACCGCTTGTGACCACGCTTTCGAGGCTTTTCAAAGCTTTTCTGAGGATGCACTGACCCAGTGCCCTCAATGCAAGGGTGAGGTAAAAAAGGTTTTCTCAAACGTTGGAGTTGTATTTAAAGGCTCTGGCTTTTATAAAACAGATTCAGCTCCAAGCAAGCCAAGCAAATCCGAGTAACGCAACTCACTCGTCGTGATGCGGCGGCTTATCTCCTTTTATCTCAGCAATTCGACGTGCTTCCTCTGCTGAGTCTTCGCGAGGATCGCGTTCATCATCTGTTGTGGCTGGGAACATATCGCTCATTTGAACACCATTCTATATCTATATAACATAATTAGCTTATGTTCGAAAAACTCGGTCACCTGATAGTTCGCAGACGTAAAGCGGCGATGATTACATTCATCGTAGGCGTGCTTGCAGCGGGCGCCATCGGTTCAATGGTCTTTAGCCGCTTAGATTCAGGTGGTTACTCCAATCCCAATAGCGACTCATACAAGGTCTATAACTATCTCAACGACACACTCAAAGAGTCTGACCCCACTGTGGTTATGGTTGTTGATGCTGGCGATACCGATGTATCTGATCCTGTGATTGCACAGAAAGCTGCAGCTCTTGAAGCGCAGATTCTAAAAGAGGCAGATGTTGATAGAACGCTCTCCTTCTGGAGCTCTGGCGGACAGGGCGCCTTTAAATCAACCGATGGGAAAGCGGCATACATTCTTGTCTACGGTAAAGGAAATGCATTTTCACCAGAGAGCCAAAAACTTGGAAAACTCTTTCAAGAAAAGTACAACGGAACTTTTCAAGGTTTAAAACTCTACTCAGGTGGAGTGAGCGTTATCGGGCATGCACTAACTGAAAAGATCTCTAACGACCTCAAGATTGCTGAAGCAATCTCAATCCCAGCTAGCTTTATATTGATGCTCTTTGTCTTTGGAGCTTTCCTTGCATCGGCGATGCCGCTAGTTGTAGGAATTGCTGCGATTTTAGGCGCCTTCTTTATTCTTTACCTCTTTACACTCTTTACCGACGTAAGCATCTACGCACTCAACCTCACAACTGGAATGGGGCTTGGGCTCGGAATCGACTACGCACTTCTTATTGTTAACCGCTTTCGAGAGGAGCTTCATCGCGGAAAGAGCGTTGAAGACTCGATAGTTACAACCTTAGCAACTGCAGGGAAAACTGTTTTTTACTCAGGTTTAACGGTTTTCGTAACCTTGCTTTCTTTAACATTCTTTCCCCTGCCATTCCTTAAATCATTTGGATATGCGGGGATCTCGGTCGTTGCACTTGCGGTAGCTGGCGCACTCTTTGGGCTTCCACCAATTCTTGCAACGATTGGGCACAGGATAGATAAAGGTGTCGTTCGAAAATCGGCCATCACTCCAAAAGAGGATGGCAGATGGGCGCATACCGCACGCTATGTTATGAAGCGTCCTGTTGCTGTTGTACTGCTCTCCTTCATTGTTCTAGGAATCTTGGCCGCGCCCATTAAGAACATCGCTTTCTCGCAGACAGATTCTCGAACCTTGCCAGCTAGTAACCCCGCAGCTATTGCTACAGCGATTCAAGAGGAGCGTTTCTCAGGTCAAACTGGAAATCCTGTTGAAATCATTATTTTAAATGGTGCTAACAAAGGCTCTGAAGTAACTTCCTACGTAGGTAAGTTACAAAGTGTTAAGGGAGTTGTTGCGGTTACGCCGCCACAAATCAATGGTCAGGATGTACGCATCGTCGTCTATGAATCAATGCTTCCTCGAACACTTGAGGCTCAACAGATGATCTATGACATCCGCGCTCTTGATGCCCCTGAAGGAACTTTGGTCGGTGGTGTTGCAGCTGATTACACAGACTCTCAAGATGGCATTGCAAATACCTTGCCATGGGCCCTTGGTTGGATTGCACTGAGCGTCTTTGTGCTGATCTTCATCTTTACGGGTTCGATCATCCTTCCGATTAAAGCTGTCTTTCTAAATGCGCTCTCACTCATCGCAACTATGGGTGCATTGACATGGGTATTTGGAGAAGGACATCTTCGTTGGTTAGTAGGTGACTTCACCGTTACAGGCACAATCGATACCTCCATAGCAATCTTGATCGCTGTTGTGGTCTTTGGTCTATCAATGGATTATGAACTCTTCCTGCTCTCTCGTATTCGTGAGGAGCATTTAGCTGGTAAATCAAATATTGAATCCGTTGCTATAGGCCTCCAACGAAGCGCTCGAATAATCACCGCTGCGGCTTTGTTGTTAGCTGTGGTTTTTGCAGCTTTCGTAACGAGTGGAGTCACCTCCATCAAGATGATGGGGTTTGGTGTTGCGCTAGCCGTCATCATCGACGCAACAATCATCCGTGCTCTATTAGTGCCCGCGCTAATGCGTCTCTTTGGGGAACGTAACTGGTGGGCGCCTAAAGCTCTGCGTAAATTTACGATTACGCACTAAGACCCGTACCCTTTACGTATGGATCTCATCGCAACCCTGCAATGTGCTGATCAACCTGGAATTGTCCATGCGATGACTTCAGCGGTACTGGCCTGTGATGGAAATATTATTGAGAACCAGCAGTTCACAGATCACTCAACAAATACATTTGTTATGCGAACCCGGTTTGAGTCCAAGCAAGGTTTAGAGTCTGCGACCAAGAGTTTGAGCGATGGTTTAGCTAAGTTTTCTCCAGTGTTAAGAGTGCGCCCAACTGAACAAAAGCCTCGAGCTCTAGTCCTAGTTACAAAGGAGAGTCACTGTCTACGTGACTTGATGTACCTCTTAGAGCTCGGTGAACTACCTATCGAGATTCCACTTGTGATTTCAAATCATGCCGATCTTAAGACTCTTGTTGAATCCCATGGAGTTCCATTCCTGCACCTTCCTGTCACATCTGGCAGCAAAGTTGAACAGGAAAAATTGATTCAGGAGCAGATAAGTAAGTTGAAAATCGACTTCGTAGTACTCGCTCGCTACATGCAGGTTCTTTCACAGGAGTTCTGTAGCTCCCTTCCAGGAAAGATAATCAATATTCACCACTCATTCTTGCCAGGATTTAAAGGTGCTAAGCCTTACCACCAAGCGCATGACCGTGGCGTAAAGATCATTGGAGCTACTGCTCACTTTGTAACCGCTGATTTAGATGAAGGACCGATTATCGAACAGGATGTTGCGCATGTAACTCACGCATCAACACCAGATGAGTTAATCGCACTTGGACGCGACATTGAACGTAGAGTTTTAGCAAAAGCTGTAAAACTTTATGCAGAGGATAAAATCTTTGTTGTTGGACATCGCACAGTAATTTTCTCTTAAGATTCATAAACTTCTAAAGAGTGTCCCTGGCCGGAGTTGAACCGGCGACCTACCGCTTAGGAGGCGGTTGCTCTATCCACTGAGCTACAGGGACCTGCGTAAACTCTTCGCGCACTTGGCAGAAGGTTATATGAGGACTAATCTAAGCTCACACATACAGTCATAGTAATTCGATTATGACTATTAAGAACCGAAAGGCCAACCATGAAAGCGCTCGTTATCGGCGCAGGCGGTGTTGGCAGGGCAATCGCAAATATCGCATCACGTCGATCATTTATTACATCAATGGTCATTGCAGATCGCAGCCTGTCACGCGCTGAATCAGCCGTAACTAAAGTCAACGATTCACGATTCTCCGCAGCGGAGGTGAACGCCGCAGAACTTGAAGACATTCGAGCACTCATTCGTAAGGCCGACCCCGATATTGTCATTAACGCGGTAGATCCGCGTTTTGTTATGCCAATCTTCTTGGCTTGTGAGATTGAAAACGTTAACTACATGGATATGGCGATGTCTCTATCGCGTCCACATCCTCACTACCCAAACACAGAAACCGGTGTAAAGCTCGGTGATGAGCAGTTCGCTCGTGACTGGAACTGGTGTGAGCGAAAGATTTTCGCGCTCGTAGGAATGGGAATCGAACCCGGTATGAGCGATGTCTTTGCGCGTTACGCCTCTGACTATCTCTTTAGCCGAATCGACTCCATCACAATTCTCGATGGATCAAACCTTGTTGTTGAAGGCGCCGACTTCGCACCATCCTTCTCAATCTGGACAACCATCGAAGAGTGTCTTAATCCGCCTCTCGTCTGGGAGGATGGACGTGGTTGGTATACAACTGAACCGTTTAGTGAGATCGAAACCTTTGACTTTCCTGAAGGTATCGGACCCGTTGAGTGCGTAAATGTTGAGCACGAAGAGGTAGTTCTTATTCCACAAAAAGTTGATGCTAAGAAGGTTAACTTCAAGTACGGACTTGGTGCACAGTTCATCACAACGTTGAAAACTATTCACATGCTAGGTATGGATAGAAAAGACACGGTTGATGTTCAAGGTCATGCGGTTTCACCTCGCGACCTTCTCGCAGCTTCACTTCCAGATCCTGCAACACTTGGTGAGCGCATGCGAGGTAAAACTTGTGCGGGTGCACTTGTTAAGGGTCTTGATAAAGCTGGAAAGCCTTACGCCTGCTACATGTACAACGTCGTAGATAATGAATGGTCTATGTCTGAGTACGGTGATCAAGCCGTTGTATGGCAGACAGCGATAAATCCAGTTATCGCAATGGAGTTAATCCATAAAGGTATCTGGGTTCCTGAAGGTGTAAACGGACCTGAGTGGTTTGATGGAAAACCATTCCTCGATCTCCTTGAGTCCTACGGAACTTCATGGAATATTCGCGATGAGGATACGAAAGGTATTACCCTTTAAATCGTGGCTAAAACTCAGCAGTTCGATGTCGTAGTAATCGGATCCGGATTTGGTGGTTCGGTTACTGCGCTTCGACTCGCTGAAAAGGGTTACTCCGTTGCAGTCCTTGAAGCGGGAAAACGCTTTGAGGACAAGGATTTTCCTAAGACCTCATGGCGCTTAAACAAGTTTCTCTTCGCTCCAAAACTCGGTCTATACGGAATTCAACGTATTCACTTTCTGCCCGATGTATTAGTTCTATGTGGTGCAGGTGTTGGTGGCGGCTCATTGGTCTACGCCAACACCTTGTATCAACCTGGAGATAAGTACTTCAATGACCCACAGTGGGCCTCGATTACCGATTGGAAATCAGAGCTTCTGCCTTGGTATGACCAAGCACGTCGAATGCTTGGTGTTGTTGAAAATCCATTCTTTTCAAATAGTGATGCAGCGATGAAGTACGCCGCGGAAGAGATGGGTGTTGGGCATACCTTCAAGATGGCTCCGCTTGGGGTCTACTTTGGCGAAGGAGCTGGAGTTAAAAAGGATGATCCATTCTTTGGGGGCAAGGGACCTGCGCGTTCAGGGTGCACAAACTGTGGTGAGTGCATGACAGGTTGCAGACACAACGCGAAAAACACACTTCCAAAAAACTATTTGGGTTTGGCTGAAAAAGCCGGCGTTGAGGTCTTTCCACGCACAACAGTTACCGATTTCTATCAGCGTGAAGATGGAAAGTGGATTATTAAGGCTGGTAAGAGAGAGTTTCTTTCAAAAGAGTTAGTTGTTGCTGCAGGGACCTTTAATACACAGAAACTGCTTCATAAGATGAAGGCGAAAAAGCGCTTACCTAAGCTATCTGACAGACTCGGTGAACTTTCACGTACAAATAGTGAGGCATTAACCGGCGCATTGATGAAGAACTACAACGTTGATTTTAGCGAAGGGAGTGCGATTACCTCTTCCTTCTTTCCTGATGAACATACCCACATTGAACCGGTTCGTTACGGCAAGGGCAGCAACGCAATGGGTCTGTTGCAAACAATTATGACGGATGGATCAAATCCAAAGCAGCGCAGAAAGCATTGGTGGAAGCAGTTTTTCTCACAACCTACTTTGCTTATTCGAGTCTTTAATGTGCGCAGATGGAGTGAACGGACCGTTATCGCACTCGTTATGCAGGATGTTGACTCATCCTTAAAGGTAAAAGGAAAGCGTTCCATCTTTGGATTTAAACTTACTTCGCAAAATGATTCATCTCAGCCAAATGCAACGTATATTCCAGCTGCAAATGAGTCGGTACGAAAGATCGCCGAGAAATATGATGGAGTCCCTGGTGGTCACTATGGTGATCTCATCGGTGCACCCTTTACCGCTCACTTTGTCGGCGGATGTGTCATTGGTGCCAGTGCAGAAGAAGGTGTTATCGATGCGTATCACCGAGTTTGGAACTACCCAACACTGCACATAGTTGATGGCTCTACTATCACTGCAAACCTTGGTGTAAACCCCTCACTTACTATTACGGCACAGGCAGAACGTGCGATGTCACTGTGGCCAAATAAGAATCAAGCAGATACAAGGCCGGCACAAGGATTGGCTTACCTTCGCCTCCCTGCAGTCTCACCTCATAAAGCTTTTGTACCAACGGGCGCACCTGCAGAGTTAAGGAGCAACTAATGTCTAAATGGGCCCTTGTTACAGGTGCGACCGCTGGAATCGGCGAGAGCTTTACCCGTTTGCTTGCACAGGAGCGGTACAACATCGTTCTGGTAGCGCGTGATGAAAACAGACTCCATGAAAGAGCCGCTGCACTTCGCACAAAGTACGGTGTTGAGACTGAGGTTATTGTCGCTGATCTTTCAACCGACTCTGGAACCTCTCGGGTTGAGATTTACATTGCTGAAAAAGAGATCGAAGTTCTTATCAATAACGCAGGTTTTGGAATCAACAAAGCATTCTCTGTAAGTAAGCTCGCAGATGAAGAGGCGCTTTTAGATGTCCTAGTACGGGTACCTATGCGATTGATGCACGTTGCGATTCCAAAGATGGTAGCTTCCAAACGTGGCGTCATAATCAACGTCTCATCGGTTGCAAGCTTTATCGCTGGAGGGACATACAGCGCATCTAAGTCTTATCTCACAGTCTTAAGCGAATCACTCCATACAGAGGTTTCAGGTAGTGGAGTTATGGTCAGCGCACTCTGCCCAGGCTTTACCCGAACTGAGTTTCATCAGCGAGGTCGCATGAAGATGGGTCAACTGCCACAGTTCATGTGGCTTAACGCTGATGAACTTGTAGCAAAGTCTTGGAAGGATGCTTTAGTAGGTAAAGCTGTCTCAATTCCTGGTTGGCAGTACAAAGTATTAGTTGGAGTTCTTAACCTCTTGCCCCGCAGAGTTGTTCGTAACGTTGGAATGGGTTTGCGAAAGAAGCAACGTTAACCAACGGTTAACTTCTTACCTTTCACACTCACCGATAAGTTTTTTAGGGGTCCGTTTGCTAGACCTGAAACCTTCTTACCCGTAACGGAGTATCGCGCACCATGTTCAGGGCAGGTCCAACCGCTTCCCATACGCTCAACTGTAAAACCTTGATGTGTACAGGCTAAGTCAATCGCGGAGTATCCTTTTGTGGACTTACTTGTTCTAATTACAGCAATCGCTCCTGAATTAACGCCATCAATGCGCACAACTCCACCCACCTTGGAGAGCGCAGGGTTGCTTGCAAGATCAACCTCGACCTTTCCATTACTTAAAACTTTGAAGCCAGTAGCTGCTACAGCCTCTTGCATAGAAACCAGTGAGCCCACTGAAAGTAGTGCCACTCCACAGAGAAAGCCTCTGCGATCCATATCTGGTGCCATCTGTGGATTCCCCTATTCAGCGCCTTAAATACTCTGACATACCTTTGTGTGTGCGAATTTACATTATCTTCCGCTGGTTCGCATTACTTCTTGCCTTTGTTCACATTGTGGGCCGTATCGCCACTCCTGATGTTTCAGTTGGACTCGACCTCATCCTCTACAACCTCGTTGTGCTCATAGCGATGCTCTCCCTATTCCAAGCCCCGCTGCACAATGATGGTTTGGCGGTTACGACGATGGCTCTTGCAATCATGTGTTGGGGTGTTGGCTCTCTCATCTCTAGCTACTCACAACTCTTTGGAGCGCCATCAAATCTTTCACTCCTGGCCAATATTTTCTACACTCTTTTTTACCCTTTTGCCCTGATTGCAATCCCACGAGCCACTGGAAGAAAGATGAAGTTAAGTGCGCTTGAGTTTTTAGACTCAGCGATCTTCGGACTTGGATTAACTGCGATAGTTACCGCGCTGCTCCTCGGAGAAGTGCTTCCAAAATACCCTGGAAGTAGCGCTGAGGCATTCTTCTCGCTTCTCTATCCAGTCTGTGATGTTATTTTGATTATTTCGATTCTTATTTCACTTATCACGCAGGAGAAAAATCTTCGGCTGCTTCTCTTAACATCGGGTGTCCTGCTTTTTGCTGCAACAGACTTTCTCTTCCTGTGGATGAATCTCAATGGTATGTATGAGTTTGGCCAACTAAGCGACGATGGTTGGATCATAGGAATAGCGCTTATGTCACTCTCCTTTTGGAGTAGCCCTGGAATAAGCACCAAGGAGATAGCGATTCATCCAGCTTTTATCGCTGTCTCTGTCTTTATGAGTCCAA